>Ga0315905_10001553_pt1 | contig 24641 bp, 15 predicted proteins | sample LakEriMetagenome_5_FD_203522 | JGI IMG/M metagenome (GOLD analysis project Ga0315905, IMG submission 203522) | Freshwater fungal communities from buoy surface, Lake Erie, Ohio, United States - Buoy 4 MA121 | ecosystem: Environmental > Aquatic > Freshwater > Lake | place: USA: Lake Erie, Ohio...
CGGCCGAGTCGGCGGCCGCGGCGGTCGTCGCGGCCGCCGCGGCCGCCGACGGCCACGACCACCACCACCACGGATACGGCGGCCACCCGCTGTCGGGCGGAGGCGGCGGTGAGCACCAGATGCACCAGATGCACCACCAGCAACGCCAGATGCAGCAGCCCCAGCAGCAGCACCGGCCGCACACGCGGACGGGCGGCGTGCGCCGGCTCCGCCCTGCGACGGCGGCCAACGGCGGCGCACCGTCGTCGTCGGCGGCGTCCCTCGCCGGGGCCAGCCTGAAGCGGGCGCCGCTGCGCGGCTCGTGCGAGGAGGACGACGCGCTTCTGCCGCGCTGCGTCTCGGCCCCGCTGCCGCCCGCGCGCCGGTGCGTGCTCGCGTGGCCCGACCTGTCCCCAGCGCTCGTCGGCCGCGACGTCGAGGTCATGGCCGACGGGCCCGACGGCGGCGGCGCGTCGCCGCCCGTGTGGCACCGCGCCTTTGTCGTCGAGCTCGGCGGCATGGACGATGAGCAGCAGCAGCAGCCGCGCCTGGCGCTCATGTACGCCGCGACGCTCGAGCGCGTCGAGATCAGCGGCGCCGAGCTCGCCGGGCTCGTGTGCGGCGGGCGCCTGGCGCTGCAGGGCGCGCCGCCGAGCCCCCCGCCCGTCTTTATGGCCGGCGGCATGGTGCCGACCGGCGGCAACGCCGCGGCCGAGGCGGCCGCGGCGTCGGCCTCGACGCTGACGGGTGCCTACCCGCCGGCCCTCAAGCGCCTGCGCGCGTCCGACCCTGGCGGTGGCGGGACGAGCGACAACAGCACGCCCGTCCACGGCGGCGGCGGCGGCGGCAGGACAATGGCGGCGTCCAAGCCGCCGCTGCCGCCGCCGTCGTCGGCCTCGGCGATGCCGTCGCCGCCGCGCGCGGCCGGCGGCGCGCCCAAGCCCGGCCCTCAGGACTGGCGCAGCGCGCTCGCCCACCTGGCCGCCACGCACCACTCGACGGCCGTCATCGCACCGCCGCCGCTCGCCGCGGCGCCCCAGCCGGCGCCGACGCGGCCCGCCGCTGCCGCCGCCGCGGCGCTTCCCTTCCCGCAGCTTCCCCTGGGTGGCAGCGCCGGAAAGGACCCCGCCTCGCTCGGCGCCTACGCGGCGCTCGGCGCCGCCAACCACCACTACTTTAGCGTCGACATGCACGCCGTGTGCCGGCGCGTCGGCGGCAGTGGTGGCCCGGCCGCGCCGCCGTGCGGGTCGGACGGCGGCGTCGGCAGCGTCGTGCCCGTCGCGGCCGCGCCCGCGGCCGGGGGGCTGCTCGCCGGCGCCTTCGCGGGCCTGGCCGGCGAGGACGCCGGCGCGGGCGACGGCTGCGGCGCCGAGCGCGACGGCGACGGCCTGCTGGCCGACACGGGCAGCGACGGCGACGGCGAGTTTTGTGGCGGCGCGGGCGGCGGCGGCGGCGGCGGCGGCGGGCTCGACGCCGAGCTGATGCTGTCGGCCAACTGCGGCGGCCAGGCCGGCCCCGAGGCCGGCACGCTCGCGGACGTCATGCTGTGCGGCGGTGGCGGCGACCCGGGCATGTACTGATCAAGTACACGAGTGGCGAGTCCCCCCCGCCTTGAGGCGATCGCGCCTTCCTCCGGCCAACGCACCAAGAACAACAAGAAAGAGAGCGCCCTGGATTTTTTTTTCCTTCGAGAGCGAGAGACCAGACACACGAGAGAGAGAGCGTCGATTCCCGTTCCTCGAGCGCACATTGCCACTGCACACACAACCACACACACGAGAACGACCAGTGTGCGGCCCCCATTCTGAGAGCCCACACACACACACAACACGCAATTTTGTCCCGTTCTGTTTTCCGCGCGCGCTGGTGTCTCGGGACGCGGACGCCAAAGAGCCCCGGCACCCACCCCCCCCCCCACCACCACCACCACCCACCCACGATCGCGCGGCGCCCGAGACCACAAGATTCTACGGTCGCAGCCGCCTTGCCTTGTACCATCGGTGCAGCGATGCACACACACACAACCCCAGCCAGCGACCTCAAGAGGCGCGCGCGCTTTTTTCCCCCGGCGCGCGCGCCAACCCCTCTTTTTTCCCGGCCCCCTCCCGTATTCAACGGGGCGGCGGCGGCGCCCCAGTTGGGCAACCCCAAAAAAACACCAACGCCGCCACCAACAACGCAAACGATGCCCATTGTCAGCATTCCCCGGAGCGCCGGCGGTTGCGCGCGCGCGCGTGCGCGGGCAGACTCTATTCCTCCAAGCCCGCGCCGCCCGCGACCCCGCCGTGCTTGCCCAAGGCGACCACCCCTCTCTTTTTTTTCCCACATGCCGCCACCCCCGCCCCCCTTCCGTTCCTTGCTGTTCTTTTGTGTCTTTTGCTCGGAGAGCTTTGGAGGCATCGCGCGTCCCATCTCTCTCTTTTTGGCGGGGCGCCCCCTTTCAGCCATTTTCTGGGGGGGCCCCCGCCCGTCTCGACGACGCGCTGGCCGCCGCAGCACGCACCAGCTCCCCTCCCCCCCCCTCTTTGAAGCACAGATCTATTTTTCCTCGTGAGACACCGCTTCGGCCGCCCGGGGACCTCATTCCTACCCCCGCGCGCGCCCGGGCCCTCCCAAGGCGCCGAGCAAAAACACAAAACAGCAGAACGAACAGCGCGGCGTTGCGTGCGGCGGGGCGCGCGCCGCGACCACCACGCCCCCAAACCCCTCCCTCCCTTTCTCTCTCTTTTTTTTTGCCCGTCTCCCGCCTCCTTGGGCGGCGACACAAGACCCCCGGGCTTATGCAGTATGTCCGAAATATTGTTTCCGCAGGGCGGTGAGGCGCGTCGGCAGCCCCCGCCCGGGAAGAATATCATGCGTGTGCGCGTTTTGTCGCCTTTTCGCGATCCCCCCTCCTCCTCCCCCAAGCGCTTTCTCTCTCTCGTACCTTTCCCCGTGCGTACAACACGCACACACATACACCGACGACGACGAAGCACTCGCGCGTGCGCGCGCGGCAGGCGGAGGGCTCGATTTTTTGCCCCCTCCTCCCCGTCCTTTTGCTTTGGTGGCGAGACGACACACGCACGCCCCGGGTGTCGCCGCAGATTCCCCGCGAGCACACGGGAGCCCTCTTGGCTGCTGCGTTTGTGTGTCGACACCTGTGGCTGCGTCGAAAAATGTACTGTAATATACCAAGTGCAGTCGTCATTACACGCAGACGTCCCTTTTTGCTCATTCACGCCCCCCGCCGCCGCCGCTGCCGCTCCCGCTCCATCCTCCGCGCGAGCGCCGAAAACCGCTCGACGATGTGCGGCTCGTCCAGCAGCGCGGCCAGGCGCTCGGCGTCGGCCGGCCCCGACAGCGGCGACGGTAGGTCGCCGCGCGCGACGAGCACGGGCGCGGGCAGGGGCGTTGGCGTTGTTGCGTCTGGAGCGTGGCGCGCTTCTCGTCCCCTCCTTTCTCCTGCTGCCTCGATCAGCGTCGTCGTCGTCGCCGCCGTCGTCGTCGCCCCGGGCCCCGCCCCCGCCGCCCCCGCCGCCTCCGCCGCTCGTGCCACCAGCGCCCGCCTCTGCTCGTCCGACAGCCGGTCCAGCGCGGCCAGCAGCGACTGCGCGCCCACCCCGGCCGCCCAGTGCGTGTACAGGCGCCAGAGCGTGTAGTAGACGGTCACGTTGGGCAGCGGCAGCAGCGCCAGGGGCGCTTGGGCGGGGAGCGCGGCGGCCCAGAGAAAGAGGCCGCGCCGGTGCTGGGGGGCGCGCCGGACGCACAGGCGGCGCAGCAGGCGGCGCACGAGGCGCGGGTCGACGGAGGCCGGGTGGTGGATCTCAAAGGCGTGGTGGGGATCGGTGTTGGCGGCGGCGGCGGCGGCGGCGGCGGCGGCGGCGGCAAGGCTGTGCTGCTGGTCCTCCTCGGGCGGCGGCGACGGCGGAGACGACGCCGAGCCGCGCCGCGCGCGCCGGATGGCGGCGGCCACGGCGGGCGAGTGCGCGTCCAGCGACCGCGGGATGCGCGCGAGCGCGGCCTCGGTCGGGTCGGACCGGCTCTGCACGGCGTTGGCCAGGCGGTGCAGCCACCCCTTGAGCGAGCCCCGCGGCGCCTCCTCCACGGCGCGCCACTCGCGCTCCAAGCGTCGCTCGGCCGCCTGGCGCGCGTGCGCGGCCAGCAGCACGGCGCCGTCGGAGAGCGTGGCGGCCGCGGAGATCGGGGGGAGGGAGGAAGAGGTTTGGGTTGTTTCGGGGTCGCCGCGCCAGGCGAAGAGGAACGCGCCCGTGTCGGCGTGCTCGCCGTTTTTTGCCGCCGAAGAAGCGCGCGGGGTTTGGGCGACGGCGGAAGCGGGCGCGGCTTGTTCAGATGCTGCGGTTGCTGCTGCTGCTGATCGGCGCGCTACTGGGATGGTCAGCAGGCGCAGGGCCGCCGCCGCTGCTGCGTTGCTGCCGCCGGATGGCGCCATGTGGATGGTGGTGTGTGGTGGTGGTGGTGGCGCGATTGCGGTTCGTCGCGGGAAATCATGCGCGCTGGTGCTTGCTTGCTGATCGCGACACGCACACGCGCGCGCGTCTCGCCGCCCGTCTTGGCGCGCGCGCGCGAGAGAGAGAACTGCGAGCGAGAGAAGAGGAGGACGAGGCCTCGTGCCGAGGAGTGCGGGGAGTGCGAAAATTACACAACGAAATGCAAGGCAAGGCAGGCGCGGAGGGCGCAAAAAGGGAGAGAGAGAGGCGGCGGGAGGCGGCGGGCGGGCGGGCGGGGCGGCGGTGACGGGGACAGTCCGGCTCCCTCGCTCGCGTGTTCATCCGTATCGCACAAACTCTGACGATGTCTTTGGGCATCCACAGCAGCACCGGCACGGGCAGCAGAAGCATACGGTCAGAGCATCGCAGATGTCGCCGAGGAGTTTGAAGGGCAGACACGCGACGTCGCTGATGCACCCCATTCTTTTGTGGTGTCGGAGAAAAAGTCGGAGAAAAAGTTGCGTCCGGCGCGTGTGGCCGGCCGGTCGATTGGTCGAGCGGGTTGGTTGTGTGTTTGCGTGCGTGTGTATGTATGTTGGCGTGTTTATGGCTTTGGTTGGTCCCTCGGCGGGCCGCTTGGCGCGACCGGCTTTAAGGTCGAGCGCAGGAAGCGTGAGAGGACGCCCGTTTGACGCCGCTGACGCCGCAGCTGCCCCGGCGATCCCTCTTTCGCGCGCGTCGGCCTGTCCCCCAACCACACTCTCTCGCCAAGCCGCGCTCTCGCAGCTGTCCTCGCATCTCGACCTCGCAGGCGCGCATCCAACAACAACAATAACAACAACAAAGCAACGCCTCTTGCCTTGATCCCTCTCTCTACTCCTGCCGCCGCCGCCCCGACCTGCTGCCTCCACCGCCGCCACCGGCGCCCCCCACCTTGCCACCACCACCAAGCTTCTTGGCCCGCGTCCTCAGCAGGCTGCTGTACTGCCCCCAAAACAAGTAAGGGTAGAGCAGCGCCATGACGCTGATGAAGACGCTGTAGTCAAAGGCAAAGTTGGCCGCGTTGGGCATCTGCACCGACCAGAGGCGCTCGCGCCGCAGCGCCGGCAGCGCGACCCAGATGATGGCGAGCTCGCACACCACCCCTACAGGGTAAAGCGGGATGAAGGCCGAGTAGCGCAGCCACGTGAGCCAGCGCGGGCTGGACGCGCCCGCCGCGTACCATGGGTAGCGGATGACCTCGCTGAGGCACCAGCACAGCACCATGCCCGCGGCGGCCGGGTGGCGCTGCACGGCCGGCACGGCCAGCGCAATCTGAAAGAGAGCATTCTCGCGGCCCCACCACTGTAGGAAGCAGGTCAGCGGGGAGGAGGGGACGAGGCCCAGAGCGGCGTGCGCGGTCTCGAGCAAGCACGCGAGGACGAGGACGCGCGCGGTCGGGGCGGCGCCGGCGAAAAAGGCGCTCGAGGCGGCGGCGGCGGCCGTGGCCGACGACGCTGACGACGACGATGCCGCCGCTCGCAAGCCGCTCGCCAGGCAGTGCGCCCAGCCCAGCGCAAAGGCCGAGTTGTACGCCAGGAGGTAGAGCTGGAGGGGGCGGTTTGTCGCGGGGGGCTTGGCGGTGCCGGCGCCTCGTCCAGCCACCATCGCGGGGCGATCGCGCGGAGCGGGTGTTCGGGTGTGTTCGGTTTTAGGCGTGGTGGGGACAAGCTCGTTTGTTGCTCTCGATCTCGGTCGCTACGAGTCTATCGCGTTTGGTCGGTGGTGCCTGAGTCTCTCGCGCTCTCTCTCTCTCTCTTACGGGCGCGAGGCCGAAGACACGGTCACGGCCAGAGGCGCGCCGCCGCCGCCGCCGCCGTCCTCGTCCTCCTCGTCGACGCCGCCACCAGCCCCCCCGCCGACCCCCTCCTCCTCCTCCTCCTCCTCCTCCTCCTCCTCCGCGCAATCCCACAGCCCGGTCCCCGCGGCGCAGTTGTAGGCGCGGATGCCGCGCGCCACCTCGCCGTCGTAGTAGCCGTGGTCGTAGATGCCCAGCACGTCCCAGCTGGCCTTGCTCCACAGATAAGCGCACCTCACGTCGTAGCGCTTGTTCGCCGCGCCGGGCGCGAGCCACGCCGCCAGCTTGGCGTAAAACTCGCGCCTCAGGGCCGCGTTCGCCGGCAGCGCCCAAGGGTCGGTCGCCGGGTCGTGCTCGCCGTAGACGCCGAAAAAGGGCTTGAGCGCGACTTCGGCGGCGGTCGAGGCGCGAGTCAGGCCCTTGTACGACGACCCGCCGCCCAGGCCGATCTCCCCATAAACCAGATCCAACGGCCCATCAGGCTTGAACAGCCCGTCGCGCGCCCCGGGGACCCCGATCGCCTCGAGCTGGTCGACGAGCATGAAGGCCGAGTTGCCGAGCTCGTCCGGTCGAAATCCAGGCCCCGAAACCGGCGCGTAGGCCGAGACGCTGACAAAGTCGACGCTGCGCAGCAGCTCGCCGACCGCGCGCCCGTCGAGCGCGGGCACGCCGTCCTTGGCCGCGCGGCCGAGGTCGTTGAGGCCGAGGGCCCAGGACGCCCACGAAAGGCGCGACGAGCCGTGCGTCTGCGAGACCGACGACAGGTCGTCGAGGCGGTTGAAGTTGAGCCCCAAACCGACGCGCACGGGCGGGCAGCCTGGCGCCGAGGCGCGCGCGCGCACGGGCTCGACGAGCGCGCGCCACTCGGTCGGGTAGCGCACGGCGGTCGTCGACATCTCGCCCTGCAGGGCAAAGTCGACCTGCGGGAGCGGCTGGAGCAGCAGGCCCTGCTCGGCCATCTCGGCGGCCCAGCGCTTTTGCGCGCCGGCGAGCGCGTCCGCGATCGGGTTGAGGACGACGTCTTCGTACGAGAGCCCGCCGGCGCCATAGGCGACGCTGGGCTCGAGGAGCAGCGCGTTGCGCCAGGCGCCGTCCCCCGCGCCCGAGTCGAGGTGGGGGCGGATCGCGATGGTGCGTGCGCCGGCGCGCATCGAGGCGAGGAAGCAGTGCTCCATGTCGGCGCGGAAGCGGGCCAGGCGCGCGGTCGTGGACGCCGACGCCGCCGTCAGGGGGTCGCATGGGCTGGCCTGGCCCTGGGTGCCCGAGATGAAGGTGCAAAAGCCGTTGATGCGGTCCCCGCCGCCGCCGAGCAAAAAGCCTTGCGTGGGGATGAATTGGAGGGCCGACGAGCGCGCCTCGGCGAGGGCGACGCGGGCCATGTCCGCGCAGGGCGACCAGGGCAGGCCGTCCGAGCCGGGCGACGTGGCCCAGTCGTACTCGCCGAGAAGTAAGACTGCGCCGGCGATCGGCCGGCCGGGGCTGCTGCTGCTGCTCGATTTCGTCAGGGCAGGGGGGAGGGTCGCGTTGGCGGCGTTGGCGGCGCGGGCGACGGGGGCGGCCGAGGCGGCGGCGGCGGCGGGGGCGGCCGCGAGGAGGGCGGCGGCGGCGGCCGAGAAGAAGAAGAAGAACACGAGCAGCAGCGGTAAAGCCATCATCACGGCGTCGTTGCTGTTGCGTCGTTTCGCCATGGTTTGTGCGTGTGTGTGTGCGGCGTTCGATGATGTGAGAGGGGAAAGAAAGCAGGCAGAGAGAAAGGCGAGAGCGCGGGCGCGAGGTTTGTCTCTCGGGGCGTCCTCCGAGGTTCAAGCCCTCCCGGCCGCCGCCGCCGCCGCCGCCGCGACAATCTTTTGTTTTTCCGTGCCGTTGGTTCGCTCAAACGAGTCCGGCGGTGCGAGATGCGTGAATGCGGGCCGACGTCGTACGCAGCCGGATCACCGATACGCCTCTCGCGCGCGACACGGATCACGGAAAGAGACTTCTCTCGACGCGAGGTCGCGCGCGTGCGTGCGCAAACCACGCGCGCGCCCAGCCGACGACGGGCACCCCCCTATTTTTTGAGCTTTATTTTTTTCCCTCAGGGGCACGTACCCGTCCAATCGGCGTGAGCGCTAGGCTGGTGACACGTCCAGCCGCCCCGCCCTGCTTTCACTTGGGCCGCAGCGTGCGTGACGTGACGTCGCTGCAAACGCTCCCCGCGGCCGGGGTCGGGGAGAAGAGGAGGGGATATGCGTGCGCCGAGCGAACCTCTCTGCAATCGATCGCCTACCCGCCGGTCCATGCGCACAACAGAAGCGCGCGTGCTCTTTCGCGGGCGCGAGGGCCAGGCATACAAGCGCGGGCCGACCGTGTGTAATGTGTGAAGGCAAGGTTTGAGAGTTACGTCGCGCCCGGCACCGTCCACGAGGGAGGCCCACGAGGCAATCGACCGACCGACCGACCGACCGGGCACGTGCACGCGCGCCGAAAGGACGTCCTGCGCACGGATCGATCGCGAGCGAGGCTGTCGTCGGCGAGGACCCCCAAAGTCGACCGAATCGACATCGATGTCGATCGACCGAGGAGGGTCTTGAAGGTCGACAGGGTTGTCGATCGACCGATCGATCGATCGACCGATCGACCGATCGATCGATCGACCGGCTTCGGCAGACCTTTGCGAAGCCACGCCCGGCGCACCGTCTCGTTGCATCGACCGGGGCCGCGATGAGCCACAACGCGACGCCGTCTCGGGCCCGGCGTGAGCGCGCGACCATGGGGCTCCGTCGCGGCTTTTGCTTGCGCGGCCATTCTTTTTACAACCGTGCGCGATGAGGAAAAGCCGGCTTGCACGCGGTCGCGCCCCCGATTCGCCTTGCACGTGGACGCGCGCTCGTGGTCGATCGATCGGGCTGTCGATCCCTCGAAAAAAGAGACAATAGCACGGCGTAAAAGGTTCGAGTGCGCCCCTCCCGAGGCAAATACCTACGACGACAACGGCAACCTCGAAGGCCGTGATTGAAATGCTGCAGGAGCATGTGTTTGAGCCATTCTACGTTCCGGACACCCGCTCATCTGCGACAACGACATCCGATTTACGAGCGCCAGGTTCAAGCGTTTTTGTCGCAAAGCAAACATCGAGCTACGCTTGGCAGACCTTGGCTCGGTCGATCGACCGGCGCTGAAGGCTGCAGCTTGTGGAACGGATCGATTGAATGAACGACCGGCCGATCGATCGGTCGATCGATTTCGAAGTCGACAGACCGGTCGATCGAACAAACCCACTCTTTAGCGATCGACCGATCGACCGATCCACAAGTCGACCGACCGACCGACTGAAAACCGATCGATCGATCGACCGAGCCAAGCAAACACACCCTTTCTGCAGAGAGTCTGCGATCGATCGATCGATCGGTCGATCGATCGATGGATCGATCGATGGATCGATCGATCGATTCGCTCGATGCCACCCACGTTTACACATCACCGGCGCGAGCGGCCGCGCGTCGCTGCTTTCGCCGCGGACGCCGCCGCCCGCTTACGGCCGGCGGCCTTGGCGGCCGCGGGCTTCGGGGTCGGCACGGGCGCGGGCGCCTCCTCCTCTTGCTCATCGTCCTCCTCCTTCTCGCCGTCGTCGCTGAACCCACCGCCGCTCAGGATCTCGTCGGTCGGCGTGCTCGCGTCGGCAGCCGCCGCCTCCTCCTCCTCCTCCTCCTCCTCCTCCTCCTCCTCCACCACCACCATCTCCGTCATTTTCTTCTTCTTCCTCCCTCCTCCTCCTCCTCCTCCCCCACCATGACCAGCTGCCGACGCGACCAAGTAGTCGAGCAGATAGGCGTTTGATTCCGCCGCCTGCCGCAAGTCCTCGTGCAGCCGCGCGGCCGCCTGCTGCAGCATCCGCAGCGCCGGCAGCATGCCCTTGACGGCCCGACCGCCGCCGCCGCCACCATACAGCGCCCCGCCCGCCGCCGCCGCCGCCGCCAGCGCCATGCCCCCGCCAGCTGCGCTCCCGCCCGCCCGCCCGCCGCCCGCGGCCGCGACGGCCGCCTGCACGGCGGGCCCGTGCGCCGTCAGCAGCGCGCGCGCCCACAGCAGCGCGTGCTGCACGTGCGGCGACTCGCGCAGGACCTCGGCCACGGCGCGCATGGCCCCCTCCAAAAACGCCGCGGGCACGGTCGCCGCAGCCGCCTCGACGCCCGACGGGGGGGTCTCGAGCACGGCCCGCCGCGCCAGCGCCCCATCCCCTAAACGCAGCGCGATCAGCAGCGCGCGCGCAGTCGACCCCGCGCGCAGGGCGCGCGCAAACGCGGCCGTCGTCAGGTCCTCGGCCAAGTCGGTCGGATCAAACGCGGCCGCGCCCCCGCGCGTGTAGAGCAACAGCCCGTCGGTCGTCGCGGCCGCCCACGCCTGCCCTGTCGGCGCGAGCGCCAGCGCGCGCGTGCGCGCCACGGGCCGCTTCTTGGCCCCGCCGCCCGTGCCCGGCAGGTTCTTGGCCGCGGCAGCATCCCCCCCGCCCGGCCCGCGGCCAAACAGCGGCACCTCGCGCGGGTCGGCCGCCGCCTCGGCCGCCTCGGGCAGCAGCTGCAGCGGGCCCGCGTCGGTCAGCGCGGACGAGTTGAGCTGGTCGAGCACGCCGTCCAGCGACCGGTTGCTCGTGAGCTGGAAGCGCCGCAGGAGCGTGCGCTCGGCCACGTCGTACACGCACACGTACTTGGACTCGCCCGCGCCGAACAGCAGCGCGCCGTCGGCGGAGAACGCGAGCGACGTGAAAGCGGCCCCGGCCGCAGCGTTGCCCGCGGCGCGGCGGTCGCCCGCGCGGCGCCCGCCCGCCACGTCGCGCCGACCTTCGATCACCCCTTGCGCCGTGCCGTCGCGCGGGTCCCACAGGCTGATCGACCCCTCGAGCGTGCCGACGGCCACCTGCTTGCCGTCCCCGCGCCACGCGAGCGCCAGGCAGTCGTGCGCGTGCGCGAGCGACTCGAGCGCGCCGCCGCCGTCCTTGCCGCCGCCGCCAAACACGTCCCACGTGCGCAGCGTCTTGTCCCAGCTGACGGTCGCGAGCAGCGTGGGCGTGCCGGCGGGGGAGAACCCCAGGGCGGCCACGGGGCCCTCGTGACCGGCCAGCACGTCGAGCAGCCTGCCCGTCTTGAGCGACCACACGTAGACCTCAAAGGTGTCGGCCGCGCCCGCGGCCACCACCTCGCCCGACGGGTCGACCGCCACGCACGAAAACTGCACGGGGTCGCCCGCGGCGACGAGCGTGCGAAAGTTGCGGTAGCGCACGAGGTCGTAGGCGCGCACGGTGCCGTCGAGCGAGCTGCTGACGACGGCGTGGCCCGACGGCAAGAAGGCCACGCCCGTGACGGGCGCGGCGTGCTCCGTAAAGGTCGCGTAGCAAAAGCCCGTGGCGAGCTGAAACAGCTTGACGCGGCAGTCGTCGGCGCCCGTGGCGACGACGGCGCCGTCGGGCGAGAAGGCCGCGCACGACGCGTCGTAGTGGTGCCCCTGCTGCCGCAGCACGTAGGTCTCGGCGCGCCAGTCCCACACGAGCAGCTGCCCGAGGCGCGCGCACCCGAGCGCGACCCAGTCCCCGCGGGGCGACAGCGCGGCCGCCGTGATGGCCTCGCGCGACACGGACAGCGCGTGCAGCAGCTGGCAGTCGGGCAGCTGCAGGAGCTCAAAGACGCCGTTGCTGAGGCCCGCGACGAGCACGCCCGTCGCCGGGTGGTAGGCGGTCGCGGTGACGCGCGCGCCGCCGCGCTGGTTGAGGAAGTGGCGCTGCACGAGCGCCCACTTTTTTTCGCCGCCGGGGCCGCCGCTGCCGGCGATCAGGTGGGCGGTGGAGGTCTTGTTTTTGTTGTTGTGGCCGCCGCTCTCGCCGCCCTCGTCCTCGTCCGCCGCGTCGCCGCCGCCGCGCGCACCGCCCTCGTCCTCACCACCCTCGCAAGCCCACCCGTACACGGCGCCGTCGCGCGAGACCGTGTAGACGGCCGCGACAGGCGCGCCCGTCGCCACCGCGGCCGCGCGTGTGGCGTCCGACGCAAAGTAGGCCCCGACGACGGCGTCGCGGTGCCCGGCGAGGGTCACGGCCGTAAACCCGGCCACCTTGTCGACGCTGAACACGCGCGCCGTCATGTCCTTGCACGCGACGGCCACAAAGCGCGAGTCGCCCGACCAGTCGAGCGCCGTGATGTCGTCGTGGCACCCGCCGTACGAGCGGTGCAGGCGCATGGGCGCGAGCTGCTTGCCCAGCCCCGGCGCGCGCCACACCTGCAGCACGCGCCCGACCGCAGCCGCCACGTACCTGCCATCGGGCGAGAACTGCGCGGCGGCCACGGGCCCGCGGAACGAAAAGTGGCACAGCAGCGCGCGGCGGTGCCGGTTGACGAGCAGGGCGCGGCCGTCGCCGTCGATCGACAGGACGAGCGACCCTGCGTGGAGCGGGGAGACGGCGACGACGCGCGCGTCGGTGAGGTTCTCAAAGGGGAGCGCCTGCGAGGCGGAGCGGGCGAGGTCGATCTGTTTGTTTGTTTGTTTGTTTGTTTGTTTGTTTGTTTGTTTGTTTGTTTGTTTGTTTGTTTGTTTGCTTGTTTGGGTGGGCAGGGGCAGGGGGTGAGCGAGCGGCCGGCCGGCGGCCGCGCGCGCGACGGGCGGCGGCGGGCGCGTGCGTGCGCGAAGCGCGAGAGAGACACGACGCACCTGCGCCAATCGGTTGCCCACCGGGAAGAGGACCTCGCGCGACCCGACGGGGAAGACGATGCTTCCCCCCCGGTACGGCGCACCCAGCACGTTGGCGAAGGAAAAGTCCATCTTGATGCTGGGTGGGGGCTGCGCCCGCGCGCGCCGAGAGAATGAGCGAGTGGGGGCGGCGCAAAAGCCGCCTCGACTGTTCTCGCGCGCGCGCTCTTTGTGGCTGGTCGGGAGGATGCGCGGTGACGGTACTACTGGTTCGTTTAGTTGCTGATGTTGGATGCGCGCTTTCGTTCTGTGGTGCGTGGTGTGTGGAGCGACGTGTCGTCGGAAGGGCGAGGCTGAGAAGTTTCGGCGGTCGGCGGCCCAGGGGCGCGCGGCTCTGGCTCGCCGATCCGCCTTGGTCGCTCGAGCCGCGTGCATTTCAGCGGCTCTCTCTCTCTCTCGACGCTCGGCAGACAAGCTCCAGCAACCGACGTCGAGACGATCACACGCGCCCAACAAAGGAACCCAACGCCACGACCACGACCCCCACTTGATCAAGTACCCTCGCGGGTGACGGAAGCAAAACCGACCTCCCTTGCTCAAACAAAAAAAAAACTCGACCTCGCGCGCCAAACCCGGCCCCCCTCCCCAAGCCGCGGCCCCGCGGGTCGCCCCATCCACAGCATCATGTCCGACAGCGCTGTCGGCGTCGGCCCCTCCACCCCGGTAGGCTCGCCCGTCCCGCCGCTCTTCTACCCGCCGCTCGCGCTCCTGCTGCTCGCCGGCGCCGCGTCGGTCTCGATGCGCTTCGCCAAGCAGCTGCACTCGGAGAAGCGCGGGGCGAGCTGGGCGCAGGATGTGACGCTGAGCGTCGTGGCGTCGTGCCTGGCCGGGTTTGGCACGCTCTTCTTGCTCGCGTGGGTGGGGTTGTACGTGTGAACGAACGGGCGAGGACGGGCGAGCGGCGACTGGGCGCGTGCGGGCGGCGCCGGAGAGGCGCGACGCCGGCGCGGTCCGCGTCGCGCTTCGTGATGAATACGCCGCGATCTGGCGCGCGCGCCCTGGGTACTGTAAAGCAACGCCAGCAGCGTATCCTGAGTCTCTCGTCGCACGCAGGCGCACACACACACACACACACAAACAATGCTCCTCTCCTCGTCGTCGTCCGCGTCGTCGGCCGCGGCCGGGCGGTCGATCCGCAAGCAGGCGACGGTCGAGACCCGGGCGCTCCGCTCCGCCCGCGCCTGCGCCGTGTCCGCCGCCGCGGCCGCCGACAAGCAGCAGCCTGCGGTGGCGGCGGCGGCGGCGACGAGCTCGCGCCGCGCCGCGCTCACAGGCGCCGCCGCTGTCGCCCTCGCCCTCGCGACGTCCGCCGCCGCCACCGCCCCGGCCTTTGCCGACGACGCAACCTGCACGTACGCCACGCTCGCCAACGGCCTGCAGTGGTGCGACCTGCGCGAGGGCGACGGCCCCTCTCCCGTCGCCGGCGCGATGGTGAGAGCACACTACCGCGGCGTGCTCGCCACAACGGGCAAGGAGTTCGACTCTTCGTACAAGCGCGGGCGCCCGCTGTCGTTCCCCGTCGGCAAGGGGAACGTGATTAAAGGATGGGACTACGCGATTCTCGGCGCCGACGACCTGCCCGCCATGAAGGAGGGCGGCAAGCGCCGCGTCGTCATCCCTGCGGCGCTCGCGTACGGGGACCGGGGCGCGGGCGGCATCATCCCTCCCGGCGCGTCGCTCGACTTTGTCATCGAGCTCATGCCCAAGCGCCGCAACTGAAGGGGAGGAAGAAAAGGGCGGCGGCGGGGCGGCGGGACGGAGGGAAGAGGGGCGCTCGTCGGGTTCCACTGTGTGTAAGGGAGGCATCGTTTACAACCGAGAGAGCAGCAGAAAAATATACAGAAAAATTCGGGGGGAGGCGGTGGGGCGGAGCGCGGGCAGGAAAAGAAGAGGACGGAAGGAGGCCTCTGGCGCGTGCGGCGCGGCGCGCGGGGCCCATCGTCGTGCGCCGCCGCCGCCGCCCAGATAGAAGAAAAAACATGGGATGTGTGTGTGTGTGTGTGTCGGTCAGAAAGAGAGTCCAAGAGACCTGCGTCAGAAAACGCGCGTACGCGCGTGGTTGGGGGGTTGGCGCGCGTTGTGCCGGCGAAAAAGGCCAAACATAGCGAGCGACGACGCGGGGCTCGCCTCACCGCACGGCGATGACTGCGGGCGCGCCGAGCTGCACCGCGTCGTCGCCCTGCTCGCTGCTGCCCTTGCCGCCGCCGTGCTGCTGCTGCTGCTGCTGCTGCTGCTGCTGCTGCCGCCGCCTTCCATGCATCTGCTGGTCGTCACCGTTGTTCGCGGCGTCCGCAGCACCACCGTCGCCGTCCGCAGCCGCCGCAGCAGCAGCAGCAGCAGCAGCGTAAAAGTAGCCCTGGCCGTCGGCGCCGCCGTCGGCGCCACCACCCTCGCGGCTGTCATCCTCGCGGCTGTCATCGTCATCATCATCGTCATCATACTCGTTGTACGCCGCGGTCGAAGCGCACCACCCATTAGTGGCGTAGCAGGTGGACGAGACGGACGCGATCGGCATCGAGCACGATGACGCAGCGGCGGCGGCCGCAGCAGCAGCGGCGGCCGCAGCATAGGCGCTCTCGTACGCCTGCATCTGCGCCGCCTCCCACACGGGCCCAAGAGCCGGGCCGAGCATGTCGCGCACGTCCGGCGCGCGCTCCGCCCGCAGCAGCACGGGCAGCAGCGCCAGCAGCGCGCGGTCCTCCGGGTCGTCGATGAACGTCGACACGGGCAGCGCGTTGCGCGGCTGCAGCGCGTAGCTGTGCGGCGAGTTGTCGACGATGACGACGTCGCGCAGGTCGCGGCCCAGGGCCGCGAGGTCCTTGACGTAGTTGCCCTCGTGCGGCCTGCACGCCTCGCGGAACAGGCGCCAGCGCATCAGGCGGCCCTCCGGGTCCATCAGGTCGAGCAGCGGGTCGGCGTACTTGGCGAGCGACGCCGTGAAGACGACGACCTCGAAGCGGGGCGCGACCGCCTGGAGGAAGCGGTCGACCCAGGGGCGCTTGAGCACGTAGACGTCGACGAGGCGGCCGTCGATGTCGACGGGGACGATGTAGTCCGGGTTGGGCACGGGGCGGAAGGACGAGTGCACGAGCGTCTCGTCGAGGTCGAGCACGAGCGTCTTGCGCCCGCGGTCCTGCGGGCGCGGCGGGCCGAGCAAAGGGCCGCCGTCGTCGAGGCTCGGGCCGCCCACGCCGCGGTAGGGGAGGGCCGTGAGCACGTGCGCGGGGAGGGCCGGGGTGGCTGCGGCGGCGGCGGCGGTCGAGGCGGTGCAGAGGCCCGCGGCCCACAGGGGGAGGCAGGGCTGCGGTGGCTGCGGCGCTTGGGGCGGCGGCGGCTGGCCGGTCGGCACGACCGAGGCGATCGGGTTGTCGGACGGAGGAGCAGGGACGGGGGCGTCGACGCCCGCGGTCTGGTCGTCGTCCTCCTCCTCCTCCTCCGCCTCCTCCGCGCCCTGCTGCGCTTCGACCTCCTTCTTGCTGCCGCGCCGCCGCAGCAGCTTGGCCAGCGCCGCCTCGTTGCCGTGGTGCCGGCTTTCGTCCTCGGTGGGGTCGGCGTCGGCGGCGACGCTGCCGCTGCTGGCGCTGCCGGCCGGCGGCGGCGTGGCCGGGCGGGCCCGGTGGTGCTGCTCGGCGTCGCTGCTGCTCCTGCTGCGGTCGTCGCCGCCGCCGGCGGCGAGGAGCGCGTGCTGCTGCTGCATCTCGACCTCGGCAGTCGCGACGGCGGTGGTGGTCGTCGTCGTCGTCGTCGTCGCGGCGACGGCGACAGCGGCGACGGCGGCGGTGGCCGGCCGCGCGTCGGCCGGCCGGCGGTACGCGCCGCCACGCGTCGGCGTCGGCGACGGCGCGGCAAAGCAGCCGCACAGCACCGCGCGCGCGCGCGCGGCCCAGTCCGGCACGGCCCTGGTGGGGGGGGCGGGCGCCGCCCCCCGGGCCGCGGCCGCCGGCGCAGCCACAGTCGCCGCGACGGGCTCGCCCACGGGCGACGGCGTCGTCGGCTGGTGCGGGACCGAGGCAAAGTCGGCAAAGTCCACGACCGAGGACGCGGTGGAGGCGGACGACTCGGCGGCGGTCGCCGAGGGTCGGCTGCCCGGCGGCGGCTGCTGGTCCTGCTGCTGCTGTTGCCGCCGCTGCCCCGCGCCGGCCAGCGGCTGCCTCTGGTCGTCGTCGTCGTCGTTGTTGCAGTCGGCGTCGGCGGCGGCGGCGGCTGCTGCCGAGCGCCCGCCGCCTCTCCGCCACGCGCCGCGGACGTTGGATCGCCTGGATGATGGCGCTGCTGCTGCTGCTGCTGCTGCTGCTGCTGCTGCTGCTGGTGCTGCTGCTGCTGCTGCTGCCGCCGCCGACGAAGAAGAAGAAGACACGACCGCCACCGCGGCCGCCGCGCCTCTTGCCTTGCCGCGGCCACTGGTGCTGCTCCTCGTGCGCCGCTCCGCAGGTGCGTTGTGGTCATCGTCGTCGTCGTCGTCGACGTCGTCGTGGCGCACGTCGATCGCGGCCGACAGCGGCCGTTGCTGCGCGGACGCGGCCACGCCCAGGCCCCCCGATCCTTTGGCGACGAGCGCCGCCGACGGTGTTGTCGGCGCCATCGCGCCGGCAGCGCTCGACGCCGGCGGCGGCGGGTCGAGGAACGACGTGCCGCCGTCGGCGGCCGGGGTCGCGGGCGGTGGCATCACGAGCATGGCCCCTTGGTGCGCCGCCGCCGCGCTGTCGGCGTCGGCGGGCGCGGGCTTTTTGACGGACGAGGGCGCTCTCCGGGGGCCCTTGGGCGAACAAGGGGGGGGGGAGGTGGAAAGAGGGACGAGGGGCGTGGGCGAACAAAGCGCGCAGTACTTGGCGCTCCCGGCCGCGCCGAGCGGCGTCGGCGGCACTGGGCTGCTCAGGCAGCGCGTGCGCGTCGACTCGGCGACGTGCTTGGCGGGGCCGGTGGCTCGCCTGGACCGTGTGCGCGCGCGCGAAAAAGTTCGCTCTCGTTCTCGTCTCGATGTGTTCGTCTCTCTCTCTCGCGCGCGCCCGAGGCTTTTTCGCGACCGCGAGAGGCCGGCGCGGGACTGCGTTCAGTCAACACGGGTCGAGGCACCAGTGATTATGCGCCTGGCGTTGCGTGGTGGCTCCAAGGACGCGACGCGAGGGAGCGACGGGCAGCGCGCGGGAGAGCGACGACGGGGGGTCCCGTCGATACAAGCAAGCAATCGCTCGCGCGCGTCGGTTGTTGCTGGCTGGGGAGCGGGTCGCTCGTTATCTCTAGCAGAGTGTCACAGAAGGGTCGGGCGTGTAAAAGAGTATGGCCTCGGTCGCCAGCGGGCGTTGTTGATGTACTGTGACGAGCGGGCGGGGGGCGAGGGGCGAGGCGACGAGAGGACTTGGGCTGCTGCTCTCGCTGCTTCGCGCCCCCTGCCCTCTTCGCGCCGAGCCCGCTCACAGGCGCCAAGCCCCGTCGCACACAGCGAAGGCATCAAGCGCGCATCCTTTTGCACACACACCACGTCAACGTCAAACACGACCGCCTCGGCCAGGAACGACAGCACCAAAGTTCGCGAACTCGCGTCTGCTTTTTGCCATCGTTTCTTTTTTGGCGCCCGCGCCCACGCGAGCAATCGCCCTCTCTTGCGACCCTGACACGCCAGGCGGATCGAGCTCGTCGTAGTACCTCCGTGGCGCATTGAACAGGGGTCCAAAACCGCAACCACAGCACCCCGGCGCGCGTCGAGGAAGAAGGAGGAGGGAGAGGGACGACAGCAAGCAAGCAAGCAAGCAAGCAAGCAAGCATGCACGCCGTCCTGCAGCAGCGCGGCGCGCGCTGCGCCGCGGCCAGCGCCAGCGGGCGCCTGCAGGCCACCCAGCAGCAGCAGCAGCAGCGGCCACCCCTGCGCGGCGCGACGGCCGCAGCAACAGCAGCAGCAGGACTCGCGGCATCGGCCGCCGCCGTCGCGATGGCCGCCGCCGGCCGCCGCGCGACCCGCGCCCCCCGCCCCCTCCCCACCCCGCTCCACTCCACGTCGCCCGACACCGAGGAGGCGCGCTCCCCGCTCGACGCCCCGCAAGAGTGGGAGGCGCCCCAGCCGAGCCGCCGCCCGGACATCTTCCCGGACTTTGAAAAGATGGACCGCGTCTTCCTGCCCAAGCCGCTGCCGGGCGACCCCGAGGCGCCCGACGAGGAGGCCGAGGAGGCGGCCAAGCGCGTCGAGCCGGGCGACCCCGACCCGGAGGCGCCCGCGGGCGAGCCGAGCGAGCCGGAGCCGCTGCCGGAGACGGACGAGCCGCCGCAGCCCGGGCAGAACCCGGAGAAGCCGCCGGACCAGATCCCGACGATGCCCGAGTGATCAGAGGGAGAGGAGGAGATCGGGAGAGGGAGGCGGGCGGGCGGGCGGGCGCCCTCGTTCGCCGCGGCACCCTCGACATTTTTTTTCATTTCTCGTCGTTTTTCATTTCATCGATGTTACGCAAGCCCATCGCATGCAGTCGCCCTGCCGCAGCTCTCGGTCCCTTACTTGCGCGCGCGCGTGTTCCCGGCCTCTGGCGACAACAAACACTGCGCCCCCCCCCCCCCCCCCCCCCCGGCCCCCCCGCGCCGCCGGTCGCCGTCGCCGTCTGCCGCCTTTGGCGCCACCGCCGCTTGCCCACCAGCCAGCCAGTTGAATCCCGGCGCGCCGCCCGCGTGCCCTCGACGGCAATCAGACCTAGTGCTCTTACACCTCCTCTCACATCTCATCCCTGACTCCAAAAACCACCAAGGCAAAAAGAGCAACCATGATGCTCAAGAGCGCTTCTCGCACTGCCGTGCGCCCGGCCGCCCGCTCGGCCGCCCGCAAGGCCGTCGTCGTCCGCGCCGCGGCCGAGCGCCCCGTGTGGTACCCGGGAAACCCCCCCCCGGCCCACCTGGACGGCACGTGAGTCGCGATCCGACGCTGCGGGCGCGCCGAGATCGACCGGAAGCAAGCGACAGGATCGCCTTCTGTTTTTTTTTTTTTGCACCAACACTCGCTGACCTCGACCTGTCCTGAACGCGCCAATCCCCCCGTCTTCGCACCCCCACAGGCTCGCCGGTGACGCTGGCTTCGACCCGCTCTTCCTCGGCCAGGTGAGGGCGTTTGGTGGCGTGGCTTGCCCTCGAGAGCTCGGCGTTCGTGAGGCTCCTCGAGCCAGCTGGTGCTCGGCCTCTGCTCTTTGCTCTTCGTGCGCGCGACAGACCTCCTCCCGCTTGCCGCGCGCGGCCCCTCTCCCCGGCATCCGGCGACGCCAGTCGCGACGGCGACCTCGTTGATGCCTCTGCAGCTCGCCGATCTCGCCTCGGACGCGACGGCCTTGGCTGCGGGCGGGTCGCGAGGGCAAGATGGGGAGGGGGGTGGGGGGGGGGCGGGGGCCGGGGGGCGGGGGGGAGCGCCGCCGGGGGGCTGCCGCCGTTCTCTCGCTGCCGCAGATCGACCCCACACACGCCCCCGACCCCAGAACGCGTGCACGCGCACACGACCGCCTCGGCTGTGGGGCGGGGTCGGCGCGAGGCACGATGGGGAGGAAGGGGAGGGGGCGCCCGCGCCCCGTCCGCGTCCTCGTCCCCCTTCCCCGCCCCCCGTCCCTCGTCCCTCTCGGCGTTCGACCTTTTTTCGACTCACGAAAAACAAAACGCCCCGACAAAAAAAAAACAAACAACAACGAACAGGAGCCCGAGACGCTCCGGTGGATGGTCCAGGCCGAGCTCGTTCACGGCCGCTGGGCCATGCTCGGCGCCGCCGGCATCCTGTTCACGGCGGCCACGGGCCTGCCGCAGTGGTACGAGGCCGGCAAGGTCGCGGCCGAGGGGTCGTCCATCTCGTTCCCCAACCTGGTCGTCACGACCTTCCTGCTGATGGGCTGGGCCGAGGGCAAGCGCTGGGCCGACCTCAAGAACCCGGGGAGCCAGGGCGACGGGTCGTTCTTCGGCATCACGGACGACTTCAAGGGCACGGAGAACGGCTACCCGGGCGGCCGCTTCTTCGACCCGATGGGCATGTCGCGCGGCGGCGCCGAGGCGTTCAAGGCGGCCAAGAACAAGGAGATCAAGAACGGCCGCCTGGCCATGGTCGCGATGCTCGGCTTCTTCTCGCAGTACGCGGCCACGGGCGAGGGGCCCATCCAGAACTTGCAGGCGCACCTCGCCGACCCCTCCCACGTGACCTTTGCCACCAACGGCGTGTCGATCCCGTGGTTGAAGTGAAAAAAAGGTTGCGCTCTGGTTGGCGTGGTTTCTTTTTTTTTAGGGTCGGTCTCTCTCTCAAGGGGCCGCGCGCCCTCCCCAAAAACTGTCTTTTTTTTGTAAGCGTAAGTCAAGTCCTCTCGATCTCGTCCCTCAAGAGCCCCACCCGACCCACGAGCCGTCGGACAGGCCCGCCACCAGCAGCTTGGACGGCGCCGCGCCGCCGCCGCCGCCACCGCCGATGCCCCACCGGTCGAGCGCCACCGACGTGACGGAGAGCGGGGCGCGTGCTTCTTCGCCCGCCCCCACCACCGCATCCCTCGCGTCCAGCTCGGCCAGCAGAGCCCCCGCGCCCGCCTGGCCGCCGCCGGCCCTGCCGTCGACGGCGTAGCACCGCACGCGCCCGTCGTCGCACCCGACGGCCACGACAGAGCCCGCCGCGTCAAAGGCGGCCGAGCGCGCGGCCGAGGGGCCGCGGCACGCAACGAGCTCGGCGGCCGCCGCGGGGGCGGCGACGGGGGCCTGCTGCTGCTGGCCGAACGTCGAGGCGGCAACGCGCAGGTCGAGTAGGCGCAGTGTCCCCCCGGCGTCCGCGCACGCGAGCAGCGCGTCCGCCCCGGGGCTCCAGCCCACCGAGGTGACGGGCGCCGACCAGCCGCCGCCTGCGCCGCCGCCGCCGCCGCCGCCGCCGAGCGTCGCCACGGGCCGCGCGCCGCCCGCGCGCGCGTCCCACACGCACACGGTGCGGTCGTTGGAGGCCGTGGCGAGCACCGAGGTTCCCCGAGGGTCCCAAGCAACGTCGTTGACCGAGTCGGTGTGCCCGCGCAAGACCAGGCGCGAGCGAGATGACGAAGACGAGGGGGGCGCCTGCTTGCCGCCCGGCGACGCCGCCGCCTCGACGTCCCACAGGCGCGCCGTGCGGTCGAGCGACGCAGTGGCCAGCCAGGGGCCGCCGCGCGGGTGAAACTTGGCCGCCCACACGGCCTGCGCGTGCTCGTGCAGCGTGAGCGCGCACCGCCGCTGCGCGAGCTGCCAGAACTTGACGCAGCCGTCGCCCGCGGCCGTCGCCAGCAGCAGCGGCGACGGAGAGGAGGGCGAGGCGGGGGAGGAGGAGGAGCCGGTGGCGGACGCCTCGCAAGGCGCCGCCGCCGCCGCCGGCGCCGCCATAAAGTCCACGGCGCACACCCACTCCTTGTGCCCTTCGCCGGACATGACCAGGGCGCCCGTCTCGGGCTGCCACAGGCGCCACACGCCGTCGTCCGACGCGGTCGCGAGCAGCGGGCGGCCCGGGTGGAGCGCCACGGCCGCGACGCCGCCACCGCCGCCGCCGCCGCCGCCGCCGCCGCTGGCGTCGGAGCGCCGGTCCGAGGGCGGGCGGCAGACGCGCAGGGGGCGGAACGACGCGACGTCGGCGGCCGGGGCGCAGACGCCCAGCGGCGGCGGCGGCGGCGGTGGCGGAGAGGAGCGGCGGCGCGAGAGCGGCGGCGCCGGCAGCTGGGGAAGGGTGGCGGCGGCGGCGCCACCGCTGCTGCTGCTGCCGCTGCTGGGCGAGGAGGAGGGCTGGCCGCGGCGGGGCGGGGTGGCTGGGGTCGTCGCAGCCGCCGCCGGCGGCGTGGCCACCCCCGCGCCTCCAGCACCCTCCTGCGCATCCACGCGGCGCACCGCCCGGTCCCGCTCCAGGCGCGCGAGCGTGGCCTCGCGCGTGGCGGCCTCAAACCGCCGCCGCAGCTCGGCCAGGGCGGGCGCGTGCTGCTCGCAGCGCGCGTGCAGGCGCGCCGCGGTGGCCGACAGGGCCGCTTTCTCTTGGACGAGGCGGCGCGTCTCGCGCGCAAACCGCGCGCGCTCGTGCGCGAGCTGCGACAGGGCGGTCGCCAGCGCCTGCTCGAGGTCGAGCTGCCGCTCGGTGATGAGGGCGGTGCTGCTGCCGCTCCCGCCACCGCTCCCGCCGCCGCTCCCGCCGCCGCGCCGCCTGATCCGCTCGGCCGACTCGCGCTGGAAGGCGTCCGCGGTCTTCGTCCACCCCGACGTCGACAGCCACGTCCTGAAAAAGGCCTCGACCAAGACGGGCGGGGCGGCTGGAGGCAGGCCTCGCGCCTCCTGCCGGTGCTGCGTGCCCGTTGCCGACGCCGCCGCCCACTCGCCGCCCGCCTCCTCGTCGTCGGCGGCGGCGTCAAAGACCTCCTCGATGATCGGGCCGCCGCCGCCGCCGCCGCCGCCGTCCGACACGAGGTCGCTGCTCGGCACGCTGCCGCCGCTGCTGCGTCTGCCCAGGCTGAGGGCGTTGCGGCTGCTGCTGCTGCTGCTGCTGCTGCTGCTGCTGCTGCTGCTGCCGCTGCTGCCGCCGCTCTCCCGGCGGCTGCAGAGGGAGAGGGCCCCGCCGCCGACGATGGCCGCGCTGGCGCTCTCGTCGCCGCCGGTGCTCGGGCGCTCGAGCGCCGTTGCCGTCCCGTCGTCGCTGTCGCCGCCGCCGTGGCGCTTGATTTTGGTCCCGCGGCGGCTGCCGTCGTCGCCAGAGCGACGATCATCGCCGCTGAAGCTCATCTCGTCTCGGCCGCTATTTTTGGCCGGCCAAGCGGAGGCCGGGCGCTCGCACAAGGCCGCCGAGGCCTCTACGTCCGCCGTCCGACTGCAAGAAAACAGCGGCAGGCGGCGATTGTGGGGGTGGCAAGCAAGGGAGCAGAAGTGAGAACCGAGGCACGGAAAAGAGGGGGCGAGCGAGCGTCGAGGGATGGTTCTGTTGTTGCAAGAGCGGCGGAGAGTTCCGAGGCGGGGCGGCCGACACGCAATAAACCGCGCGAAAAAAAAAAGCCCCGCAAAAAACCAAAACATTCTCAGCGCTTGACCCAAGTGAAGCCCTTGCGCGCTTTGGCGCGCCCAGGCTTCTTTCGTTCCACCATGCGAGGGTCCCGCTTGAGCAGACCCGCCGCCCGCAGCGCCGAGCGGTAGCGCGCCGGGTCGAGCGCCTGCAGCGCCCGGGCCAGGGCGTGCGCCACGGCGCCCGCTTGCCCTCCCGTCCCTCCACCTTCCACGCGCACGGCCGCGTCGACTCCACCCGCAGCCCCCGCCAGCAAGATGGGCCGCAGAGCCTTGGCACGGGCGTGCACGTCCGGGAAAAACTCGTCGACGGGCCGGCGGTTGACGACGACGACGGCGGCGGCCGACTCTGATGCTGCTCCCGCTCCCGTCGCCGCCGTCCCCTCCTCCCGCCTGCGCCGCCAGACGACCGCCTGGGCCACGGCCGTCTTGCGCCGCCCCAGGCCGCGCGCGCGGCCCAGGGCGTCGACGCGGGGCTGCCGCGGCTGCTGCGGCGGCAGGTCCAGGCGCGCGCGCGCCTCGCGCCGCAGCGCGCGCGCCTCGGCCGCCGAGCCGGGCGCGGCGCCGCCCCCCCCGGCCGCCGCCGTCGCCCCCCCGCCCCCCCCACCCCGAACCCCCCCCCCCCCCCGCCGACGAAGACGACGACGACGACGACGACGACGACGACGACGACGACGACGACGACGACGACGACGACGACGACG
>Ga0315905_10001554_pt1 | contig 24637 bp, 23 predicted proteins | sample LakEriMetagenome_5_FD_203522 | JGI IMG/M metagenome (GOLD analysis project Ga0315905, IMG submission 203522) | Freshwater fungal communities from buoy surface, Lake Erie, Ohio, United States - Buoy 4 MA121 | ecosystem: Environmental > Aquatic > Freshwater > Lake | place: USA: Lake Erie, Ohio...
TCTCAAGCACTTCGTGAAGATGCTCGAGTTCAAGGCGCTGCAATAGTTGAAGAGCTTCGCGCAAAGGCACAAGAAGAGGCAGCAAGAATTACTGCCGCCGCTCATGCATCGATTGAAGCAGAGCGTCAGCAAGCAGTTACTTCACTTCGCAATGAAGTGGGTGCTCTAGCTGTTGAGTTGGCATCAAAGATTGTGGGAGAAGCACTTGATGATCAAGCGCGTCAGTCACGTATCGTTGATCGCTTCCTTGAAGATCTAGAGAAGTCAAAGTAGGAAGGAAAAGAAGATGAGAGCTCATCTTGGGGGCAGCAGTAGGGCCTCACTCGTTGCTGCACGCATAGCACTTGATGCTGCAGTAAAAGGTGTTGATGCAAAGACTGCATCAACTTTGAGTTCTGAACTTTTCTTTATTACAGATGTTTTGGGTTCTAACATCTCAGTTCGCCGCGCCCTGACTGATCCATCACGTGATGCAAAGTCAAAGAGCGTATTTGTGAAAGATCTTTTAGCTTCAAAGGTGGGAGCGCCTGCTCTTGGTTTGTTAACCGAGATTTCAGCGCTACGTTGGTCTGGGGCTAAGGATCTAGTGCAAGTTATTGAGCAATTGGCAATTGAAGCGGAGGCATCAGCAGCCAATATCTCTGGTGAACTAGATCGAGTTGAAGAAGAGATTTTCGTGGTTTTTAATGCCATTACAAACTCTTCAGAACTTCGCAAGGCCTTTAAGTCAGATGCAGTTCAAGCAAAATCAAAACTTGCACAAGAAATTTTAAAGAATGCGTCAACTTCTACTTCAAAACTACTCACTCAAATGGTCAACTCATGGCGTGGACGCAGCATCGAGGCTACTTTTGCAGACTATCAATGGGCGTTAGCAGCACGCAGAAATCGAGTTATCGCTTTGGTTAAAGTCGCTGCACCAATTAATCAACATCAGCAAACTCGTTTAGTAACGGCCCTAACAAGCAAAGTTGGACAACCAGTTCGAATCAATATTGAAATCGATCCGCACGTAATTGGTGGAGTTTCAGTGAAGTTCGCAGATGAAATCGTTGATGGATCAATTTCTAATCGTTTGGCTGGGGCCGCACGCGCTTTAGCCGGAAGCAAATAAAGGGAGAAAAAGATGGCAGACCTAAAGATCAATCCTGAAGAGATTCAGGGTGCCTTAGCGAACTTCGTTAAGTCATACGATCCGGGCGTTGCAGCTCGCGACGAAGTAGGAACCGTTAGCCAAGCAGGTGATGGAATCGCTCGCGTAGAAGGGTTGCCATCAACGATGGCAAATGAGTTGCTTCGTTTTGAAAATGGAACACTAGGTCTTGCACTCAACCTTGACGTCCGTGAAATCGGTGTTGTTATCTTGGGTGGAACTGAAGGAATTGGTGAAGGAACATCTGTTCGCGGAACCGGTGAAATTCTCTCTGTTCCAGTAGGAGATGGTTTCTTGGGTCGTGTTGTTGATGCACTCGGAAATCCAATTGACGGTAAGGGCGAAATCAAAGCTGATGCTCGTCGCGCATTAGAACTTCAGGCTCCCTCTGTAGTTCAGCGCCAGCCAGTTAAAGAGCCACTTGCTACAGGAATTAAGGCGATCGATGCATTGACTGCTATTGGTCGTGGGCAGCGTCAGTTGATTATTGGTGACCGCCAAACTGGAAAGACTGCAATTGCAGTTGACACAATTATTAACCAGAAAGAAAACTGGAAAACTGGCGACAAGAAGAAGCAAGTTAAATGTATCTATGTTGCTATTGGTCAGAAGGGTTCAACGATTGCAGCCGTTAAGGGCGCACTCGAAGAAGCCGGTGCAATGGAGTACACAACTATCGTTGCCTCTCCTGCATCAGATCCAGCAGGTTTCAAGTACTTAGCTCCTTACACTGGTTCTGCAATTGGCCAGCACTGGATGTATAACGGCGAGCACGTACTGATTGTTTTTGATGATTTATCAAAGCAGGCCGAGGCTTATCGTTCAGTCTCACTTCTACTTCGTCGTCCACCAGGTCGCGAAGCGTATCCAGGAGATGTTTTCTACTTACACTCACGTTTATTAGAGCGTTGTGCAAAGCTCTCTGATGAATTAGGTGGCGGCTCAATGACTGGATTACCAATCATTGAAACTAAGGGAAATGACGTTTCTGCATTTATTCCTACAAACGTAATTTCTATTACAGACGGTCAGTGCTTCCTTGAAACAGATTTGTTTAACGCAGGTGTTCGCCCAGCGATTAACGTAGGTGTATCTGTTTCTCGTGTAGGTGGATCTGCTCAGACTAAGGCGATGAAAAAGATTGCCGGACGTTTGCGTCTAGACCTTGCACAGTTCCGTGAACTTGAAGCTTTCGCAGCGTTTGGTTCAGATCTAGATGCAGCATCAAAGGCTCAGCTAGAGCGCGGTGCACGAATGGTTGAACTTCTCAAGCAAGGTCAGTACTCACCGTACTCACTTGAGCGCCAGATCGTTTCAATCTGGGCCGGTACTTCAGGTCGTCTAGATGATGTTGCTGTGACAGATATTCGTCGCTTCGAACTTGAGCTACTAGATTTCATTGGACGTGAGCGCAAAGAGATCTTTACAGTTATTTCTGAAACTAAGGTTTTGGAAGATGACACAATTGCAAAGATGGATGAAGCAGTTGCTGCATTCAAGAAACTCTTCAAGCCATCAGCTGCTGCAATAGTCAATGATGCACCTGCAGAGGCTCTAGATGGCGTTGAAGCAGAGCAAGTTACGAAGTACGTAGCACCGGCGGTGAAGAAGTAACTCATGGGTGCCCAACTTCGCGTCTATCGCAGACGTATGCGATCGGTTAAAGCGACCAAGAAGATCACGAAAGCGATGGAGTTAATCTCTGCCTCTCGTATCGTTAAGGCGCAACAACGGGTTGCAGCATCAACTCCATATGCAAATGAGTTGACTCGTGCGGTATCTGCAGTTGCGACATTTTCTTCTACCGTCCACCCACTCACAACTCCATCTGAAAATCCAAAGCGTGCAGCAGTTTTGATAATCACTGCAGACCGCGGAATGGCCGGGGCTTACTCAAACAATGCGATTAAGGAAGGCGAGCAACTTGCAGCCCTCCTTAAAGAGCGTGGACTTGCAGTTAAGTCATACCTTGTTGGTCGCAAAGCAGTGGGTTACTACCGTTTCCGCAATCGCGAGATCTCCGGACAGTGGACTGGTTTTTCAGATAATCCAACATATGAGGATGCACGTGAAGTTGCAGATGCTTTGATTGCTGCCTTCGTACTAGATGCACAGACAGATGTAAACGGTGTTGATGAGATTCACGTGATCTATACAGAGTTTAAATCAATGCTTACTCAAAATGCGATGGCAAAGCGCATGCTTCCTTTGGAAGTTGTTGAAAGTGAAACTCCAGCACCTGTTGGACTTTTGCCAATGTATGAATTCGAACCTAATGCAGGGGTTGTGCTAGATGCACTTCTACCTCGTTACATTCAGGCTCGAGTATTTAACGCGATGTTGCAGTCTGCAGCCTCTGAGCATGCAGCCAGACGTCGTGCAATGAAGTCAGCAACTGACAATGCTGATGATTTAATCAAGTCGTTAACGCGACTTGCGAACGCGGCTCGTCAGGCCGAAATTACACAAGAGATCAGTGAAATTGTTGGCGGCGCAGACGCGTTAGCCTCAGCTAGTTCAGGGAGTGAATGATGTCGAACTCAAAAAAAGGCCGCGTAGCTCGCGTTATCGGACCGGTGGTGGATATTGAATTTCCAGCCGACTCAATGCCAGCGATCTTCAATGCGCTACATGTAGAGACAACAATGTCAGGTACTAAACGTACGTTGACACTTGAAGTCTCACAGCACATTGGAGACAACTTAGTACGCGCAATCTCAATGCAGCCAACAGATGGAATGATCCGTGGCGCAGAAGTTACCGATACAGGGGCAGCGATCTCAGTTCCTGTTGGAGATGTAACGAAAGGCCACGTGTTTAACACACTGGGTGAGTCACTCGATGTGCCAACCTCTTCACTCGACATCAAAGAGCGCTGGCCTATTCACCGTGATGCACCAGCATTTGACCAGTTGGAATCAAAGACAGAGATGTTTGAAACTGGAATCAAAGTTATCGATCTTCTAACACCGTATGTAAAAGGTGGAAAGATCGGCCTATTCGGTGGTGCAGGTGTAGGAAAGACAGTTTTGATTCAGGAAATGATTTATCGAGTTGCTGAAAACTTCGGTGGAGTTTCTGTTTTCGCCGGTGTTGGAGAGCGTACTCGTGAAGGTAACGACTTGTTCCTTGAAATGACTGAGACCGGTGTTATTAACAAGACCGCATTAGTCTTTGGTCAGATGGATGAACCACCTGGCACGCGTCTTCGCGTTGCGCTATCAGCGTTAACAATGGCTGAATATTTCCGCGATGTTCAAAAGCAGGATGTGCTTTTATTCATTGACAACATTTTCCGCTTTACTCAGGCAGGATCTGAGGTTTCAACACTTCTAGGTCGTATGCCATCTGCAGTGGGTTACCAGCCAACATTGGCTGATGAAATGGGCCAGCTACAGGAGCGAATCACTTCAACTCGTGGTCACTCAATTACTTCGATGCAGGCAATTTATGTTCCGGCTGACGACATTACTGACCCAGCACCACACACGACGTTTGCGCACTTAGATGCAACGACTGTGTTATCTCGTCCAATTTCAGAGCTTGGTATCTACCCAGCTGTAGATCCACTTGACTCAACTTCACGTATCTTGGATCCACGCTATATCGGTGAGCACCACTTCCGTGTTGCAAACCGAATCAAGCAGATCTTGCAGCGTTATAAGGATCTACAAGACATCATCGCAATTCTTGGTATCGATGAATTGTCAGAAGATGACCGTGTATTAGTAGGTCGCGCTCGCCGTATTCAGCGCTTCTTGTCACAGAACACATTCGTTGCAAAGGTCTTTACAGGAATTGATGGTTCATTTGTTCCTCTATCAGAGACAATCACAGCATTTGAAGCATTAGCAGATGGAAAGTACGACCATATTCCAGAGCAGGCATTCTTCATGTGCGGTGGACTAGATGACGTTGAGCGAAATGCAGCCGAACTTGCTGCAAGCGTAGGAAAGTAATTTAACAATGACACTTAAAGTCGAATTAGTATCTCCAGCAGAGCGAGTCTGGTCGGGTGAGGCAGTATCTGTCTCTGCACGCACAGTTGAAGGTGACATCGGTATTTTGACCGATCACACCCCGCTTTTTGGAGTGCTAGTCGATGGACAAGTCAGTATTGAAGCAAGCGATGGAAGCACCACTGAATTTAAAGTCAGTGGTGGCTTTTTATCGGTTGCAAATAACCGAGTATCAATACTTACCGAATCGGTTGGCTAAGAAAAACCTACAGTTTTCTTGTGGCTTTTTCTAATTCTGATTTAAGTGGTGCTCAGTATTAATTATGCGCACGGTTCTAGATTTTCCACGCATAACAATTGACTGACTGATTGCCCCAAAAGGTGTGTATCTAATTCCGTGAACTAACTCCCCATCGGTAATTCCTGTAGCTGCAAGAAAAACATCATTTGATGAAACTAGATCTTTCGTTGTAAGAACCGGTCCTGAATTCTTTCCATCAATATTTAGTTGGCCTTGAATACTTCCACCCAAACAGATCATCGCTGCAGCTGTGATTACTCCCTCCGGGGTGCCACCAACGCCCATAAGTAAATCGACACCAGCATCTGGACGAGCTGTTTCTATTGCTGCCGCAACATCTCCATCTTGAATCAAACGGATGCGTGCACCGGCTGCCCGAATTTCTGCGATGAGTTTTTCATGTCGAGGTCGATTTAACACTACAACTGTAACTTCACTTACCTTCAAACCTTTTGCTTTTGCTACTGCCTGTATATTTTGGGCAACAGTGGCTTTTATGTCTATAACTGCTGCTGCTGCCGGACCTGTAACTATTTTGTCCATGTAAAAAACACCCGCAGGATCAAACATTGTTCCTCTTGGTGCAAGTGCAATCACACTAATTGCGCCATTCATTCCATTTGCAGTCAATGACGTGCCATCAATCGGATCTACAGCAACATCACATTTAGGTCCATCTTGGTTGCCAACTTCTTCGCCGTTATGAAGCATTGGGGCGTTATCTTTTTCCCCTTCACCGATAACTACAACCCCACGCATGTCTACCGTATTGATCATCTCTCGCATTGCCTTTACTGCAGCGGCATCTGCTAAATCTTTTTCACCACGACCAACCCAAGGACTAGCGGCAAGTGCTGCTGTTTCAGTTACGCGAATTAGTTCTAATGCAAGGTTGCGGTCAGGTTGTTGAATACTCATTCTCTAGTTACCTTGGCTCCTAAGCCTTGTAACTGTTCTGTAAAGTTTGGATAACCACGATCAACATGGAAGGCCTGATCCACAGTTGTTTCACCGTCTGCAACTAATGCAGCCAAAATCAATCCAGCACCTGCGCGAATGTCGTGAGCCTCAACAGGTGCGCCAGAGAGCTGATTAACGCCAGTAATGGAGGCATGGTGTCCATCAACATTTATCTGGGCACCTAACCTGATAAGTTCATTAACAAACATAAATCGGGATTCAAAAACATTCTCAGTTACTAATGAATGGCCATCTGCAATTGAATTCAGTGCAATTACCATCGGTAATAAATCAGTTGGAAAACCGGGATAAGGCAATGTTGCAACGTCAATTGATTGTGGTCGCTGATTCATACGCACGCGTATTCCATTTTCAATTGAAGTGATAATCGCTCCAGCAGAGGCTAGTTTCTCTAAAGGTAGCTCTAGATGTTCTGGCCTAGCACCGAGAATAGAAATGTCACCACCTGCCATAGTCACTGCAAATGCCCATGTGCCCGTAATAATTCGATCAGCAACAGTTTTGTGATCGGTAGGAGATAGCTTCTCAACTCCAGTAATAGTAATTACAGAACTACCAAGTCCTTGAATTTTTGCTCCCATTGAGATTAGAAATTCACCTAAGTCCACAATGTCAGGTTCACGTGCAGCATTATCGATAGTGGTCACTCCACGTGCAAGGACGGCTGCAGTCATAATATTTTCAGTTGCACCAACACTTGGGAAATCTAAATCTATGGGTGCTCCAGTTAATCCTTTGGGAGCTTTGGCTATGACATATCCATGTTCAATATGTGCATTTGCTCCTAGAACTTCTAATCCCTTAATATGAAAATCTAAACCACGTGAACCGATTGCATCTCCACCAGGCAGTGCGACCTCTGCTTCACCAACTCGGGCGACAAGGGGTCCTAGTACGTTGATCGAAGCACGCATTTTTCTAACCAAGTCGTAATCTGCCCGATGATCTGGAACCACGGGAACATCAATAGTAAGCATTCCTAAACTGCTTTCAACTGTGCAACCTAAACGTGTTAGAAGCTCAGCCATAATCTCGACATCTGCAATTGCAGGCACGTTTCGAATAATGGTTTTTCCGGGCGCCAACAAAGAGGCTGCCATCAACTTTAAAACTGAGTTTTTAGCCCCTGTAACGGTTACTTGACCGTGAAGTGGCATGCCTCCAACGATTCGGAAGCGGTCCAAAGATGCCATAGGTGGAGTCTACTTATAGGCTAGGGCCATGGTTAATTTAACGCGCATTTACACAAAGACTGGTGACGACGGCACAACCTCTCTTGGAGACATGAGCCGCACATCAAAGAACGATCCACGCCTAGAGGCTTATGCAACTGTTGATGAGGCTAATTCGACGATTGGTGTTGTACTTGCAGCAGATGAATTATCAGAAGATGTCCGCACACTTCTAGTTCGAATTCAAAACGATCTCTTTGATGTTGGCGCAGATCTTTGTACTCCAGTTGTTGACGCACCAGCTTTTGAACCACTTCGAGTACTTGAATCTCAAGTTGTTTACCTAGAAGAACAGATTGATAAATACAACGCAACATTAGAACCTCTACGATCATTTGTACTTCCTTCAGGTACTACAGCAGCAGCACATCTACACGTTGCGCGCACTGTTGTTCGCAGAGCAGAGCGCCGCACATGGGCAGCCATTCACGCATTTGGTGGGGGAGTAAATCCACTTACTGCAAAATATTTAAATCGCTGCTCAGATCTACTCTTTGTTTTAGCTAGAGATGCCAATAAAAAAATTGGTGATCAACTCTGGGTTCCAGGAGCAAATCGCTAAGAACTGCTTGTATACGTTGTGGTCGGAACCATTTCATTTGGAGTATCACTTCGGCAATCAGCTTTGAAGTTACCGATTGAGTGAAGCGGATCTAAAGGCTCTTTACTGACTAAAAGAATTGTTGCGAACTGCTTGGGTCCTGTTTTGCTATATGTAGTGCGAAGTTGTCCTAAAACCTTAAGTGTCTTATCTGTCTCTGAAACTTGGCTTCGAACATCTGCTGTAACAATCCAGTAAGTACAACCCACAGTTGATGCTACTTGAATTGCGCCACATGCATACTTTTCGCAGACTCTAATCCCGTCTTCTTGAACTGCAAGTGACTTCTCTAAAACTTTATCAATGTTAGATAGCCCTTTAAGTGCATCGAGCGTAGGAATCTTTGCAAATGTGCTGCCATTGCTACTGACTTTAAATCCCTTTGGTGGCCAAACCGGAGTTGGTAGGGGAGCAACTTTTGACGTTGCCTTTGGCTTTGGTTTTTTCTTAACCTTTGGTTTAGTAGCCGGCTTCTTGGTTACTTTGGGTTTTGCAGTTGGCTTCTTTGTAACCGTTGGTTTTGCAGTTGGTTTTTTGGTTGGGGCTGGTGAATTAGTTGCTGCTTGAGATGGCAACACAGCTGCAGGAGTTATGAGTGAAAGAACCAGAACTGCCAGAAGTATGCGCTTAATCACGATCCCACTTGAACTTTCTAACCGAGAAAAAGATTCCAATGGCTAACCAGATCATCAAGATTACAAAAGTTCTTCCTATTTCCCATGAATTAGCAACTTCTTCTGCGGCAAAAGAGTCCGGGAGAAAAACAGATCGCATACCTTGGGTCAACCATTTCAAAGGAAAAATAGCGGCAACTTGTTGCATCCAAGTTGGCAACTGGGTAAAGACAAAGAAAACACCGCTAAAGAATTGAAGGATGATCACTATCGGTGAGACAACCGCTGAGGCGCCTCTGCCAGACTTTGGAACTATTGAAAAGGCGATTCCCAGTGCTGTTGAGCATGCACTGCCTACGATTACTAACCAAGTAAAGGTTATCCATTTACTCATTTCAGTAGGCATCTCTAACCCAAAGAAGAGCACTCCAAATCCTAGAAGCATGATTATCTGAACAGCCATGCTTGCAAAAATCAGAATTGCTTTACCTATGAAGTAACTAGAGGCAGGCATTGGAGTGCCTCTGAGGCGTTTGAGAGCACCGACATCTCGCTCCATTGGGATTGTGATAGCTAATGCTTGAAAGCCAGTATTAACTAGTCCTGAGGCAATCATTCCTGCAACAAAGTATTGTGAAAAGGTGACACCTGGGGCAATTGTATTTTGAAATACTGATCCAAAAATCACCAACAAAATTACTGGGAAGAACAAAGTAAATACTACGGACTCCCTTTGACGTGAAAATTGCTTGATCTCTAAACTTCCACGACGAAGGCCAATTCTAAGTGCGCTAGGAACCTTATTCATTTGGATTACCAATCATCTCAAGATAGATATCTTCTAGCGATGGTCTAGTAACGATTAATTCAGGGATTTCTCCACCAAAATGTGTGGAAAGTTTTGAAACCAATGCTGTGGGGTTATCTGTTTTCTCAAGCTTTATCTGAGCCCCATCACGCCATTGAACTGTTGCCTGCGCGGTTGCTCGCCCACCTAACTCTGTGGGAGTAGAGATTTCAACAATCTGGCCATGATTGATTACGGCAACTCGATCAGCAAGTGCCTGTGCCTCGTCCAAGTAATGCGTTGTTAAAAGAATTGTCGTTCCATCAATTCGAAGCTGTTGAATCAGTGACCAAAATGCGCGGCGAGCTTGTGGATCAAAACCTGTTGTGGGCTCATCTAAGAAAAGAAGCTCTGGGTTTCCAATAATGCCAAGTGCAACATCTAATCTGCGGCGTTGTCCACCAGATAGGTTTCGAATGAGTGAGCCTTGTTTTTCATCTAGACCGACACTATGTATAACTTCCTGAACATCTAATGGATTTGAATAGTAGTTACTGAAATGCTTAACAGTTTCACCAACACTTAAGTCACCAGCATCTGCAGAGTTTTGTAAAACAATCCCAATACGATTGCGCCATATTCGTGATTCATGACCTTTAATTTGGGGATCAACACCTAAAACACTGACAGATCCCGAATCACGAGTTCGAAAGCCTTCAAGGATTTCTACTGTTGTTGTTTTTCCTGCCCCATTTGGCCCGAGAAGGGAGAAAATCTCTCCTTGTTCAATCTGTAGATCAAGCCCGCGAACCGCCTGCAGATCACCATAGTTTTTCTTGAGGCCTTTAACTTCGATGAGGCTCATACCGATACTTTACTATGCGAAAATACTCCTGTGAGCCCCCGTAGAAACTATCCAAAAAAGCGAGAAAAGCCTGTGGAACCGCGGGAGATTAACATCGCCTCTACGGGTGAGAGTAGAGAAGATCACAAAGATGGAACATACATTGTTCGTCGATTAACCGGTTCAGGTTCTACAAAGCCATATAGATGCCCAGGCTGTGATCAACTGATTCCACTTGCAACACCACATATCGTTGCCTGGCTTGAATATGATGAAGATGGCCGTCGTCATTGGCATAACACGTGTTGGAGTAAGAAAGATAATCGCCGCCCAAATACCGAGCGAACAAGAAATGCTCCGAAGTTTTAGATCAAAGCATTTTCAAATATAGATTGCGCTAGCCCAATCTTCCTTTAAGCAATTTGGTTGCTTTAACAACAAGGCGATCATCTTTTGCTCGGCGCTTAAAACTCAAAAAATTGATAGGAAGATTAAATCGAGTTCGAACTACTGTGCGCGCAAAGGTGTACTCCAGTAAACCTTCAGGTCCGTGAACTCTGCCATAACCACTGTCTTTCACTCCACCAAATGGCACTGCAGATATTGCAGCAAATGAGAAAGTAGAATTTATAGCAACCATTCCACAATGTAGTTGCGAGGCAATTTTCTTTCCTTGCCTCTTTGACCAAACATTTGCTCCTAATCCATATCGTGAAGAGTTTGAAAGCTCAATTGCCCTTTGTATGTTTTCAACAGTATTAATGATGACAATTGGACCAAAACTCTCTTCTCTAATTGCGGTGGAGTTTTCAGGGACATCAACCAGAATTACTGGTTGAACAAATGGTGCTTGCACAGACTTTGCACTTCCGTAGGCAAACTTTCCACCATCTTTAATGGCTGCCTTTATATGTGAGGCAATTACATCTATCTGAGATGGCATAGTCGCCGGACCATAGTTACCTTCTCCTGGGGCACCGGCACTTATCGTCTTTGCAAGTTCAACAGCCTTAGAGATAAACACCGAAGCAACTTTTTTATCAACATAAACTCTCTCAGCGCCAATACACGATTGTCCGGCGTTTGCCATTGCAGACCAAATCGTTGCATCAACGGCGCGATCAATATTTGCATCTGATGCCACGATCACAGGATCTTTTCCACCGCACTCTAAAACCACCGGGATCATATTTGCGGCACAAGCGGCGGCTACTAGTTTTGCTGTTCTAGTAGATCCAGTAAAAGAAAGCTTGTCGATCACGCTATTACAAAGAGCTGCACCAGTTTGGCCTAAGCCAGTGATCGTTGTAAAGATGTCTGCAAATGGAGCTATGGAATTAAAACTTTCTTCTAACCAAACACCAACTCCAGGTGTGTACTCACTTGGCTTGAAAACAACGGTATTGCCTGCAGCTAATGCATATGCAATTGAACCCACTGGAGTAAATATTGGATAGTTCCATGGCCCAATTACTCCCACAACACCTACTGGCGAGCGTTCAACAGTTGCCGACATATTTGCCATCAAAGCACCAGGTGCTCTGTGAGAAGTTCGCATAACATCTTCTGCATGACGTGCTGCCCATCCAATATTACTGACAGCGATGCTTACTTCAAGCCTTGCATCACTCAGGGGCTTACCTGTTTCTAAAGAGATTAACGATGCAACCTCTTCTATGTTTTTGATGATGTGACTACTCCAGGCAAGTAAAGTTTTTTTGCGGCCATTAAATCCAAGGTTGACCCATTTGGAAGATGCAACACGGGCCCGTGCCACTACATGATCAACATCTTTCTCTAATTGAATTGGATATGTCCCAATGACTTTATTGGTAACTGGGTTATAAGAGTTAAATGTTTTGGCCATGTGTATTAGCCTAGCCTCCTAGAGATAGAATCTGAAGCATGAAAATGAGAGTTGGTCCTGGCTCGATCTATCCATCAGTTAGAACCCCATTTCAGGTAACCACCAATGATGGTGTTGTTTTAATCGGTGAAGTTGCTGCTCCATTACAAAAGTCCAAAGGGGCAATTTTATGTTTACACCCTCTTCCCACAGCCGGTGGAATGATGGACAGTCACATCTACAAAAAAGCTGCAAATCGCTTGCCTGCAATGGCCGATCTCACTGTGATCAGATTCAATACACGAGGAACTTCAAGTCAGGCCGGAGCAAGTACTGGTGAATTCGATAACGGAAATGCCGAGCATTTCGATGTAGAAGCAATGTTGAACTATTGCTTTGATGTTCTAAAACTAGAAAACCTATGGATTGTGGGTTGGTCTTTTGGTACAGACTTAGCTCTTCAACATGCAAAAGATCCACGACACAAAGGATTGATTCTGCTTAGTCCACCTCTTAGAACAACAACCGATGAACAACTTAAGTACTGGAATAGTGATCAAAGGCCAATAATCGCACTTGTCCCTGAATTGGATGATTACCTAAAGCCAGATGAAGCACGTAGCAGGTTCTCAATAGTTCCATCTATCAAGATAATCGCAGTCGATGATGCAAAACATCTTTGGCTGGGGGAGCCTTCGGTACACAGGGTCTTATCTGAAATCACATCAACTGTTACTGGCGAAATTGTAAAACTACCTCTTGAGTTTTAAGCCTTATTTGCTCTAGGAATTACAACTTCATCCAAAATCAAGATGATTGATGCAGCAACAGGAACGGCTAGCAAACCACCCACCAACCCTAAAAGTGATGATCCAATCAAAGCCGAGATAATCGTTACTGCCCCAGGCACAGACAGAGTTCGCTTCATAATTCGTGGAGTCACAACATAGTTTTCAATTTGAACATAGAGCACATATGCCACAAATGCTATGAGACCAATTAATGGAGATTGCGTTAATGCAATCAAAGTAACAACGCCAGCGCCAATGAAGTGACCGATGAGTGGAATAAGTGCTACAACAAAAACGATCATGCCAATTGCAATTGGAGATGGCATTCCAAGTATCGAGGTTAAGAGAACAACAAAAACCCCAGCCATTGCAGCAATCAGGATCTGGCTGCCCACAAATAAACCAATTCGTTCAATAATTGCATGAGTGAGTTTGCCTACTCTTTCCCGACGAGATGCAGGCACTAGTGACAGTCCAAGGGAAACAGCCTGTGGAAGTGATGTTATGAAATACAGCGTAAGTACTAAAATAGTCAACGCGGTAAAAAATCCTGAAAGAATTGACTGACCGACTCCAATTACCCCACCAAATGTTGAGATCAACAAGGTTCCATCAGAGGTTACAGAATTTAATCTAGATTGCAATGTATCAATTAAACCAAATTGTTCATTCAAACTATTAATAGTCCCATTTTTCATCAAATCATCTAGTAATTGCGGTGCATTTTCAATGAGATTAGATCCTTGATTTACAACCGGCGGAACTACTACAAAAGCAAAAAAGACAACAAAAAGAATCACAGATGAGAAAATTACTGCCACAGCAGAACCGCGAGAAAGATTACGTCTGCGCAAGGCCTCTACAGCTGGATTTAGTCCTGTAGCTAAGAAAAGTGAGACAAGAATTAAGACAAATATTTGACTCACACTTTCAAGAGCTCGCAGCAGAATGATTGCAGTCAAAACACCCAGTGTGGCAACAAAGCCAAAGTAGAAGGGCTGTGTCTTATTTATCGGTAGCCCGGACACTCCAAAATCAGTTAATTTCTTTTTTGGTTTTGACACCACTGGAGTAGTTTTAGTGATTCTCTTTGAAGTTGCCATGGTCTTATTCTAAAGTGTGTGAGCGTTAGTTTGGTGTTTAAGGTTGATGTTTGCGGGGCTATAAGCGGCCTCGATAGGATTGCACTATGAGTTTGCCTCCTAATTTCGGGCAGGCCTTTGATTTGAGTTCTTTGACAAAGCCAAAGGTCAATCCAGATGTGCCATTGCCAGGCCTTGAAGTAACCGTTGAGAATCTAAACTCCGATATTTTGCCCTTATCTTTGATCAGACCTGTAATTGTTCTCATGTGGTCGCCAAGAAGTGTTGAGTCTCAAGAGATGCTAAACACCCTTGGAAAGTTGGAGAGTCAATACCAGGCAAAGTGGAGTTTGGCCCGAGTAAACATTGATACACATCCAGAGATTGCCCAAGCTTTTCAGACAAAAAATGTTCCATATGCAGTTGCAATTATTGCCGAACAAATGGTTCCGTTATTTGAACAAGCCTATCCAGAAGCGCAAGTTCGTCTTGTAATAGATAAAGTCTTAACACTTTCGGCCAAGCAGGGCATAGGTGAGGCACCTGTTGAGCAGGTTGAACCTGAAGAAGAAGAGGCGATGTTGGCTTTAGAGTCAGGCGACTATGCCGGTGCAGAAGTAGCGTATAAAAAATGGTTATCTAGAAAGCCAAATGAAAGTTTGGCCAAACTCGGCTTGGCGCAAACCCAACTTTTAATGCGCACTGAAGGTCTTGAACTTAACAAAATTGTTGAGGAATCAAAAAAATCTCCACAGGATATTGATCTTCAACTAAAGGCTGCAGACATCGAAATTGTAAATGGAGGAGTGGAGGAGGCTTTTTCACGGTTGTTAACCTTGATTAAAGCTTCGGCAGGTGATGACAAAAACAAAGTGAAGACACACCTGATTAGTTTATTTGCATTGGTCGATCAAGGTGATCCCCGTTTAATTTCTGCCCGGAAAGAATTAGCGAGCTCGATTTTTTAATGTTGAGCCAACAACAAGAGCTAAAGTATTTAAAGTCACTTTTCTTTTTATTTGGTTTCTTGATTATGGCTTTGGCGCCACGATTGTCAGAAGTCAAAGTAAATTTGGGACTATCTAATGGAGAGTTTGGTTCTCTAATAAGTACAGCTGCTATCGGATCTTTCATTAGCTTAATGACAGTAGGCCACCTAGTGCACAAATATGGGGCCAAATTAATCTTGCAGATCTCTGCAACTGTGCTGGCTATTTCACTTTTAATCCTTGTTCATACCAGTTCAACTTTCATTTTTCTTATTGCAAATATCACTTGGGGAAGTGCAATTTCTGGTTTTCATATATCAATCAATTCGCAAGGCTTCAGCTTTCAGGATCGATCACACAGGAATGTGATAACACTTCTTAGTGGACTCTGGAGCTTTGGTGCACTAGTAACTTCGATCATTGCAGGACTATTAATTGGGAATATCTCACTAACGACACACATCACAGTTCTTACAATTATGACTCTTGCTGGAATGCTCTATGCAATCTCTTCAATGACGCAAGTTTTGGTGGAGCCAAATCAGAATCCTGAGACGGATTATGGGTTCTCTGACATGTTTAAAGGATTTGAAATTCAAGCTGCAGTTTCCGCAGGCTTGATCTCCTCATTAATGCTCGAATACGCAGTTGGAGATTGGGCTTCAATTTTTCTCAGTGAAGATATGGGGTTAAAACCTGGGATCAATACGTTGCCATACATTCTCTTTACTGTTGCGATGATTGTTGGGCGACTAAATATCCATCGACTTCTTGATAAGAATTCGATCATCAAATTATCAAAAATTGCCTCAATTACATCTGGTCTATCATTTTTAGGGACCATATTTGTCGCAGATTTTTTCAAAGATACAAATCAACTCGTAGTGATTTTGGTCTTGTGTGTTGGGTTCTCAGTTGCAGGGCTCGGCTCCTCTTTCCTTGCACCGTCTTTCATGAATGCAGCCAATACTCGATCAAAAAACCCTTCTTCGGTTGTAGTTGGGCAAATTGGAGTTATAACTATTGTTCTAGCCTTTGTATTACGTTGGGTGATCGCATGGACTGCGGAATTGACTTCACTATCTATAGGACTTGCCATTCCAGCATTGATGCTCTTAACGGTTCCATTTTTTACTAAAGTTTTGAAGAAAGACTAATCAACCAGAACCTTCTGTGTTGCCAGCATCTGCAGCTGTTACATCGTGAATCTTATATTTAGCCATGGCTTTTGTTAAGACGCTCTTTTTGATCTTGCCAGTTTCGACCAGCTGTTGCAGAACTGCAACAGCAATTGATTCGGCATCAACTTTAAAGTGGCGGCGTAAGGCCCCTCTTGTATCTGATAATCCAAATCCATCTGTTCCTAATGAGTAGAAAGGTTGCTCAATCCACGGAGAGATTTGATCTTGCACAGCACGCATGTAGTCGCTGACGGCAACTACTGGCCCCTTTGCATCGGCAAGCTTTGTAGTTACATAAGCTTGGCGCTGATCATTTGGATTCAACAAATTATGTCGATCAGTAGCAAGTCCATCACGGCGAAGTTCATTCCATGATGTCACAGACCAAACAGAGGCTTTAACGCCCCAATCATCGTTGAGAAGTTGTTGCGCCTTTATGGCCCAGTTAACTCCAACTCCTGATGCCAGAATCTGGGCACTCTTCTTGCGAGATTTCTTTGCAGGTGAATACAGATATATACCTTTGAGCAGTCCTGCAACATCTAAATTCTCTGGTTCGGCCGGTTGAATATAAGGCTCGTTATAGACAGTTAAGTAGTAGAAAACATTCTCACTATTCTCGCCATACATTCTCCGAAGACCATCTTTAACGATATGAGCTAACTCAAATGCATAAGCTGGATCGTAGGCAACTACGGCAGGATTTGTTGCTGCTAGCAGTAGCGAATGACCATCTTCGTGTTGTAATCCTTCACCATTGAGTGTTGTGCGCCCTGCTGTTGCGCCAATGACAAACCCGCGAACTAGTTGGTCTGCAGCTGCCCAGAAACCATCACCTGTTCGCTGGAAACCAAACATTGAATAAAAAATATACATCGGAATCATTGGTTCATCATGAGTTGAATATGAAGAACCAACTGCAGTAAAGGATGCAACTGAGCCAGCCTCATTAATTCCTTCATGCAAGATAACACCAGAGGTTGATTCCTTATACGAGAGCATCAGTTCGCGGTCTACTGCTGTGTATTTTTGTCCATGTGGTGAATAGATTTTCAGTGAAGGAAACAAAGAATCCATACCAAATGTGCGCGCCTCATCCGGAATAATTGGAACTATTCGAGAACCTAACCCTGGATCCTTAACAAGATCTTTTAGCATGCGAACAAATGCCATAGTCGTAGCAATTTCTTGATGGCCTGAGCCGCGTTTTGCAGATTCATAGACGCTCTCATCTGGAAGGGTCAGTGGACGTGACTTCGAGCGACGTCGCGGAATCGATCCACCAAGTTCTGCTCTTCGCTCTGCAACATACTTAGCCTCAGGTGAGTCAGGTGCAGGTAAGTAATATGGTGGCAAGTACTTATCTAATTTTGAGTCTGGAATATCTAGATGCAAAGTGTCTCTAAACATCTGAATGTCTTCTAGAGTCATTTTCTTCATCTGATGTGTGGAGTTGCGACCTTCGAAGTGTGAACCAAGTGTCCAGCCCTTAACAGTCTTTGCCAAAATAACAGTAGGGCGGCCATTCTTTTGAGTTGCAGCCGTATATGCAGCATAGAGTTTTTGATAGTCGTGGCCACCTCGTTTAAGGTTCCAAATCTGATCATCGCTCCAGTCTGCAACTAATGCAGCAGTACGTGGATCCTGACCAAAGAAATGCTCGCGCACATACTTACCTGATTCAGCCTTAAATGTTTGATAGTCACCATCAAGGGTTTCATTCATGATTTTAACGAGTGCGCCTTCGCGATCTTTTGCAAGGAGTGGATCCCAACCGCGTCCCCAAACAACTTTAATAACATTCCAACCAGCTCCACCAAAGATTGCCTCTAGCTCTTGAATGATTTTTCCGTTACCTCGTACTGGTCCATCAAGGCGTTGCAAATTGCAGTTAATGACAAAAGTTAAGTTATCTAATTTCTCTCGGGTTGCAAGTCCTATTGCGCCCAATGTGTCGACTTCATCTACTTCGCCATCACCTAAGAATGCCCAAACATTTTGATCACTTGTATCTTTGATTCCACGGTTGTATAGATAGCGGTTATAGCGTGCTTGATAAATTGCATTGAGTGGACCAATTCCCATAGACACAGTTGGGAACTGCCAAAACTCTGGCATGAGTCGTGGGTGAGGATATGAAGAGAGTCCACCTCCAGGATGTGAAAGTTCTTGGCGGAAACCATCTAATTGGTTTTCAGTAAGTCGTCCTTCTAAGAATGCTCGTGCATACATTCCAGGGCTTGCATGTCCCTGGAAGAAAATTTGATCTCCGCCACCTGCATGATCTTGCCCGCGGAAAAAGTGGTTAAAGCCAACTTCATATAGCGCTGCAGATGATGCATACGTTGAAATATGTCCACCCACACCAACTCCTGGACGTTGTGCTCGGTGAACCAACATTGCAGCGTTCCAGCGATTTATTCGGCGTATCTTGCGTTCTAAATCTTCATCACCTGGGAAGGGTGCTTCATGTTCAGGTGAAATAGTGTTGATGTAATCAGATGTGCGAAGGGCTGAGATTCCAACATTTTGTTCGCGTGCATGTTGCAAAAGATTGAGCATTAAATAACGCGCACGAACAGGGCCAGCTGCCTTTAATGCCGCGTCAAAGGATGCACGCCATTCGGCAGACTCAGAGGGATCAGTATCAACTAGCTGGTCGATATTGAGATCGGGCGCCTCGAAGTTTTCGCTCATGTGCCTATTCTCGCGTGTTATGGCCTGTAAGAGGAAATTGAAAGGGCCAAAAATTGAGCCAATTTTCCTCTTGCGCATCTTGGGCCGATTGTGTGGACTTATCCAGTGCCAACGCGGATGGGATTAGCCAAAGGGGACCTTGTATTAGAGGTGGGCTTTGACAGTGATTGTGATTCCACACTTCGAGACGAAATTCGTGGAATTACCGAAACTGAGTTCATCGAAAACTCCACAACCGATGTTGTAGATGCCGTGATCATTTGGTGGCGAGATGGCGATGGAGATTTAGTCGATGAACTTATGGATGCAATCACATATCTGGCAGAGAACGGATCTATTTGGGTGTTAACACCAAAAGTTGGTCGCGATGGTCATGTGGAGCCAAGTGATATTCAAGACGCAGCACCACTGGCAGGCCTAAGTCAGACATCAACAATTGCGCTCGCAAAAGATTGGACGGCAACACGTCTAGTGGCACGTAAGTCGCTCAAGCGCTAAGTTTGCCCAATGACATTATCAATTGGACAAGCAGCTCCTGATTTCGAAATTCCAAATCAGCATGGCGAAAAAGTTTCCCTCTCATCTTTTAAGGGCAAGAAGAACGTGTTACTGATGTTCTATCCATTCTCATTTACGGGAACATGCACCGGCGAGCTGTGTGCCCTGCGTGATGATCTTTCATCATTTCAAAATGATGATCTGCAGGTAATTACGATCTCTTGTGATTCACCATATGTGCAACGTGTCTTTGCTGAAAAAGAGGGATATGAATTTCAAGTTCTTTCAGATTTCTGGCCACACGGGGCGGTTGCAAAAACTTACGGAGTTTTTGAAGAAACAAAAGGCTGCGCACTTCGTGGAAGTTTCTTGATCGACAAAGAAGGCGTTTTGCGATGGGAAGTTAAAAACGGTTGGGCAGCAAGAGATAATGCTGATTACAAGGCTGCAATCGCATCTCTATAAGCGTGATTTAGTAGATTGCGGACTCGTAAGTTAAGATTTGATCCTGCAATACCGGGTGGTTAGCTCAGTGGTAGAGCGTCTCGTTTACACCGAGAATGTCGGGGGTTCGAAACCCTCACCGCCCACGTTTAAATTAGAACATTTACTTTTGGATTAAACTCACCCCTAACCTAAACTGAAGGCATACAAATCAATTACGGTGGGGGTAAAAGAAGATGAAGGCAACTCCCAGCAACCAGCGCTCAATTTTAGATGTTGCTAGATTTGATCAACAGGCCAATCTATTGCGACATAAAGCATCAACACTTCCTGAGCTCATAGAAATTACAAACACAACCAACAAATTTAATAACGCCCGTGATCTTCGTATTGCAGCAGAGACCGAATTAAGCGATGTTAAACGTGAACTTCTCCGAGCAGAAGCCGATGTTGAGCAAGTAGTTTCTCGAATCACGCGCGATGAAGCGCGTTTAAGTGGTGGGTCATCATCTCCAAAAGAGTTAGAACAACTACAACATGAAGTTGGCACCCTTAGTACACGCAGGGCAGAGCTAGAGGAAGTTGAATTAGAGATCATGATGAGGGTGGATGCAATCCAAGCCAGCATTGCAAAACTCTCACAAGAAGGAGAAGAGCTCGCCGCAGTGATTGCAGATTTAGAGATTCGTAAAGAAAACGCAATGGCAGCGATCAACACAGAGTTAGAAAGCATTGCAAGTGATCGAATAAGTACTGTGGGCGGAATCGAAAAAGCTTTAGTGGATCTCTATGAAAAACTGCGAGCAGATTCTGGTGGGCCAGGTGCTGCAGCATTAGTTGCTGGTGCGTGCTCTGGTTGTAACCTGTCTATTAACGCCGTTGAACTAAAGCGATTGACAGATTTAGCAGAAGATGAAGTTGTTCGTTGCGAAGAGTGTCGATGTATTTTGGTGCGTGGGGTTTAAAAAATGGCCAGACATTTCACATTAACTGCAGACGGTGGCTCACGGGGTAATCCAGGACCTGCTGGATATGGATCAGTCATTACCGAAAATGGAAAAATAGTTGCAGAGCTTTATGACTTTATTGGTATTGCTACCAACAATGTTGCCGAATATTCTGGGTTGATTGCTGGCTTAACTGCAATCCACGAAATAGATCCTGATGCAACAGTTGATGTAAAGATGGATAGCAAATTAGTCGTAGAACAAATGTCTGGGCGCTGGCAGATTAAACATGCCGACATGCGAGTAATGGCCCAAGATGCAAGAGCAGCTCATAACCCTTCACAAGTGAGTTATACATGGATTCCGCGTGATGAAAACTCTCATGCAGATCGCTTGGCAAATAAAGCATTAGATCAGCAGTCAGGCGGGGGAGAAGTTGTTTACCACCAACAGAATTTTTTAACTGAGCGCTTACTAACAACAGAAAAAGCAACAACAATCTTTCTTATTCGACACGGTGAAACGGTTCTGACTCCCTTTAAGAAGTTTTCAGGCGATGGCCCGCTAAATCCAGAGCTGACCCACATCGGTTTGGAGCAAGCAGAAAAAGTTGCACAAGCTGTTGCCGATTTAAATCCAGAAGTCATTATTTCCTCTCCGCTACGCAGAACCACACAAACTGCCGAAGCACTTTCACGAATTACGGGAATACCGATTAACTTTGAAGAAGCCTGGATTGAGTGTTCTTTTGGTATATGGGATGGCATGTCTATTGATGAAGTTAAAGAGAAATACCCAGCTGACTATCAAGCATGGGTCTCATCAACTGCATTTGCACCACCCGAGGGTGAGTCATACGACAACGTTTCAGAGAGAATAGATTTTGCCTTAGATAAAATCTCAAGTGAATTTCCAGGTCAAAGAGTTGCTGTCATAACTCATAACGGAACCATTAAATCTGCCGTAAAAAATGTTATCGGGGCGCCGGCTGAATCTATTTTTCACATAGATATTTCACCGTGTTCGATTACTACAATTTCAATCTGGCCAAGTGATGGATTACGGGCCCTTAGAACATTAAATGAGCAGAGCCACCTTCGCTAAAAAAGGAGAAGGCTTAAACCTGTTTGGTTACGCGATACGTTTGAAGTGTTGGATCACTTGCATATGCAATTCGAACACCAGCTTTTTTACTTGAAGCTAAACCATCGACAATCTGCTTTGTTAACTCTTCACCTGGTGCAACTACGGCCACACCTGGCGGGTAAGGTGCGATTAAATCGGCGCTGACTCGTCCAACTGCATCTGCGGCTTTAACGAATTCAGTTTCAGCAAAGTATGCATCTCTAATCGACATACCTACCTTTGGAACAATTGACCAACTGAGCGCAGTTTGAGTCTGGCGAGGATTAGAGCGCATTTTTTCTAGAATTGGAATTAGTTTTGATGCAACCTCATCAAAATCATCTGCCGCATCTGCCAATGTGGCCAGAAAAACTATGGTGTCTTGATCTGCCATTTCAACGCGTATGTTTTGCTTTTCTAACTCACTTTCAACTTCAACTCCTGATACACCTAGAAGATTGGCTCTGAGCACAATTTTTACAGGATCAAAACGGCCCTTAGGAAAATCAGAAGCGTTAAGAAATACAGGTACTCCACATGCTTTCTCAACCTTGTCTTTAAATGTATCAACTAACTCAATTAAATTTCCTGTCAGATCTTCCCCACGTGTTTGTAAAAGCGCCCGGCATCCATCAATAGAAGCAAGGGGAGCACCTGCAGGCGATGTGGTGTGAGTTGTTTCAAAGCTTTGTTCAATGCGATCAAGATTTAATAACTTGCCTTGTGCCAATAGCAATGCAGAAGCACTGTAGCCAGGCAAAGTTTTGTGAACACTTGTAATCAGTGCATCAGCGCCCATCTGCAATGCATGGTGAGGCAGATTCGAATTAAAACCAAAGTGGGCACCCCACGCGGCATCAATGAGTACAGGGATATCCCTGGAATGAGCTTTTGAAATCAAAGCTTCTAACTCTGAAAGTGTTCCTAGATAACTTGGCTCTGTGAGCAATAGCGCGATTGGCTTTTGATCAAGAGTTTTTTCCAGTTCACTCACTGGTATTCCCATAGGCACACCAGTTTTTGCATCAATCTCTGGTGTTAACCAGATTGGCTCTAATCCCGTTAAAACAAGTGCGCTAAGTACAGAGCGATGGGCCGTTCTAGTTACTGCAATCTTCTGGCCAGGTTTTCCTAGCGCCAAAATAATTGCTTGATTAGCATGTGTAGAACCACCAGTAGAAAAACGTGCATAGTCAGCGCCCCATAACTTTGCGGCTAGTGCTTCAGCTTTTTTAAGAACCCCTTGTGTCAGTTTGATTGCATCTAGACCACCGTATAAAGGGGTATCACTATCAACTACTGCGCCCAGGCCAGCATCTAGACGCGATGCTTTCTGTTTGTGTCCAGGAATAGTAAAAGCTGTCCGATTGCTCTCAAAGTAGGAGAGATAAGCATCTAGTAACGGTGCACTATCTCTTAACTCAGAGTTCATGAAGTAAGCCTAACTTCTCGCCCTTAAAGTGGGAAATGTTCGGCCTGAAAACGGGAAAAAATGCCTTAGACTTTATCCATGACAACACTTACTGCATTGACTCAAGAGCGTCGGTTGGTAACAGCGATTCCAGGACCAAAATCATTGGAAGCGCTAAAGCGCCGCACAGAGTCGACATCTGCTGGTCTGGGCATGGCAATTCCTGTCGTGATTGAACGCGCAAGTGATGCAATTCTTCTAGATATAGATGGAAATCAAATTATTGATCTTGGTTCAGGTATTGGTGTTGTAAACGTTGGAAATTCAGCGCCCCGCGTTGTTGATCGAGTTATTGATCAAGTACAAGCATTTACACATACTTGTTTTACTGTTGCTCCTTATATGGGATACATCGAAGTTTGTGAAAAACTGAATGCCCTTACTCCTGGAACATTTAAAAAGAAGTCAGTACTTCTTAATTCCGGCGCCGAAGCTGTTGAAAATGCAGTCAAGATCGCTCGTCACTACACAAAGCGCCAAGCAATCGTTGTTTTTGAACATAGCTATCACGGTCGTACTAACTTGACCATGGCATTGACTGCAAAAAATATGCCATATAAAGAAGGCTTCGGTCCTTTTGCTCCAGAGATTTATCGCGTCCCTATGCCTTATGCCTTCCATTGGACGGGCAACCAAGCGACGATTACAGAAGATGCAATTGAGATGATTACAAGCAAAATTGAAAAAGAGATCGGTGCTCACAATGTTGCGGCAATTCTTATCGAGCCGATTCAAGGAGAAGGTGGTTTCGTAGTACCGCCTAAGGGTTTCTTGCCAGCTCTATCCAAGTATTCAACTGAAAAGGGCATTGTCTTTATCGCAGATGAGGTTCAAACCGGTTTTGCTCGTACTGGAAATATGTTTGCCGTTGAACATGAAAACGTTGTTCCCGACATGATTGTTACTGCAAAGGGTATTGCTGGTGGACTTCCACTAGCGGCTGTAACAGGGCGGGCAGAGATCATGGATTCTGTGCATGTTTCTGGCCTTGGCGGAACATATGGAGGAAATCCCATTGCTTGTGCTGCAGCACTTGGAGTATTTGAGACCATGGAAGCTGAGAAACTTGTCGAGCGTGCAAATCATGTTGGACA
>Ga0315905_10001555_pt1 | contig 24621 bp, 19 predicted proteins | sample LakEriMetagenome_5_FD_203522 | JGI IMG/M metagenome (GOLD analysis project Ga0315905, IMG submission 203522) | Freshwater fungal communities from buoy surface, Lake Erie, Ohio, United States - Buoy 4 MA121 | ecosystem: Environmental > Aquatic > Freshwater > Lake | place: USA: Lake Erie, Ohio...
CACTCTCTTGCTCAAGCTGGTTTAGTTCTTGTTGGATAGCTTCGTCACCGTCATAGTTTCTAGTTCCTTTGTATTGAACAGCTGCTGCTGAGATGCGTTTTATCGCCCACCCTTCAAACTCTCTTACGGACCCTACTGTCGGGGCGACCTCACGAATCGTTGACATGAGGGCTTTCTTGAAACTTGTTCCAAGGTCGAGCATATCAGTGATCGACTTCAGAGCCGCTTCACCTTTTCTTGTTGCACTCTTGTGGCTAAGTTCCGCCGGAGAATCAACAGACTTAACACGCTTTCCAATCTTACCTTGAATACTTGGATTTAGATTTTTTGTGTTAGACGGAATCAATACAGAGTATCCAGCATTAAGTTGAGCTTGAGTGATAATGGGGTCATTGGTGAAGACAGCAGCCCCATTCTCATCAACAATAACAGGAGCCTTAACGACGTTGCCGTTGCCGTCCTGCCAGCTAAGATGTTTACTCCGCAAAGCGATTGTATGACCATTTTCTTCAGTTGGCATACCCACTACCGGATAGCGTTCTTGAATCAGCTCACGAAGATACTTTCGTTTACCCGCTAAGTACGTTGATGGGGACGCCTCATGTCCTTTTGCGTCGTAGCCATAAACAAGACCCATATCTGTAAGTGGATAACCTCCCTCAAGTAGGTCATTGAAAATCTCTTTCTCACTGTCGTTACGGAATACTTCCCACTTGTCTCTGGTTCCGTAGTTCTCTTTAGACTTAACTCTCTCCTGTTCCTCTTTGAGTTTCTGAGCACGCTCCTCTTGTTTGGTCTTGAGCGTATCAGTATACCTATTGAGTTCTTCGAGCAGGATGGTCGACGAAATATCTGGGATAGTATCACCCTCTGCGGCGAGCTCTTTCAATCTCTCAAACAACGCTTCGCGGCGAGCCTCAATAGTGTTGATGGCCTCCTCATACTGTGTTTGGTTTTCAAGAAACAATTTTGAGAAGCGAGCGTTATCGGCTTTGTTGGAGTAGCTCTCCATTCTGCTGCGGAACTCGGAGAAAGGAATACCACCTTTTTTATTTTTGTATGCCACTTTGGAGTTCTCAACATCCAGAAGTTGAGACAGCACAGAACCAAAAGTCTCTTCAGACGGAGGAGTCGTAGTAGTTGGCTTAACACTATTTACTAGAGCTTCTATGTCGTTATCTGCGCCATCTATGTCTCCAGCTATGTGTTTAGCTACAGCCGCTTCATACGCCTCAACAAAATCCTTACCAAGAACTTTGATTGCTAGGTTTCTACTCTCGTCTACCTCCATGAGTATAGACCCAGAGTAACCATTTTCAGTTCTTGGGTCTGGGTCTGAGAAAAACCAATTAACTTTGTTTTTCCGTTTATTGCTAGGTTCTCCTGTTACGAGTTGCTTCTTACTCGTCTTCTTAGATTGGACCTCAATAGAAACTTTTCCTGTTTGTGGACTGTAGTAAGAATTTAATATGACTGCAAACTCGTTTTGAACATTAGTAGTGGCTGGTGTCTTCTTACCACGCTTACTTGCCTTCTTGCCTTTAGGCTCAGTTTTCTTGGTTCGGTAGGCGTCGTTGTTATTCGACTCGTCCATAACCCCAAGAACATCTCCCAACTCGCTGACTTTAATTACCCCACTTTCCCGCATCTTCATCAAGATATGGATGCGGTGCTCAGGATTTGCTCGCATCAACGGGTTTGGTTTCTTAACAAGAACGCTTGAGTTTATCTCATTTTTAAGTTCCTCGTTGCCATTGGCAATAAAGTCTACCTCGTCTGGGTTAAGGGTTCCTGTTAGGTCTTGGTTGATGAAATCAAAATTCTCACCCTCGGTAGTGTCGGTGTCGGTGTCGGTGTCGGTGTCGGTGTCGGTGTCGGTGTCGGTGTCAGTATCAGTGTCGGACTCAGCAAACACATCCTCGAACGACGTTCTGCTTACATCGTCTATGCTGATGGTTTTTGGAAGTTCATCTACTATTACTTCAATTTTTTTCTTTAGAGGTTTGGTAACACTAGCGTTACGCAAGTTACCGCCTTTGTCTCTAAATACAATAACTGCAACTCTGCCATCTGCCATGGCCTTCATAGCCACTCTCTTTTCGGCATCTGTCATCTCTACAAACTGAAGCTCTACGTCAGCATCGTCGTTGCTCTGATTCAACAACGCAGAAATCTCTTCGTTAAGAGAGAGAAGTTTTGACATTACCTCAACATCAACAGTCGCTCCAACCTCCTCTGCGAGTTCTAATTTAGCAATACCCCTCTCCACTACCTCCATGACACCTTCGAGCTCGTCTTTTGTAAGGTCGTTGATGTCAAAATCCTCATCAATAATCTGATCAAGTGTGAAGGTTCTTGGCTCTGAGGTAGCGGCTGGGGTAGCGGCTGGGGTAGCAGCGGGAGTCACTGTGCCCATACGCTCAATAGTGTCAAGCTCTGCTGTTGAGCCTTGGATGTAACGCACCAATGGTGAGTCCGACTGCATCGTATTGTTGATGTAGGCAAGGAACTTTTTGAGGTATGAGAAAATACCAGCTTTGAACCCAGAGGTTTCACCTTTGGCTCTTCCCTCCATGATGGCTCGTCCTGCTTCGCGCACTTTAGACTCGGGGACAATCGAATCCCAACTCGGATACTCCTTACGCATGAAGGAATCAAGTTTGCCATCGAAGCTAGGTGAATTGGGATCAAACACGTTTACCGCTTCCGCGAGTGCTTGTTGCCCTTCAGGAGTTCTTTCAAAAATGTATTGAGCAATGTGTCTAGACTCGTGCCCTAACGATTGTTCGAACTGTGCTTTGGTTTCAAATGCGCCAGTGTAGAACGCGATGCCGAATGTGCCGTCTGCTTTTCGGTAAGCTGTTGCTCTACTTTTAGCCCTACCCGCACGCTTTGGTTCCATCCCCGTAGCCGCTTCAAGCTCGGCTCTTGTGTTATACACGTCAATCGAAACTCCTTGACTACGAAGCTGTGTGATCATCTCGACATTAGCTTGCAGCATAGTAGCAGCTTTTTTAGCAACAGGTCTACTAAGGCGACTAAGCTGGGGTTCCAATTCTTGAAGAACAGAGTCTGGTGTGATAGCAGGAGCTTCGGGTGTAGTGGTAGCAGCAACAGCAGCCTTAGCCGCTTTGGACGCTTTTTTAGCAGCGGACTTCGCTGCCTTAGTTTGTTTGTTGTTCTCCACAGCTTGTTCTGCTGGGATAGGAGTCATATCAACACCGTAGTATTTGGCGACATCAATCATGCCCTCAGACTTGTCGATGCTAACTGCCATACTCATTGTGCCATTTATCTGACGAGCACCTTGGATGACAAGGGAAGCTGGGTAGCCAGAATCTGCGTAGACTACTTCGATGTTTGGTTTCTCAGAAGCAGGAGGTAGTGCGAACTGATACTTGGAACGCTTGACGACAAGAGACCCAGCAGGGATGTCACCCACCGTATCTTTGGTTGCTTTCAGTTTGAACTTGCGATCAAGTCTGCCCTCAGCTTTATCCGCTGGGTCTCCGAGTATGATCACTTTCTCTCCGGTCTTCAATGGGCTGAACAATCTGAGAACGATATTCCCGTTTTCATCTTGTTCTACTTTACCAGATTTGTTGTCAAAGTGAGCAGTGTTGCCAAGGTAATCAGATAGTAGACCTGTAGCTGGGTCTACTGGCTCATAGTCAACGGTCTCAACATCAGGCACTGCAATAGGTGCAGTAGCCTCAACCCCACCCTCAGCAGGTGTAGCAGGTGCGGCAGCTTCAGGTTGCTGCTGTTGAGCCTCTTGATAAATCTGTGCGATAGCGGCAGCGGTTTTCGGCGAACCAGTTTGGTTCAGTTTATTGGCAACCTGTTCGAACAAAGCAAAGCGAGCCGTGTTGATTTTTTGTAGTTCTGCACTCTTGCCCTCTTTGGTGAGGGTGGGAGCGAGCTGTTTTGGTAGGTTAAATCCAGCACCGAATACAGCACCCATACCTGCTGCGAGCCAGACGTTACGTCCGATCTCAGCAATGGGTGTGTCGCGATTCAAAGCCGCATCTTCGGCAATCATCTGGAACGCTTGGTCGACTCCTTCCTCAAACGCCTCACCAGCAGTTGCCCCAGCAAGACCTCTGCTAAACTCTTTGAACGCGCCAGAGGAAACTTGTCGGAGTTCTTTTTTGATTGCAGCATCAGCAATACGCTCAGCACCTGCACGAGTCGTAGCGTACAACCGTTTGAGTTGGTTGAACGTCAGGTCGTCAAGGTTGCGTGTAGCGAGAGATTCAGTACCACCGAACCTACCACCACCAATCGTGGACATACCAGCAGTAAGAATAGCTGTAAACGCACCAGCGGTAATCGCTGTGCCAAACGCTTTCTGGTGCTTCTCCTCGTGAGACATGTTTGTGGGGAGCTCGCCATAGATAGACGTGTATGTAGATCCTGCGCTACGCATGAAGGAAGATGGCCCCACTGTGGCGAGATTCGTCAAGATTCCATTTGGTCTTGTTGGGAGCGTGGCGATGTTATCTGCGACTGAACGAATAGCTTTAGTTGTCAAATTGGATTTGACTGCTGCTTGAGCAAGAGTTTCTGCGGCTTCTTTGGATAGCCCACTCATCATATTAAGAGACGTCTTCGTCGCGATACTGGTAGCCTGTCTCTTTGCGATGTTGCTGGCGACTCCTTTGGCCATTGTAGATACTGTCGTCTTTGCCCCAGTAGCGATACCCCCAGTCCCTGCGCTGATGCCGATGTCAAGTAGAACAGACGGCAGCGTATTGACAAGTTCCTGACCAACACCAAACTTGTCTCCGAACAGCTCAGCATAACGAGAGTATTTCTCATTTGCCTTCGACATATCTACCATCGTCTTCGCTGCGTTTTCGTTTCCAAGAAGTGCAGGAATTGTCAAAGCCGTGTCACCGAGTGCCCTAATTGAGGACATCGCAAATGACTTGGCTCTGTTTTTGAAATTTTCGTAGTTGTCCTCGTTGTTCAACCACTCCGTGATAAATTGTTCATCAGTCTTACCTTCTTCTTTTGCTTTGGTGTAGGCAGTAAGTGCGTCGTCCGCATCGGCATCCATAAGAGACTTGATCATGTCAGGTGCCACCTTTTTAAGTTGTGCGGCGGACTCTTCTCTAGCTACCTTAGCTTGCTCCTGATTAAGCCCAGCAGCTTGGATGGATTCCTCCAGTGCATCTGGTCGAGCAAACAACAAAGGAGACACCACAGGGGCTCCTGTGGACAGGATACGGATACCGGTCTCTGGTTTATCTTTGTTGTAGTCAAGAGTGGTATTGGTTTTGATGAAATCCTCACTGAAACGCTCAATCTCAGCACGCGAGTATTTGTCTCCGAGAGGAGAGTTGGCAAGCATCTCAACGATACCTCCTTTGACAATAGCTCCGCGTTTGTTCTCTTCACCTTGTCGCTTGGAGGCTTTTTCAAAAGCTCCTTTAGTCCCACTGATAAGCATAAGTGGAACACCAATAGGTCCCTCTTTTTTAACTCCCTCAATAGCAGACGTAACATAGTCACCCACTCCTTTCACAAGAGCACCTGCACCACTTGCAAGACCCTCACCGACGTTCTCCCAGAAACCGTCGTTAGCTTCCTCTTCAGCCACAGCACGGTCTTCTTTGATAGTGTCAAAGGCTTTTTGCAACGTATCGTCTTTGGAAATCAAATTACTAACGTCGTCAGAAAACTCACCACTACGTGCAAGATCCGCGTATGTCCCAATACCAAACATATTGGTCTCAGCCAATTTTTTCACCGTTGGGAGATCTTCCGTAGTAATGGCTCCACTACTAAGCAAACTGTCAAGATTTTTTCGAACGCTGTCGATACTGAAATCGGGTCCCTGTTTCAGGATACGGTTTCCTTTACTGTCATTGATAGCAACGACAGGGGTAATGCCTCGGGTGCTGGCGTCGATACGTGCTGCGTTGACAATGTAAGGGTCGCTAAGAATTTCTGTTACTTTGTCTTTGTACTTGTTAGCTTGGTCAGTAAGACCAAGTTTACTCGACGCAACGTAACGACGAAGAGAATCCTCCTGTTCCTCATTGAGTAGCTTGTCGCTGCTCTCTAGCTCGCGATTGATCTTTTCGTAGACGAAGTTAGCGTCAGCATCAAAGTTGCTCTGTGGGGCAATCAGACGCTGCTCAATGGCACTGACCTCCTCAGCAGGGGTTTCATCTTTAATGATGCCTTGTGCTTTGACAGCGTCCTGAAGACCCTCTCGGATTCCCGTTTCGACATCGTCGTCGTAAGTCCCGTTTTTGAAATTTTCCGCACGGACATAACCAGCGAAAGATTTGAGTTTATTAACAGGATCAGTTTCGGTCGAATTTTTCGACCACTCGTCAAAGGATAGGATAGGTTCCGACATAGCGGTAATTATTTAGTAGGGGGTGTTGTTGGTGTGGTAAAACGATTTCTGGTTGCTGTTGCGGTGGGGGAAGCTGTTGGGGCAGAGCCTATTGGCTTAGTTGGGTCGAAGTTCACGACAATGTCTCGAACACTACTTCTGATTTTTTCATTAGTTTCTTTGAGTTTTTTCTCTTTGTCCTTGGAATCTTTTAATCCTATAAGAGACTTACGAGACTCGACAAGTGATTGGAACTCTTTCTGTTTTTCAGGAGTAGTGAATGGCATGAGCCTACTGCCAGTAAATACAAAAGAGTCATCAGGTGTGTTGACATTTGCATCTTGAAGGAACTTAGCAGCATCGCCGTAGAGGTCGTCGATTCTCTTTTTATTCTCTTTAGCGACTTCTCTTTCCTGTTCGACTTGTTTTTCTCGAAGCTGAGTCTCTGCCACGTAACGGTAAGCGTTTGCCATGATGTTAGTCGGAACCTGACTTTCAAGGTCCGTATCTGGTTTGATCTCAAGTTTCTCAACAGGGACACCTTTCATCATGAGTTCTCCGTAGGTCATACGAGGACGAGCCTGACTGCCGCGATTGACTCCGTAAGAGGCAGCCTTAAACGCCTGATCGACTTCAGGAACATTGCTAATTTTTGCAGCGTTCCGGATACCGAAGACGGAAATTTTGCGTTGTCTGCTGTCGTTGTCGGGATCATTCTGGATCTCCTCAAGTTCTTTTTGCAGCATCGGCATCTCACGCATGATGTCTTTCTGACGGTCCATATCTTCCTTGGTCTTACGCAGACGCAAGTTAGCCTCTTCAAATTGAAGGTCCCTTGTGCGGTTAGCCATTTGAGAATCCTGAAACTTCATCAAGGATTCGTTAAACTTAAGCTGTTCCCCAATGGACGCTCCAATCATTTTGTTTTTCTGTGACGCCGAAAGATCACGAGATCCTGCCACAGACCCGAAGAACCTTTGTTGCATGGGGGCGATGTCGCTTGCGTATGAAAATGGATCAGCCATAGTCTAGGTGTTAGTTCGATTAGTATGGCTCTGTGCCGTAAGTAGCAGGATCGGCAGCAAATTTAGCACGTAGTTTAGTTCTACGCTCGGCCTCTAGCTGTTTCTCTTTTTCTAGTTGTCTGCCTCTAAACGCCTCATCCTTAGCCGCTTGATAAACTTGCTCACGTGGAGTTACCTCGCCCATGTCAAGCCCTTGTTCGCGCATCCGTTTGCGTTCCTCTGAAAAATACTGACCTGCTGGCACTCCGTTAATTCTACCCTGCTGAGAGAGAAGGGATGTTGCGCTTGGTGGTCCAGCCATAGGAAGAGCTCCTGTAGCTCCTGTGGTGCCCGTGGTGCCCATGGTGCCTGTATTACCTGTAGTACCTGTGGTTCCTGTGTATCCTGCGGTTCCTGTGGCTCCTGTGGCTCCTGTGGCTCCTGTGGTTCCTGTAGGTCTTGTGGCTCCTGTGGCTCCTGTGGCTCCTGTGGCTCCTGTGGCTCCTGTGGCTCCTGTGGTTCCTGTGCCATCAAAAAGCGCACGACGACCACGCTGGGCTACTTCAGCGTCGGTAACTCTGGCAAGCTGAGCAGCCCGAGCATTTGATATAGCCTGTTGCTGATTGGCAAAAGCAGACTCGGCCATCTTGGTCTCACGAGACTTCCAACGGGCACCTTCTTCAGGCACCTCACCTAACCTCGCCTGAGAGGCACCCATGGCCATTTGTTCTGAGGCTTTACTGTAGCCCTCTCGACGCAAACGACGTGCCTCGCGACCCATAGCTCCCGAATTACTCCCGAATCTACGAGTAGCGTCGGGTCCTGATAGTGCCGTCCTAGAATCACCGTAAGAGAACATGAGAGAGAACTACAACAAATACGATGTTTTGGCAACAACGAAATAATAAATCTTCACGCAAAATTCTAGCCGAACACCCACTACTGTTCAAACGCTCCGCGCACGCGCACGCGTGTCTACTTATAAAAGTTTTCTATAACTCTGTTTTGCTTATTAGTTAAAAATCTTAGAGAGAAATTATTAACTAATAAGCATTACACCGTTTTTAAGAAACTTTTCATACTTTTTGACTTTTTGTTAGACGGCTATCTATTGAGAATCCAACAAAGTTACTGAAAGAAAAACTTAATACCTAAATCCCTGCTGTTTAGTTAAAAACATAAAAAGCAGCAAAATTAACTAAACTGCATGAAAATGGGGTCTTTCAAATGAACAGTAGTTTCTTTCACCGTCTGGGTCACTCAAGGTGTGCGTGTTTTGACCTGCTTGAGACGTCCAAATCTTTCATCGAAAGTGGTCCTCTTCGCTGAAAAAGATGTAGCCCAGATGAGTCATTTTCTTTCTTGCGTGGTTCCGCTGGTGTGAGTCCAAAACGAGATCGCGCCAAGTCGACTGCAATGAACGAAGCGTCAGTCAAGTCAGGGGAGTGTCCGAGTCTTGCTCTGAGTTCTCCTTTGGACTCAGCTTTCACTCGTGTCCCATTGCCTTTGATGATCTCGTATCGGCGTGATACCATCTCCTTCGCCATGTCAGAAGTCACCCCAAAGACTTGGAAGTTCCTCATAAGTTCCTTGGAGATAAACCACAGTTCCGTCACACGGTTTGCGTAGACGTCAGTGCCTACGAGCTTTGTATTTTGGCTCACACGCTTGTCTGACGCAGTCCCTGAGAAGTTTACCCGTAGGAAGTCAGGAGACCACTCACCCGCAAGCACGTCGCAAAATGGAGCACCAGCACCCGTGGAGTCCACTGCCACGTTACTAGCCGGAATCCGGCGTCTGGTACACTCACGCTTGATCAGTTCAACAATCTGGTATGTTCGAGGCACTGCCTTGTTCGTGATGTCGTCATTGATTTTTATTGACTCATCAAACCGAATGGCAAGTTGTCCTTCCGTGTTCACACCAACGGTAGCAAACACTAACATGGTCGCGTCCCCTCCGTTGGTAAACGCAGGGTCAATCCCACACAGCTTATCAGTTTTGCCTACAAATTCAATTTTCTGCATAGCCTTGCATCGGATCAGGTCAGCCTCACTGTAGATCGAATCATCCTCATCGGAGTCAAAGAACACTGCCTTGACCATTCGGTAGTAGAGACGACTGGACTCACCCATGAGTCTTCGGTCTTCAGCAAGCTGCTCGTCACTCGGCATGAACGCATACTTACTGAATCCAGCTTTGATGTTGGGGTTGCGTTCCCCGTCAAGCCTAATGTATTTCCCACCCCATCGTGTGATCCAAGTGTAGTCCATCATGACATCAACCGACTCCCACCCATCCGACGGAGCCGACCAGATACCAAACGCATCAAAGCGTGAGGCTGGGTTACTCAGCCCAACGCACTGGAAGTAGGGGTTCTTCGACAAGTTAGCAATAGCTGCGTGGATGATAGACTCAGACAACTCACCGAGCTCGTCGGCAATCAGAATCAAACGCTTCTGTTTGATACCGATGATCTTGCCGATTGCCTCTTTGGTTCGTGACCGTTCCGCTGCAATCAACGACAGACCTGCGGTGTCAAATGTTGTGCCATTCTCGTCAACGTAGTTGGCACTACCAATCGAATCCCTGATGTTGAGAGGAGCCCCTTGAATCACACTAAGTAGCCTGATAACGGAACCCCATACCCGTTTCCTTGCCTCTCGTAGCGACGTGGACGTGATGAGCACCATGGTGTCTCTGGGACGAGACAACCACTGCACAATGCCGTAGCCAGCAAGACAGTGGCTCTTACCACTACTTGCCGCCCCACCGACCGATAAGTATTTGTTATTGAGGCACTCCCAGATAATTTCCTCTGACCACTCGTGTCTGATAAACAACGGCTCTGGTAATTCGGGATCGTTCCAAAGCAAATCAGCAATCCTCCAGAAGTAGTATTCTTTTGCTCTCAGATCTGAGTGGTTGGCAAAGCCCCACAGCAAAGCTGTCAGGGTTCCGGTTTCCGGAATCAGGAATCCGTCTACCGACGTGTGGCCACAGGGACTTCTGTGGGGTTCGAGTTTCGGGTTGATTGCGGTGGCAGTAGGAATCGACATGCCGCCCACACTAGCAGCTATTTACTTTGTTGACAAACTAGTAATTGCGGTGTAAAAGCCTCGCGCATGAGTGAAAGAAAACAAGACGACAAGGAGAAAGCTCTTCAGAAGAAACTCCAACTCAAGCAACGCGCACACGATATGCTCGTCTATGAGGGCAAGAGTAAGATCGACATCTCCGTCGAACTCGGTGTGTCGCGCCCAACCCTGAACCAGTGGCTCAAAGACACAGGCGCAGAAGAGAAAAGAAAATTTGTAATCGTCGCCAGCGAGGACAAAGCCATCGGTGACAACTTGGACAAATTTCTTGACGCTTCCATATCAGGGTCTCTTCCTCCAGTTAGTAAGGCTCCTGAGAAAACACCATCGCCCGAAGAAGTATACGACGCACGGATTAAGGAAAAGGCTGACATTGCCATGGCTGCTGAGAGCAACATGACTCCAGCCGAGCGATATGCTGCATACATTGCAGCTCAGGGTATTCGCATAATCCGTGACGCCATACCCAACATCCGTGTCCCTACCACCGTAAAAGACCTCGAAGTTCTTGACGGCATTGTTCGGCGCAACTTGGGGCTTGACAAGAAGGGTGGCGGGGGTGCTCTCAAGATCGACGTGAACATTCTCAACAACAGCAAGGCTTCACCAAAAGGCGCAGTGATCGACGTCAAACCAGACTAACTACTATGATCATAGGAATTGATAACGGACTTGAGGGTGGGCTTGTCGCAATGAAGGAAGATGGCACTATCGTCTCGTACGAGAAGATGCCCAAGGTGCTCAACATGCAATCCGGTAAATTTGAAATCGACTTGTTTAAGGTGGTTGATTGGGTGGAGGAATTTGCAAAGGTAGGTCTCACTACTGTCGTTCTCGAAGAGCCTCTCCACGCCGCTGGGTCATCCCAATCCTTGCGCTCCATGGCGATGAGTTTTGGCGGACTCCGAGGAATCTTCTTGGGGTTTGGATTCCCTGTGGTCAGAATGCAAGTAGGCGAGTGGCAGACCAAGATGATCGGACGTGGGCCCAAGGGCACAACCAAGGCCAGAGCACTCAAAGCAGCAAAGAAATTATGGCCTCAGGAATCCTTTATCCTGAAAGGGTGCCGGACGCCCCACGACGGAATTATTGACGCCGCGCTAATCGCGGAATACTACAGAACAAAATTATGAGCATGAAGAAGTGCAAGACGTGCGAGGAGATTAAACCTGATTACCATTTCTACGACAATCGTAGGGTGTGTCAGGGTTGCTACAAAAAGAGACAAACCGAATACTATGTCAACAACAGGGAGAAAGTGAAGCAGCGCAGTCTGCGTAGGTACCACGATTCAAAGCCAAAATAATTTTCTTTCATTTTTCTGTTGACGACTTTCTTTCGGCAGCGTAGGGTCTTCCCCGCAACTAAATCTATTATGCAGAAAGTTAAAATCAGAAAAACAAAGTCGTCGCTGACTATTCTTCGGAAGAACAGCAAAATCGTAATCATCGAAACTCCTCTCGGTTTCATGGAGCTGGGTGAGTTCCCTATCGACGTTGATGTCAAAGTAGTTAAAGTACCATTTGATCCTTCCCTTTACGGTGAGGATATGCTCTACCAAATCAAAAAAGTTCTTGCCAAGAGACAAGTCGACGGATGGATTCCGTCAACCTGTGGGAGGACTCTGTTGTCCGCCATGACTGATCAGAAACTGCGGGTCGATAACAAGTATCAGCTCATGGCGTTTGCTCGCCAGACTCCGGTGAAAGGAGGTTCATGTGAGTGATACACCGAGGACAGATGAACTACGTGACAAATTGGCTAGACTTGGATGGAATCCGCACAAGGACAAACCAGTTGCTGACCTTTTCGTAGAAATGGAAAAACTAGAACGCGAGCTTGCCGAGGCGAGGAAGCAGCGCGACACGCTGGCGGAGGCTTTGAGTATGTATGGGCTGCCTTACAGCGATGATGACCTTGAGCATATGGCACAAAACCCATCGCCATACACGCACGAAGCAAAGCGCGAACTGATTCGCCGCAAAGCCCTAGCCGCCGTGAAAGGAGGGAGTCATGAGCGTAACCATTGATCAGATACTCAAAGAAGCATCTCGTACCCCGTGGCTCCCCTACACTAAATCTTTACGGGACAAGATAACTAACAGTGGTATCGGCATATGTGACCTATACGCTATTTGGAGTCTACATAAGGGTAACAGTCTCAGAGGCGTCGACTACAATACAAGACGCAAGAACTTAAAAAGGGCTGGTATGTTGTTCTCTTATGATGACCCAACAGGGCAGCGAGAGCTTAATGGCAAGAAGCGCACACTCTATGGAATCACACCAGAGGGTGAGTTAATCATCAACCGCATTACCGAAGTAATTGGAGCGTTGGCAAACAAAATGAATAAGGATACTACCTTAAAACAAAATGAGCCATGAGATACAAACTGCGCTACTACCTCGGCAAGATCTGCAAGTTCCTCGGTTTCTGCCGCGACTGCCGATCCACGCTGAACTTCTTAAAGAATGGACAAGGAGTATGCCCTAGTTGCAGAAAACGATACTGATATGAGAAACATCAACCTACCCAAATCACGAGTCTACATTCGCAAAGATGCGTTCGGGGGGAGCTCAAAAGAGTTCCAACCAGCGTGGCTTATAAGTGCCAGAGCAATGCGTAATCGCCCCCTATGCTTCCAAGTATGGGTGGATGAGTTCGCCGCTTGCTTCGACAAGATCCCGCCACACTGTGTCTACTGGTTTGAGCCAGAAGATTTCCACACTGAGCTGCCACTGCACAAAGTACAGATGTGGGAGTGTCTTACTGGCAGTATCGAACTGTGGCAGAAACAACAGCTTACAGACGTTCCAGTGTTGGTAAATCTGGGACGTGGGTGCAAGCCCATAACTGGACATTACTGGTTCACAATCGACTTTGTCCCAGAAGCACAGCACCTCGGGATGATCGACGTGGGTGACGCCGAGCTTCTCGAAGAACACAAAGAGGGCAACGTCATCAAACTAGACAACGGTCAGATCGCCATCTACCCTAACAACCGCATTAAGTGGATGCCAGTGTCTCTGACCCCTGCTGATGCCGCTGCGAAGATACCGCAGTGGGATGTTGCCACCAACGAACAATGGGACGAGTGGTGGTCGGACAGCGACGAAATCCTTGGAGATGCAAAATGGGCGTATTGATATGAAGATACTCTATCCAGCACAGCAGAAGGCTGCCGACTTCCACATTAACCGAATCCTCGATCTTGATCACGGGTCTTCACTTGACACCTCCCGCACAGGAACTGGCAAGACTGTGGTTGCGTGTCGTGTAGCCCGTAACATCGACAGAGTCGCAGTCATCTGTCCCAAGATCTGCATCCCGCAATGGGAGCGTGAGTTGAAAGATCAGGACATCGAGCCTGTCTTTGTTCTGAACTACGAGAAAATCAGAACAGGCAATACTAAGTTTCTTTCCAAAAAGAATAAGGAGTATACGTGGAATATCCACCCAGACACTCTGATCATTTGGGATGAGGTTCACCGATGTAAGTCTCCGACATCTCTTAACGCGAACATGCTGATCACTGCCAAGAAACAAGGCATACGAAATCTTCTGCTGTCGGCTACCGCAGCAAAAGACCCGACTGAGATGAGAGCCATTGGATACGTCCTTGGACTTCACAGCCTCAACAAAGACGCTGGTGGGTTGAAGGGGTGGATCAGGTGGATGCGCGACCACGGTTGCCGAATGGACCCGTTTCGCAACTGGGTATCCGGAGCCCTGAAACATTTGATCAGGCTCAATGAGACGATGTATTGCAATGACGGATGTGCTTACCAAATCACGGAAGCTGACCTCCCTAACGCTTTCAAAGAAAATCAAATCATTACAGAGCCTCTTCAGTTTGGGACGAGTAACAGCATTGCCTCTGCATACTCTGGCATTGTCTCACAAGTTCTGTTAGACATGGTGAACGGTGTCCATGAACCAGAGCCATCTGTGCTTGTGCAAATTCTACGAGCTCGCCAACTGGTCGAAGCACTCAAGGTAGACGACACTTGTGCTCTGGTGAGAGACGCACTGGCCGAGGGTTTTAGCACCGTTATCTTCGTGTCGTTCACTGATACTGTTAGACTGTTCCAAGCTGAGTTTCCAGACGCTGCTGTCATCGTCGGAGGGCAGAGTGCAACTGATCGTGAAGAGAACATCATGGCTTTTCAGAACAACGAAAAGCGGGTGATGATCTGCAATATCGCGGCTGGTGGTGCAGGTGTCAGCCTCCACGACATCCACGGTGGACACCCCAGAATGTCGTTTATCAATCCGACGTATAATCCAGTGGACCACATCCAAACCCTCGGTAGAATCCACAGAAACGGCTCCAAGTCAAACGCTGTGCAGCGGGTGCTGGTAGCCGCCGGAACCATCGAAGAAGAAATAATTTCAATTATTGAAAGAAAATGTTTGCAATACAACACACTCCATACTACAAATCCCTCCGACACTAAATCATGAATCCAGAACCGAACCACCAAGAAAGAGCCCACGCCGAGTTTAGCCCTAGCCAACTCAAGTATCTGAAGCAATGCGCTGGCTACCACGGCAAAGACAACGACAGTGATGCCAGTCAGATGGGCACACGAATCCACGAAGCTCTTGAAATCCAAGACCCTTCAAAACTCCAGTCCGACAAGGAACACGAGATCTACGAAATCGCACTGCGCGAAGAGAACGACCTCTATGTGAATGCGTTCGGGTCTGTGGACGACGTTACGATTATCAAGGAAGAGCGCATGACTATTGAGATTGACGCCAAGTCCGAAATGTTTGGAACCGCTGACATCGTAGCCCTCCGTGATGACGTAGCTCTATGTGCTGACTACAAGACAGGTATCAGCATGATCGACGAACCTCGCGACAACTGGCAAGCCCGAGCATATGCTCTTGGCATCTTCCAGAAATACGAGAGTGTCAACACTGTCCACTTTGCGTTCATCATCCCGCAGCGTAACGAAGTCCTTGTAGGCAGCTTCACTCGTAGCGAGGATTTGGAGTGGCTGCGTTCCGAGATTTCCGAAGTTGTACGCAGAGCTGAGATAACTCGACCTAAGTGGGCAGCAGGTGCTATCGACATGGACGAACTCTCACCTAACGTCAACTGCCGATTCTGCCGCCACGAAGATACGTGCCCTGCTTTGGTAGGTGTGTGCGTCGAAGTAGCGAAGCGTTACAAGCCTGATCTCATCCCAGACGGCACACTGCACGTCTCAGAGATCAACGACCCCGACCATATTGCCAAGTTGTTCATCGTGGCAAAGATTGTCGAGGAGTGGGCGAGCCATGTGAAATACAAAGCTACTACGATGGCCAAGGAGGGAGTTGAACTCAAAGGTTTGAAGCTCCGTTCTCTTGGGTCGCGTGTCAGCGTTAAAGATCCAGTGGGTCTTCTCGAAGACGCAATGAAGCGTGGTCTGCAACTCTACGACGTTCTTGAGTGCAGCAACATCAGTGTGAGCCGTCTGGTAGATAGGCTCACCGCTGATGCCGCACGTGGAACTAAAACCAAGATTGAGCAGGATTACTACTCCACGCTTGAATCCACTGGCGTTATTGAAAAGACGGAGGTCAACTACGCATTGACTGTCGTCAAATGATTTTTTTGCAGGGACGCCTGTAACCTGCTGGTGATCGGATAACCAGATAGTCAATGGCTAAAGACGAATCCTGCTTGGAGCAAGCGTAGCCAGTCTCACCAACTTATCGGTGCGCCTTGCCGACGTAATCGGCTACTTATCACACTCCAGCCCCCGCAATGAGGGCACTCAAAACGTGACGTGCATTAAGTCTACCTCTCCGTAATGAATGAGCGACCTGATCGGGGGTTGGAGTGTGGTAATGCTTGGATAGGCAAGAGCAGGGGTGCATCCCTGTGACTGGTCATACACGCCGAAAGGTAAAACCCAGTTACCGCCCACACGCCTTGCCGACGTAATCGGCTGCCTAACAGATTTCGCTCCCATTGTGGGGGCAAACGCACGACACCGCGAGATGGGTCACAAATCGTAAACATAAAATCAGACACCATGAGTGCAAAACAAAATGATGGAGCAGCTACGGCTGCTGTAGTGGCAGCGGAAGTTGTCGTAGAAAACACCGCAGTAGCACCTGCACAGACCACAGCATTGGCTGCTCCAACGAGCACCTTCGCGTGTGCCGTGAATAGCGACATTGAAATCCCACGATTGAACGTCATCCAAAAGATGTCGGAAGTCGAAGGTGACGTAGGTAGCGTTGTGCTGGATAAACAGGAGCAGATCATTGATGCTAAGAACAGCATCAGCGTTATTATCGTGGGTGCCCACAAACGGTTTAAGGAAGACATTCCTTTCGATGAGGAGAAAGTTCCTCAGATCGTGGACAGTCAAGAGGAAGCTGATGTGCTTGCCAAGACCAGCGACTATCCAGTGTTGGAGTTTGCCGACATTACGATGCTCATCCCACAACCCGAAGGTGTCAGCGACGAGCTGTTCCCCTACGAGATTGGTGGCGTGAACTATCAGCTCGGTAAGATTACTGTGCAGAAGGATGCCTACCGCATGACGTTCAAGCGTCTCTTCACATTCCATGTGATGAATCGCAGCGTCCCGTTGGCAACTCGTTACTGGAAGTTTGGAACGGATCTCATCTCCAAGGGTAAATACTCGTGGTATGTTCCGACCCTCACTGCAACCAAGGATGACGTTCCAGCAGAAGTGTTGGAGTTTGTCGGAGCCTTGACGGAAGGAGGTGCAGCGTGAGCGACATCTCCCCACGATTGATAGAGGTTCTGAAAGACATCTACGCTGATGCGGTTGACGCGATTGGTGGTATGCAGAAAAAGCAGACCCACTTGTCCACAACCGTGGAAGTGAATCGCCTGACGCGAACTGCCCTTGAGTGCTATCGCGACAACGTCACGACCGACGATGCGGAGAAATCCAAGTTGCTCGAACTGATTGAGAAATCAAGTTCGATGGAGAAGGCGTTGAGCGAAGCATTTGATGAACTCGAAGGACAACTCGTTGAAATGCGTAAGGGACTCGCTGACCTTGAGGAAGACCTGAGAACGGTCGACCCGAACTTCGGCAAGGACCTTGGACCTGAACTTCCATTCACCAACTAAACTACAAGCAGGGACTCCGGTATCGGGGTCCCTGCAACTTAAATCATACACCTCAAATCAGAAACAATGAACACTTACGCTTGTGACTTTGAGACCTACTACGACAAGGAATGCTCTATCAAGATCCTTGGGTCTCAGGGTTATTTTAACCACCCCAACTTTGACGCATACATGATTACTGTCTGGGGGTCGGATGGGACTCGCTATGTTGGCGACCCAAAAGAATTTGATTGGAGCCTCTTTGAGGGCAACCGAGTTCTGTCACATAACGCCGCTTTCGATGAGGGCGTTTACTTCCATGGTGTCAGCAAAGGCTGGTGGTCTAAAGTCGACATTGCTGAATGGCTCTGCACGGCAGACATGACAGCGTTCCTCGGACTGCCCCGTAACCTCAAGGGTGCAGCTAAAACTGTGTTTGACATCGAAGTCAATAAGGACACCCGAGATAACATGAAGGGCAAGGAATGGGGTTCGATGACTCCAGAGTTCCGAAAGGAGGTATCTGACTACGCCCTACGAGACGCTGAGTATTGCTTCCGTTTATGGGAGGAACTCGGGGACAAATGGCCTGAGCGTGAGAAGAAGATCAGTCTCATCAATCGCCGTATCTCCCAACGAGGAATCCCTATTGACTGGGACGCACTCCAAAATAATCTTGGAATCATCAACACTGCTTTGTTTGATGCCGAATCAAAAATTCCTTGGATCGAGGAGTTCACCCCGCTGTCTCGCAAAGCGTTCAACGCACAATGTCGAAAGCAGAATATCGAGCCTCCGAAGTCACTTGCCCAAGACAACCCTGAGGCTAATAAGTGGTTCGATAAGAATGGCAAGGAGTGCGAGTGGGCTCGTGCCGTCTCAGACTATCGACGCATCAACAGCTTCAAAAAGAAGTTGGAGTCTTTCCAGAACGGCACTCTTGGTGACGGTCGATACTACGGAGGGTTCCTCTACTTCGGGGCGTCCACTGGTCGTTTCTCTGGCTCTGGTGGAAACCTCAACCTGCAAAACCTACCACGTGGTGAGATGTTTGGGGTTGACTTCCGCAAGATGATTAAGACTCCCGAAGGTCGTGCTCTGGTCGTAGCTGACCTTTCACAGATCGAAGTCCGCACACTTTGCTATTTGGCGGGGGATACTAAAGCCCTACAACTGATCAAGGAGTCCGACGACATCTACCATGCGTTCGGGGTTCTTTTGGGGCTACACGACCCAGACAACGGACCACTGAAGAAATACGACTCAGACCTGCGACACAAAGTCAAGAGTATTGTTCTTGGCTGCGGATATGGCATGGGTGGTGACCGCTTCGCGGAGTTCAGTGGCATGGAGGCTGAGGAAGCTGCTGGTGCTGTCAATCTCTACCGCAAGCGCATGAAGTCAGTTGTCAACCTGTGGGGTGACTATGACCAAGGAATCGGGTTTTCTGTCGCTGCTGGGCAGGAGTTCTGCGTAGACCTGCCATCGGGTAGGGTGCTTAACTACGGTCACATTAAGCGCATGAAGGACAGTCGGACAGGGAAGTTCACTCACATTGGCAAGATCATGCGTCAGGGACGGATGATGGACTTCAAACTGTGGGGAGGGGTGGTGACTGAGAACGCATCCCAAGGACTCGCCCGTGATATTTTCTCAGACATGATGCTCCGAGTTGAGGCTGCTGGCTACCAGTGTATCATGCACGTTCACGACGAACTTATTGTAGAGGTAGACGCTGATAAAGCAGAACTTGCGTTGCAAGACATTATCGGCATTATGTCCACACCTCCAGAGTGGATTCCCGAAATCCCACTCTCCGCTGAAGGGAAGATTATGACTCAATACACAAAATGAAATACCGCTACATCAAGAACCATAGAGCTACAGCTACGGCTGAGTTCGACGACCCAACAACCATACCATACAACGTACCGTCCTTCGCCAACAAGGGAAAGTTCCGTGAGTGGTGTGCCGACCCTAACACGAACCACTGTTTCTACACTCTTAATGAGGGTGATAACAAATTCGAAAGGATCAACGAAGACAATCCAGTGAACCGCATCCACGGTTTCACTGCCGACTACGACGCTCCCGTTGACTGGGACAACGTCAGTAACATCATTAAAATCCGTGGCGAGGAAGGTAAGCTGCCAACTTGGTTCTCCAAGACACAGTCTGGCTACATCCGACTGGTGTGGGAGTTCTCCGAGCCTATCCCTATTGCGCCTGAGATAGCTGAGTATTTTCTGAAACGACTCGCTGTGGAACTCCGTGCTGCGATGTTGTTCGGTGGCTACGACCGCTCATCAGAGAAGGTCGCACAGACGTTTGAGCTTGGCACCAACTGGACAAAAATCTCACACCCACTTGATGTGATGATTCCGAAGACGGTGCTCCTCAAAGCAGCCAACGACGCTCCAATCAAAACTTCGGACACGAATATCCCGATTGACGAAATCGCTGCCGAGGTCGAGAAGAGATTCCCGAACCGATGGAAGAAAGACTTTGTCGTCGGAGCGCGTGGACCTTTGTTCTGGATCGACGATGGCATTGAACGTGACGGATGTCAGATTCGTGAGGATGGTGTCATCTGTTACTCGGACAGGGCAGAACGTGGGTTCATGTCTTGGCGTGATGTCTTTGGCAAGAAGTTTGTCGAGGCATACGAAACTGCTAAGGTGCAAAACCTTGTGGATCAATTTTGGTTCAACGGCAAGAGCTACTACAAGCTGCTCAACGGCAACCCCGTAGTAATCCCCAAAGAGCAACTCCTACTGGAGCTTCGCAAAATGGGCTTCTCCCACAAAGCTAAGAAAGGACAGACACTTTCCGAAGTCGAGAGTGCCCTACTGACTATCTCCAATGAGAGTCGCGTCGATGAGGTCGCTCCTGTGGTGTTTGCCAAAAACCGTGTCGTTACGTTCAACGGTAGGAAGATACTCAACTCCAGCAAGGCTACACCTATCGCTGCGGCTTCGACTGGAGACCCATCTATGTGGCCGTGGCTGCACAACTTCCTCATGCCGTTCTTCGTTAAGGATGATGAGGGTCGCGACACACTGCCATACTTCTTGGCATGGTTCAAACGACTCTATCTTGCAACGATGGATCACCGACTCGATCAGGGTCAGTTGCTCATCCTCCTTGGACCTACGGGGCGCGGTAAGACTCTCCTCACCAACCAGATCATCGGTCGGGCTGTCGGCGGATTCTCAGATGCGAGTGACTACTTGTCTGGCAACACGTCGTTCAACCGTGACCTTTGCGGTGCTGCCATGTGGGTAGTCGACGACCAAGTCGCGGCGTCTACGTATGCCGACCAACGTAAGTTCGTGGAGCTTACCAAGCGGTGCGTGGCAAACCCTCGACTGGAATACCATGCCAAGTATGCGGACGCTGTGACGCTGCCGTGGTCAGGTCGTGTGGCAATGTCTCTGAACCTCGATGCCAACTCCCTTGCTGCTCTACCGACACTGGACTCGTCGAACAGAGACAAGGTGCTGGCATTGCGCTTGAACTCCAAGCACAAGGTGACGTTCCTCTCGAACGAAAAGACAGAGGCTACGATTGTCGAGGAGCTTCCATTCTTCTTGAAATGGCTCATGGACTATGATCCACCTGAGCACGTAGTAGCCACTAACCGATTTGGGGTCAAAACCTATATCGACCCATTCATCGAGGCGGCGGCTTATGACAACAGCAGCCGATCAGAAATCGCGGAGCTTGTCGAGTTCTTTGCTCGGAAGTATCGTGATGGTGCTGAGTCGTGTGGTGGTCCTGTGCCTAAGTTCTGGCGCGGAACATTGACTGAGTTCCAAGTCATGCTGCACGAGCTTAACGGTGGACGTAATGTCGGGTCGTCTAATAACCTCGGGTTTGTCCGAAGGGGTATGACTGTCCTCGAAGAAGTAGGTCTGAACAACTCGAAGATTCGTCCAGTCCGCAGTCGAGGAGAGGGTGGTGGTAAGTTGTGGGAGATCAACGTCAGTGCCGACTACGACATCGACAAAGGTGACTTCAACGAAACCTGATCAGGGACAAACATCCAGCGGTCTGTTCGCGCACGCCGCTGGAATCCCTCTGGTTGCCATCCTTGCAAAACAAGGGTGGCATTTTCTTTTAGCTTGACTGGGTCAACCAAAGTGATCTCAGTGCCGTGATCTTTCACATAGTAGACCACATGAGCTATGAGGTCATAATTAACCGCAGAATCGTAATCTTCGGGGGTAAAAAAGTAACCCTGTGGTGTGTAGTAATATGCTACAGCTCTAATTAGTTTGTCTCCAAACTTAATAGTCCACATAGGTTCAGTGGGTAGTAGGCAGTCATCGGTCGTGCCGAGTAATCTACTGACGCGGAAGTAGGCAAGGAACTGGTGGAACTGGATCTTCGATCCTTTTTTCTTGGCTCGGCGAGCCATCACCCGAGCTTTGGCCAGATCAATCTGTAACGGAGTCGGACTCACATCATTGGTCGGATAGTCGAGTGCTGCCCGATACCCATGATGTCAAACTGAATGTTGGGTATCGCGCTACCTCGTGCGGATTCCATTTCCATCTCCATGTTACGTTGAGCCTCAGACCAGTGATACTTGGCACGCTCAAGGTCAGCGTTGTCCTCTGCCACTACGGCGAGGAGACCGTGCTTGATGGCGGCAAGGTTGGAGACGTAGACAATATCGCTGTCATTGACGATTGGCTCAAACGCACGTTTGACGAGTATGTGAACCGTAGTGGTGTCCGTCGCCGATGGGACACGGAATCGACGATAGCGAGTTACCGTGTTTTCTGGACCAAGTGTTGCGATTGTAGTGTCGGGATCACTAGGGTCAGTTCTGAGATCAATAATCCTGACACCGTTGTTTTTGGAATAGTTGATCGACACAATCTGACTTACAGGGTCTGCAAAGACATAGGCATTATTGTTCGGTGGATAAGAGCTTGTGTAAGTTGCTTTGTACAACTCATCCCCATCGGTTCCAATAATATCCAAAATGAAGTGACTGTAGTTGAGAGCTGCTTTGTTGGTGTCGTAGGTAGACTTTACTGGGAACAAAGCTGTTACAGGGTCTTCCAAGAATTTTTGAGTAGGGTGGTATCCCGCGTCGATCAACCCCCACACAGACGGCTCGATGTCACTTGACATCCCCGCAGATTTGAAGTCGTGCCACAATGACCGTACCCGCACTGGCTGGCTGTCAATTTGGGCGAGCAGAATGGACTCTGCGTTCTTGGGGAGCGTGATACAGCCATCAGCAATAGGAAGCTGATACTGAATCGTAAGGTCTCGGTAGATGCCAGTCGAATACAGGCGGGGGAGCACCTGATTGAGCACAGCTTTCATATTTGCCGCTGGGTCTTTGTAGGAACTCAGGGCTTCGTTGATTTGACTGTAGGTTAGAGCTGGCATATCGAAAAACTACTGTAGGTTATGGTCGTGATCAAGAAAAATTGTCTCAGGTTTGGAGAACGGAACTGCCCTATTCAAAAACTCTTTTCGTTTTTGGCAACCCCCGCATGTGCTTATTTTGGTTCCTGCTACTGAGTCAATAGCCTTTGCAATAGGTTGAGCCACCACTGCTACAAGGTCCCCGATACCTTTCATTCTGGCTCTAGGCTTTACTAACCCATGTCTGATTGGGAGTGTTTTGAATTTCTCGTTCATGGCGCAGTGAGTGGTTCTTTCTCATCAAGGATACCATCTTGATCAACGTCGTCGGTGCTGTAGCTATTAGGGTACATATCTAATACTTGGGGTTTAGTTCCGTACTCACTGCGGTAACAGATGACTCTCGCATTACTGAGCTCGATAGTTCCCTCACTAAGTGCAAAAACAGACTCAGACCAAGGGGATATACGAGATTCGATTTGCTCACGAAATTCAAAATTATTTTCTGGGTCTAGCTCGTCACACTCACCTAGTGCAGCACCAGTCCACTCCCACTCTTTTGGGGTTATGGTAGGTAGGACAGGGGGTGGGTTAGCGTTTGGGTCAAACGCTTCAATCCCATTTTCGGACGTTTGGGCGTCGTCGTACCAATCGAGATATTCTTTTGGGAAGAAAACTTCATCCCACATAATTTTGTAGTAACTTCCAGCATGGCAGGGTGGGACTTTCCAGCGATAACGAAATCGTGTAACCTCAGGAGCGTCCAAACACTCGTCGCCTAAATTAACAATAGCGTCACAATATGATGAAGTATATTCACTTTCCCACGATTCTTCTGGTAACTCCGCGATACTAGTTAAAGACCCAACCACATCAATAGGGTCGCTATAGTCGGCGTAGGTTACGCAGGTAGTATCATAGATAGTAATGAGACACTGGCTATCTAAAAACCATTCAGTTAGTGGGTAGCCCGTAGACAAAGTTGACCCGTTCAAGTAACCGTTGGAATCAAAAGTTGGATCATAATATGACAAAACGCTAAGCCACATGGGCACACAGCCCGTTGAGCTATACATAGTGGGGGCGGGTGGGTCACCCGTCCATCTAGGGTCTGGCTCCCCGTACATATCAAAAATCTCTAAATCTTGTTCGCTTTCAATGAACGGACCTCTTGTGATAACAGAACCATTCGGTTGAGGATACTCCGCATAATAGTATGTTTTATAGTTTGCTGTACCACCAATGACACACTCTACTGATTTTTCACACGGGGCAGTCCCAACAGGATTTGAGAAAGGTGATGGGGACCACCTACCGTTATCATATTTTTGAATGTAGTAACTCGTAAAATCTGCTGACTGAACAATAGTGCCTGTTGGGTTTGTGTAACTCCCACTTACAGAATAACCCTGTTTGTACTGGTTGTAGTAACGCAAACAAGTTTCCTCACCAATGGTTTCTATTTTGTCAAAAGCACATAGCTTCAAAAGCTGGGACTGACATTCTAGTATTGGTTCCTCACACGTAGGCATTGGGCAGCAGTCACATAAACGTGCGTTCCATTCTTGAAGAGTTTTTATTTCAGGATGATAACTCATGCTCTACTAACTGTTACGGTGCCGGGGCAATGATACAAAGTTATGTTACCGCATTGAACCGCGTTAAACGATAGTGGTGGTTCAGTGCCA
>Ga0315905_10001556_pt1 | contig 24612 bp, 10 predicted proteins | sample LakEriMetagenome_5_FD_203522 | JGI IMG/M metagenome (GOLD analysis project Ga0315905, IMG submission 203522) | Freshwater fungal communities from buoy surface, Lake Erie, Ohio, United States - Buoy 4 MA121 | ecosystem: Environmental > Aquatic > Freshwater > Lake | place: USA: Lake Erie, Ohio...
CTGGATCTGCTAATGCTACTTTATCGTCATCTGTAACAAGGTCAGTTAATAGTGCTCAATCTGCATTTGCAAGTACATCTTCATCTGCAACCAGATTAGTTGGAAGTACACAATCAGCATTTGCAACAGTATCGTCAGCTTCAACAACAGTAGTCGGAAGTACACAATCTGCATTTGCTACGCTTTCAGCGTCAACATCAAGTTCTATTGCATCTTCTAGCTCCATGTCTGCGTTTGCGACAACGTCTTCTAGTATTACTAGGAATGCAACGTCAGCTATAAGTGCATTTGCAACAACATCATCTTCTGCTACTCGAAATATAACGTCATCTATCAGTGCGTTTGCCACAGTTAATAGCTCTGCTGCAAGATCATCAAGTGTAAGTATTTCAGCGTTTGCGTCATTATCATCAACAGCGAATAGGCAAAGTAACTCCAGTTTAAGTGCATACGCAAGTTTAACTACGTCTATTAACCGTGATGCAGTGAGCGCTATTTCGGCTTTTGCAACAGTAAATGCAAATTCCACTCGCACGTCATCAACTACATTAAGCGCATTTGCTACTGTTAATTCAAGTGGAGTTGTTGCCGGAGGTCCCTCAGGTCCAAGTTCAGTAACTATTGTTGGTAAAGCGTATTTAGATGTTAATGCAACTTACAACATTTTATGCACATGTCCGCCGTGGATTGTCAGTAATGATGATGTCTGTGCATGGCAAACGCCGACTACAACTCTTGTCGGCACGTACGTGGTAACAGAGTCTTTAAATGACATGTTTACTCATAATGATCAAGTTAACGGTGTGTACAATAACACTGTTACACTGGTTAAGCGTTTTACGCGAAAAGGGTGCGAGTAATGGCTACAAAACAAATATCTAACACGCAACAGCCGTTTCAACTTGGAGACAGGGCATTTATTGGTATTGATACATACACGGCTGCAAACCGTCTTCCCGATGGATACTTTCAAACGCTTGACAACATTCTTGTTTATGGAAACTCGCTTCAACCTCGTAACGGCTGGTCAACATGTTGGCACTCGTCATCTCTTCCTTACAATGCAACTACTGGATCGCCAATATACGAATTAACAACACTGAAAGACAAAGGCTCTAAAAGTAAAGTTGTATTTGCCAGTAATTCAAATATTTATTTCTATGACACAAATACGTATGGAGTTCCAAATAATACTTACTCGTCGGTAATAAATAGAGCAACTGGCACTGCGTTAACAACTGCAAGTAGTGCAAATGTGCGAATGACCCCATACGGAAGATATGTATATGGTGTAGATGGAGTTAATAACCCATTTAGGATCCGAATGAATGGGCAGATAGTTGAAGCTGATAGACTTCCGACGTTAACCGACTGCACAAAATTTACACCTAAAGCAACTGCGTCTGCTATTACGGTAATGCCCGGAACGCAAATTAGCAGCTCCTATTCAGCGCCAATTGATTTAACTGGATTTAGTTCAGCACCATCCGTATTAGTATCTAAAATTACTAACGGAGATTTTTCAACTTCTACAGCAACAGGTTTTGGTCAATGGAACTACAACACTGGTGATGCGCAACGTGTTGCCAGTGCCGTGTATACATTAGCTGGTGTCACTTACAATGTTTTTGCCCCACAGTTGGCTGCCCCAGCTACACCTACAGTAAAAAATACTAGTAAATACATCCTTACGCGAGACGGAGCTGTTGGAAACTGTATCAAAATTGATCACATACAAGATTTTATTTATCAAGATATTGATGTACGTGATGTATTAGTTACATATGACGAGCAACCAATAAGCTTTACTACAAACGGCGTGTCGGCAAATATTACTACAACCATTAATCACGGATTAGCTATTGGTCAACCTATTAAATTTACAACTACAAATGGAGGAGTTTCGACTACACTTATCTATTATGTAAAGTCTGTGCCAGCCTCAAATATTATTACGGTGACTACAAATTCAATTGTTGCAAGTGGATCCGCTGTTATATTAGGTGCTACTACATTAGGTCAGAACACAATGTTAGTACAGCACAATGCTGGTACTTATGTATTGACGTTTTATGCGTATAACCAAGATGATTTAAATAATTTTGTAAGTAATAACACGCTAGATGTTTTTATTCGCGGATATCAAAACACCGCGACTACTGCGCTTACAACAAACGATCAGATACCCGGAGCTGAAGTTTACTACAGTGCTCAGCCAGCAGCTGGGACAACTCCTAGTGACTGGCATAAATTCCAAGTGCTTGTTGACTTTAGAGAATTTGACAAGCAGTTAACTGGAATACAAGTGCGTATTGCGTCTGCTTTTGACAGAGGCGGAGATAGTTTTGTATTTCTGGACGACGTGTCCTTGTATGCTGTCAATGCTCAATTGCAATTAGCTTCTATACAGGACGACACAAAAAAATTACTAAAACTGAATGCAAAGCAGTCAAACCCTACATTTATTACAACCACGTTGCCAACTGACCCTTTTGCTAACTTAATTGCAAATGAATACATCAAAATAAATTTAGGGATGGCTACTACATTTACGGCGGTAGCTGGGCCAACACTTACATGTACTACTGATCACAACTTGAAAAATGGTGACATAGTCATGTTTTCAACTGCGACTGGTGGAACCAGTACGTCGATTCCTTATTATGTGAATAGTGTTCCCACTAGCACTACATTTACTGTTACTACTGACAGCACATTAACTGGAGCCACATTTCAATTTACAGGTACTGTAACATCCGGTACTAATTATTTCACCCCTAAGTTCGACTTGCGAACGACACAAGCGTTAAGTGTCCGTGCGTTCTTCTCAGAAAAAATTAATCAAGATGTTCCATCGTTTAGTCTTGGAATCCGCACTGCAACCACGACTGAATTTACTGGTCAGTGCAGGTATGACAAAACGACAAACTACCTTACGTTTGATTTGTATCCAATATCAGCTGCAACACGAGCATTAGTATCAACAATCATTTTAAAGTTTGACTACGACGTGTCTTCTGTGTATGACAATGAATGGATTATTAGTTTAGGCGAAGTTGTACGGCAGGGGGCGTTAACACCGCAAACAAAATACTCGTATGGATTTACATTATGGACTCCGTACACAGCACCAGTAAATGGAAGTTCGCCATATTGGGGTACATCTACATTCAGCACTGCAGTTGGCGGTAGTACAACAACGTTAAACACGGCAACGTATCACAAATTAGGTGTCAATAAACCTATTACATTTACGACTGCTATTGCATCTACTCCAGCAATTGTTGCTGGCACAACTTATTACGTGAATGATGTACTTTCGTACACATCATTTAATGTCTCTACCGCACCATATGGGTCAGGTACTGTCATATCTTTTCCGGGAAGTATTTCATCAGGCACATACAATTTTTCAGCCACTCCAGATTTGCCTAGCAGTGATGGCTTTGAAACAGTAGCAAGTAAATACACCAGTGAAGTCACTGTCACAGAAGCTATTAATAAGGTGTCAGTAGAATTGTCTACTGTTGACCTTCAAGTTGGATTAAATCACTATTACAAATATGCTTGTGTATACAGGAAGAATTTACTAACTGGTGACAATGTAGGTAGATTGATAGGAATTGTAGATTTAGACACGGGTGCTTCATATACTGATGGCACTAAGTGGGAAGGTTTTACATCATCAAGATCAGGCACGACGATTACTATTGTTGACCAAGTGCCAGATTCGCAAATGTTCTTTGATAATGGTCCCGGTACACGTGGTTATAGATATCGGTTTGGCAAAGATCAGTATCCATCCGGTGGTGATTGTATTGCGGTTTACAACCAGAGACTGTTTGTATCTAAGAAGAATACAATTTATGCGAGCTGGCTTTTAAATACAAATAACGAATACGGTATCTACACAACATTAATATCTGATGTAACTGACCCTGAAGTTGCAATTAAAGGAGCACAGTTTTCTGTTAGTAATCAAACTGATGAAGAACAGATAATGGGTATGGTCACCATTCAAGGTGACGGATTGATGCGAGATAACAGTACGTCAGCTGCATTGGTTATCATGCGCGAGCATACAACTTATCTCCTTACGGGAGATAGCCCACACAATTTTGCAAATCAAGGATTTTTACAGGGGTCTGGATCTGGTTTAGTTGCTAAACGCGGATGTGCAGTATTGATGGGAAGGCTTATCTTAACTACTGCAAACGGAATCATGGAATTGCAAAGCACCGTCCTTGTCCCTAGAGGACAGCAGTTGGAGGGTGTATTAAACATTAGGTCTCAAGATTACATTAACGGAAGTTACAACTACGTTTCTGCAACTGCGTACGCTAACTGTGTTATGTGCGTACATGACAGACGCTTATTGTTATTAGCACCAGAGGCTACAGCAAATGGATCAGCTCCAAGTGCTGGCAATCCTTACATCTATATTTACGACACTAGAACAGAATCATTTGACCCAAGAAATGCAACACAGGTCAAAACTGGTGGCTGGGTTCGATGGATTAATCCTGCACGATACACCTCGTTAATTGCTGTTGAAACTAGTGATGACACACAGGATTTATATGCTGGAGGTGCTGACGGAAAGCTATACAAGCTTGACAGGTTTGCGGATGGTGTTTATGCGGATAGTTCTGGTAATAGAACTTACACAGGAATTGATTGGGTTGTCAAAACGCGTAAGTACGGACAAGCTTTTTCTGAAAGTAACATTTACTACAGCGCCAATAAGATTCACGCATTAAACATTCACCTGCAAAATTTACAGACTGATGCTCCTATATATTCATCATGGGTAATTACTGGCCAAAAAGGTTATTCAACTGCTGGAACATTTAGGTTTCCAAATAGCACTGACAAAGTTATTTCCATACGAAGCATTAGTAGGACAGCAGATCAACAGACATTTGATATAAAATTATCTGCAACGACATCAAGTAAATGGAAAATGTTTGGCATTCATGCGATAACGACAGAAGGTAATACACCGAGAAGCTAAATGGCAACACCATCAACACCAGTAACGATTTATCCAAGAAGAGATAACCCATCTACTCGTCTTGGTCCCGGTAAATCAGCTGTCGTACTTGAGTATGACAATTACGCTGGTTTACCAGTCGTGCCATATTCTCCTTCTGCGTGTCAGATAGAATATGCTGACAGTACTCGTGATGTTACGTTTGCTCCATCAATAACACTATGCGATGCAAGTGTTGCGTCATTCACTTTAACTTTGCCGTCATCTGCAAGTTACATTGGTAGATCGATAAAGTTTATAAAGATGGATGCAACAGCAGCAACAATATCATTTGCAGTGTTATCCGGTGACACGTTATGGGCAAATGGTGGCTTTACAAGTTTAACTAAACAATACGAATGCGTAGAGTTTTTAGCAGTAAACGATGCCACAAATGCATTTGGTTGGATTGCTTTACTTAATAAGGTAGTTATATAGGAGTAAATTATGATTGATCCATTTGTCGGTGGAATATTAACACAGGCGTTAAATCCGTGGATTAAAAAGATGACTGACCCACAGGCCAGTCAAATGATGAATTATCAAAAACGGGCTATGGCTGCCAAGCAGAGCTATATTCCGTATTACAACCAGATGATGAATACTGGTAAAGCACAACAAAATACCTATCTACCACAAGCTAATAAGATGGCATCGATGGGTATTGAAAGTGCAGTTAAACCACTATCAGAAACCGATTTATTCAAAGGTACTGCTGCAGCAAACTCCGTATTACAACGTCAAGGCGATCAGGTTAATTCAAATATTGCAACAGGATCTGCTGCCCGTGGTTTATATGGTCCAACTGGATACGGCTTAGGTGTTGGCGTAAACCCTAATGCTGCAACAGAATCTGCCATTGCTAATAACTTGGCTCAGTTTTCCAGTAACTGGGAAATGGGGCGTGGAGATCGGTTAAATGCTGCTGCTGACAGAGCAATGGGCTTAGCTAGGGCTGGAACAGATATGGCTGACCGTGGTGCAGCAGGAGCCGTAGGTTTATGGGGTCAGTTTGGTCAAGATGCACAGAATATTGGCGCACAAGAACTTGAGGCTCGTAAGCTTGCTGACGAACGTGCAAGCGGAATGATGGGTATGTTGACTGGTTATTGGAACAACATGCAACAACAACAGCAAGCTGCTGCTAATCTACGGGCACAAAAGGCACAAACAGATAGGATTCTGTCTATGATGTATAAGCCTGCAACACCGGGTGGTCCGGGGCGAACAGTAATGCCCGGTGACCCAGATTACACTGGAGAGGGTTAGTCACTATGGCTTTTAGCTCAGCTGGATTTATGGGTGGTTTAGCCCAACTTATTCAAGGTAGACAACAAAATGCGCTTGCTGATCAACAAGCAAAAGAAAAGCTTGAAGAACGTCGATTGCAACTTGGGATGCAAGCTGATCAGATTCGCAAGCAAAAAATTGATGAAGAACGTGCACGACTAACATTTGAAGAGCAACAAAAAGACTGGACGCAAAAGGGTAAATTGCGGCCTTTTGAAATTGATACAGCAAAAACAAATCGAGATTTAGGTAAAGCAAATCTTTCTGGCATATTTGTCAATAATGACATTGCTGCCATGAATAGGGATACAGTACGAAGGCAACAGCAGGGACGCGACCAACTATTTGACTTGTCAGTAGCTACACCTCGGCATCAAGAAATGAAGGATTTGACTGCCGGGTTGCTGTCGCTTGACAGTACTATTAACAGTCAAATGACTATTGCTAATGACGTGACGAAGCCAATGGCTGAACGCGAGGCAGCTCAAGCTGCAATACGAAACGCTCATAATAGTAAATTTGCGTTGTTTAATAATGCAAAGAGTAAAGTTGGTTCAGTTCCTAATTTAACTTACGCTGATATTGCTACTGCTGCTGGAATTAGGCAACCTGATCCAACTAAGCCAGTTGACTGGAACACTTACAATAACTGGGAATCTCACTTTCCAGCATTCACACCTGTTCCGTTGCGTAGAGTGATTGCCGCATCACCTGAAGGGAAACAATCTCTTGTAGATCTTGATAAAGCAATTTTAAATTCGTTTGACATGACAAAACACGTTACGCGTCCTACTAAATTTTTTGATATTCAAAAAATTAAAGGGCCTGACGGAAAGGACATGTTTCAATTAAATCCAACAACACCGCAATTTAATTTTGATAAAACTAAAATGTCATCTGAATATTTTTCCTCACCGGCATTTTCAAGCTGGATAAAGGCTGCAGCTGCTACAAATAGGGCTAAAGAATCAGAGATATTGCAACAATTACTTGGCATTACACCTACAGAAACACAATACGACGCAAGTGGAAAAGTTATAAAGGTTGGAGATGTTGATAAGCAAGGCAACTTGATAATGACTCCGGCATTTGCACAAAGGATTGCAGCTAATTACAACACGCGTGTGCCAACTCCAGAAAACTTATCTACAGTTATCAACAACGTGCAGAGTCAGTTTACTGATTCACAACGTAATGCGATTACATTCTGGAATGCACAGATGACATCTGGTGACACTCGCAAGACAGCAGATGCTGCAAGGTTAACCGCTAATTTATCCGCTCAAAGTGAAGTATTTAAAAATGCTAACGATGGATACATGAAAAATGCAAATACTGCTGATGCCGAATTAGCACAAATTGGACGAACATTAGGTGTATTAACGGGTGCTTTGGTTGCTCCTGCTTCTGCTATCTTTGGAGAAGAAATTAAGAAAAATGCTTCTGCGCCACAAAAAGAATTGATACAAAAATATCGAGAGTTATATCGTAAGAAGCAATTAGCTACAGCATATTGGACTGATGCCGGTAGTCGATATGGTGAATCTTTAGTAAGAGGTGAAGCTAATGTCGGTGCTTACGCACAAGCAATTGGTAAAGCATCTAATATTTACAATGAAGGATTCAGACCGTTAACTAAAGAAGAAAAAGAGATGTTTAAACGTCTTGGAATGGCTATTCCGGGCACAGAGCAAACACCTCCAAAACCTCAAGCAGGAGGAGGTGGAGGAGCTACTGCCGGAGGTGGTGCAGTAAAGCCAAACGGAGGACTAGGAAGTAATCAAGCTGGTGCAGGATTAAATGTACCAAAAGACACACCACTCGGTACTCTTAGAGTCAACGGTAGAATAGATAACCGTCAGCCATAACAAGGAAATAATATGCAGACACGACAGCAATTAGAAGCTAAGCGTAAAAAAGAAGAAGCTGAAGCTCTGGCGAGACAAAAAGCTTTAGCACCTCAATTGCAAGCAGCTAGATCAGGAATGCCTGAATCAAAGGCTCCTATTGCTGAACTTCAAAAAGCATCTGGTAAACCATCTGCTAGAGTGTCTGCTCCATTAATTGCGACTCCTGACGGCAAAGTACAACGTGGTACACCCGAAGAGTTTAAAAAGATACACATAAAAGACTGGGAAGAGAAGTTACGTTCAGGTGACCCTACAGTATTATCGTCTGCTAATGAATGGTTATTACAAGAAGCGCATAAAGAAAAAGCGATAGATGACAAAACGTACAACTCGCTTCAAGAACGTTTTCGGCAAATGCGCGTTGACTTAAATAAAACGTTCATTGGCGGAGTAGTAGACGGAAAGCAAGTTCCACTAGAGTGGCCTCGCACTGTATTTGACAAGACAACAAAACAATATGTACAGGAAAAGAGGCCTGTCTCTTTAGCTGATTTAATTGTTCGCAAAGGAAACAGTTGGGCGTTTATTCAACCAAAAACTACTGGTGAATTAGAAACCATCTTAAGGGCTAAATACGGAAAACGTGACGCTGTATTAGGTAAGACTAAAGCTGAAGTTGAAGAGTATCAAAGACCAAACACTCCTGCTGAAACGGCTAATATGTGGCTGGGTAGTGGATTAGGTGGTGCAGTTGGTTTTCTTAAACCCATAACAGATCAATACGAACGTCTTGAAGATTGGGGTAGGAAGAAACTTGGAGAAGCTCCATACAAAAATCCAATTATCGCAGATGACCCAACATTAACTGGACGCAGTTTTGCGAGTAGGTTTGAAGCAGCTCGTCAAGGTACGGGCGCTGGTGTCAAATCATTTTTTGCAACACCTGCTAACTGGGCACAAAACGCAGACATTGAAATGCGAGCGAAGTCTGCCGTCCGTGATCTTGGAATTACTGATCCGGTAAAAGCGCGTGAGGAACAAGCTCGTCAGGAAGAATACTTACGCCAAAGTATTAGGGACTTAGCGCCGGGTTCTAACCTATTGATGAGTGATTGGTTAGACAAGACGTGGAATAGATTTCCTGAGAGTGACGTTTATAACTATGGAATGATTGCTGGTGAAACAATACCAGTTGCAGTCACAGGATTACGTGCAAGCATTGGTTTAATGAATGCTACTAGCACATTAGGTGCTAGGGCACTTGCACCAGTTGGTATGGCTAACACTGGTCGGACAATAGGCTTAGTTACATCTGTTGCTGCTCCGGTTGGAGTTAGAGCTTTTAGGGATCAGTTAAGTAAGCCTAGTGATGTTTTAAAGTCATTGCAGAAAACAGGTGATGTTACACCTGCTGAGAAAATTGTACGTGGTATTGAAGCTGCGTTTGATCCAGTTGGCACTGTATTTCAGGGTGGTATGTCTCCGGGTAAAGAAGAAGCATTGTCACAAAGTGACCCTAGTGGTGCTGTTCGTGGATTTGTTTCTACTGCAACTAACTTAGGTTTGATGGCTCCCGGTGCTCCTAGTTTGTGGAATGATGTGAAGTCACAAGCTAGAGATGCGGTTAAGTTATATAACCGATCTACAGCAATCAAAGACGCTGCTGGAATTGAATCTTCTGTATTTAATAGCGCTCAACGTTTTACTAACTCTTTTGCCCGTATTGGTAGAAATGAAATTGGTAAGCGTGTTGCAATGGATCTTGGTTTTGGTGCTACACAACCACTAGGTGTTCTTGGTGAAGCAGCATATGCACATTTCTCTGAGCGGAAACCGGGAGAAGAACGTCATTATCCAACCGCTGTAGATTATGGCCTATCCGTGTTGCATGGACTTGTTTCCTCGCGTCCCGGTAAATTTGCTCATTCGTTGATTAATGTAAATCCATTAGGTGCAATGGAACCACAGACTGCTGCAATGGACGCAGCTGTCAATATAATTAACAGGCCAGATCGACGTGTTGAACTTTTGCACGACTGGCTTGGACAAACATATGGACGCAGGTTTAACGACTACGATGTCAGATTACTGGCATCAGAAATGTCAAATGATAATCTTGGCAACATACAGCGCAGATTAGCGCACGTTGGCGGAGCACCAGACCCTGCATTTAAAAATCCAATTCATTACGTCCGTGAATTCATTAATAACCCAGATGGTTTTTCGGAAGCCACAAGGCAAAAGTACACAGATTTAATTGAAAACATGCGTGGCAATAAGGACAACAGGGACCATGAACCGGACAGTCCGTTAACTAAAGTCCGCATATTAGATGATCTCAACCCTGCAACCAAAGGTATACGCACACAAGAACTTACTGCACGATTCCTAAAAGATATTAACTTGCAAGCAGAAGCTGCTAAGTTGGCATCTAAGAATCAACCTAAGCCATCTGAGCCAGTGCAAAAGCAAGATTATTACGGCTTGCGCATGATGGATGGGCGAGTACTGGTTTTCAATAAAGACTTATCATCCGCTCGTATTATTGAATCAGGAAACGAAGCTGACATAACTATGCTTGCTCCAAATTCATCTAGGGAGCTTGCGTCTGTTGACCCGCGAGTTGATTCTTTAGTAAGCCTTGTTGAAGGTTCAGAGCATATTCAAAATATTGTCAGGACGTTAATTGAATCAACATTCATTAAAGACGGAAAAATACATAAGTTCTTTGGTTTAGATAAAAACGGCAATCCTATATTTGCACTTGAAGACGGCACACACAAAACGATTAACAGGAATATTATTGGTGAATATGTAGGTGATTCAGAATTTACAAGTGCAGATGCAAAAGATGGTTTTATTCCAGCTTTAAAATATTTAGCTGAACAATCTGGCATGTCTGGAGAGGGTGAGGTTACGTCATTCCGTAAAAGTGGTGTCAACCCTCTGTATCCACATCAGCATGAAGTTGCTGTGCCTGATTCTGAAAATGACACATATGGATTACGCCCAGTATTAGCAAACAACGATTGGGTTATGCATCAGTCTAACAATGGGTCAATTGTATTTACATCTAATAACGGTATGGCGAAAGGTCGGCAATTACCTCCTATTGATGTTGCTACAGCATTAGATTTAAGTAATGAAGCAAGTGTAATTAATTACTTAAAGTCATTGAACCCAGAAAGTGCAAGTGCTGCTGTGCCTGTTGCTTCAGGTCAAGGTGGCGTTGCCGAGCAAGGCATCATACATATTAATGACAACAAGACACTGCGTGATTTAATTGCAATTGCTAAAAGCAGTGAAAAGCTTGAGGATAAATTAGATGCCATCAAAGGCATCGTTAGCGAATATGTAAAACATGCACCTGAATGGCAAGATGCAACTGGTGTTAAATCGGACGTACGCCAAGGAAGCATTATTGAGTCCGACGGAAAAACATATTTAGTCATTGACTCCGATGGAAATATAGCTGTTGCTAGAGATATCACAGATATTGAAGGTGCAAATCATTACATCCTGTCCGGTGATGCAATTAATACTAACGCCGTAAGGCATGACGTACTAGAGCGCATTTTTAATGATCACAACATTGGTGGCGTAGACCGATCGATGATTCGGCCTGTGTCATCTGGTACGACAGACCTTGAAAGAGCTATGGCTGAGGCTATGCTCACAATGTCTACTGGGGCTGACGTTTATTTATTTCATGAGGTTGTTGACGCAAGCCATGAAGATTTACCATCTGTCCTTTTAAAGATTGCAACGCAAGATCACGCAGACTATCTTGATTTATATAAATCACTCGTAGTGTCTTTGTCGGCTTGGATTGATAACAATCCTGAATTAGCTCACATGAGTTATGTTGCTGCAGCAAAAGCATTCAATGAGTTGATACCAACAATTGATGTAACATCATCAACCAATAGCGGTAAGTTACAGCAAGCCTATCACCTATTGCGTTTATCAAACTTTAATCCTGAAATTGAATCTGCTATTACAAATGCAGAAACAAGGCTTGGTTCTGCTCCTGAGCCTACTGGATCTGAGCCAATTGATGTTACTGTGTTCTCTAGAACTGGAGCGCCACGCACGACAAGAACAACTGAAGCACAGGCGTTAATTGTCAATGCTGCATTAGGACTAAATCGTGCTTTGCTTGGCGGTGGCGACGTATCTCCAGAGCGTATGAACCGAGAGCTTACTAGGATATTTAAACTTTATCCATCACTAGAAGCAAATAAAGAAGCAGCGCAAGCAAAAATCTTAGAACTCGCTGGGTTACTTAGAAGTGTACACCCGCTTATTTACTCTAAGGTACTTGGCTCACCACGTATGTGGATGATTAATAAATTCTCTGGATTACCAGCTGAAATTCAAGCGTTAGCTGCGGTCCTTCCTGAACGTGGGCCTGAAAACTTAGTAGGCCCTAACCCAATACTTGCAACTGAAGCTGGATACACAGCAGCGTTGGAGAAAGTCCGTAGTACTTACAATATAGAAAAGACACTTGGTACGCTAGATGATTTTAAACAAGAACTGTATCAAAGTGGGTTAGGATTTTTCTGGGAGGTTGTACACAATCCAGAATATCTAGCAAATCAATCATCTGAGCGATCTGCAATAGCAAATGACATTAGACGAGCACGTGTGTTTAATGACACCAAGGCCGACTCTTTGACACAGATGTTAGTGAACAGCGCTACGGCTGTATATGTGGACACAATTAAAAAGTTGGCTCAAAACCAATCTCTTCCAGCTGATCAACAAACGTTGGTTAATCTGGGTGATGCAGTTATTGCGCAAAAATATGTTGACATGGAAGCTGCTCAACAACAACTTACAGGCACCGAGCTGATGTTGTCTGGGTCACCTACGAGTCAAGAGCAGTCTGCTTTAAGTTTGGCAGAAGCTCAAGCTACATTAGCAGACGTGGCAGAAACTTTAGGTAGAGTTGGAAGTGACATTGCATTAGTTGATGCATCACAGCAATTTGGCGTAGGCACTATTGATAATGGCACAGGTCAAGAAATCGGAACAGGACTTACTTTAGCCAAAGAAAAAAGTATTGAAAAAGCGACGTTTGACGCTTATTCAAAGCTTACTGATAAAGAAAAAATCGACGTAATTTTATTTAACGGTGCTTGGCCAACAATAAGTGGCTTAATGAGTGAGGCCATCCGATCTGGCGATGCGGGTGTGCATGACTCATTGCTATCTGTGATTGCAGAACTTGCCAGTGGTGAAGTCGAATATCCCATGTTGATGTTTATGGGTGATCCAAGTGCATATAATCAATTTAAAAACGACGTTAATGTTGTTAGGCAATATGTCAAAAATGCAAGCGCAATTGTTGGTAGTGGTGCAGATATACATGGGACTGTCCGTAATAGAGCAATTGCAACATTACGCAGAATATTAGCTACAGACATACCTATTGATGGAAGTAACGTAGATAATGTCAAAGCTTGGTTGAATTTTCAAAATCTATTTTTAAAAGCATTTACAAGTAGGGTTTTAGAGGCGCACGTTACTGGCGCATCAAAGAATTTGAAAGTAGCTCAAAACACCATTATTGAATTAGAACGACAAAACAGAAATTTACTTGATGTAGTTCGCATGGCATCACTTGCTCAAGACGCAAATATGGGCCTTGAAGAATACATGAAGTTGTCTAAAGATGTTACTGGTGCCGTAATTAACTTTATGGGATTTGAATTCTCTGCTGGAGAGAGTATGTTAATTTCTGATGCAGTTCAAGCATTAATTAGCACTTTTACACCAGCAGAATTAGCGGCTCCCGGAGCAGCACGAGACTTAGTTGAACGAGCTGCGGAATTAGAACAAGCAATAGTTACAGCTGGTGGTGATATGCGTTCGTTGGTTGACTCACAAGGTCAAGCAAATGTTACAGTGGTTGAGTATGACAGAGGAGCACTAGGTCGAGACATATCTATTGCTGATCCAAATGCACCTCAAGCAACAAAAGTTAATTTACTGAGGGCGAATAATAGAGCAGGACTTGAAAAACTATTCCTGTCCATGATGTGGGGCGAAGCAGCTAACGACAATCCAGTAGATGTGACAATTTTAGATGCTATAGCTGGAAAGTTTGAAGAGTCACAACAACTTAAACAATTAACTGAAACGCGAAATCTGCAGACTAAATTCCGCAAAGTGTTTTTACCGTCACAAGACAGTACTTTTGAGGTAGCTGTCATGCCGGGTAGCGGAAGAGTGCATAGGACAAACCGATCTTCCGAAGACCTTGTTAACGGACAAGTGTTTTTTAATAGTGTGTACGAGCAGGGTATAGCTGCAACCAAAAGCGATCCTGTCAAACAACGTAAGTTTATTGATGCAATGAATGCGTTATATAACGACGGTAAAAGTGGTGACACCTCTAAGATATCAATGAAGATGTTACAAGAAGTGTTATCTGCCATTGGGTTGCGCTCGTCATCCTTCATGGCAAAAACAAATCTTGGCAACACGTTTGTTATTGGTATGGATTCACGAAGTCAATACTTTGCCCCATACATGATCACAACAATGTTGACAGCTATGGATGTTCAAGGAAAGGTGCGTGTTACTGCTGACCCAACAACTCCAAAGCCTCCCGTGTATGACGTAAGGGATCAAATACAGGGGGATGAAGTTAATTACGATCGTTCTGTAGCAAATAACTTGTCTAAATTCTCTATCTTCTCTACGCCAGAAGATATGTCGAAAATGACAGTAGAGCAACTTGAAGACATGGTTAAGTATTACAATCTTATTGTAAATAAAAATTCCTTGTCTTTAAATGCTACTGATTTAGCTAAAGCAAAACAGATTAGAGATGCGTATCAATCTGTGTTGTCTGAATATGGTGCCAATAAAAAGGCACGTGATGTATCTGCTGTAACAACTGTAGTTACAAATAAAGCTAATGCTATTGAGGTCGCTCGGCAATTAGCAAAACTGTATGACATTTATTCATTAAGTCAAGCCGAACGTGACATGGAAGCAGATATAGATTTAAACACTGCGTCTGCTCGTTCTGAGTACTTGGCATTAATGGCCCTAGCACGTATAGACTCATCGATCATTGAACAATTTGCAATGAACAATGCATCTATTGCGTCTATGACGAAAGGCAAAATAATTGGCCCAGACAATACTGAGACTGTATTACTGTCACCAGAACAGTTATTACGTTTACGCAGTTTGCGTTTAGCTCAGCTACAACAAAATTTCTACAATCAGGACAATCAGTTGTTTGCGACTATGCAACAACACTTGATGGACACTTCAAACTTAAGCCATCGTGATAACCCTGAACAAGGTGAATACATTTATGGCATGACTCGCGAACTTGGTCGTACAGACGATGCTGTAGCTAGACTTTTATACATTGCATCAAAGAAGGGTTTTGACCGAACAGCACACACTATTGCCCATGAAGTGTCTCACGTATTGTTCTTGTCTTTACCTGACTACATGCAGGTTGAATATTTAAAAGCTGTAATGCCTGAGAAAGGTACTGAGGGAGCTGATGAGAAAATTCAACCAGCAATGGCGGATGCGTACAAATTAATTAAAAGTGCTTCTGACGCATACGCGTTGCATATTAATCAAGGTGGCAGCAAGCATACATTTAAATTAAAAAACACATCCGGTTGGGATGGCTGGGGAACAGTATTACATGAAATGACTGCAACGTCATTTGTCAACTTCCTAACCCATGATGGTGTTGTTTATTCCGGTGGAGCAGAAAAAAGCCGAGCTGACAATGTCACTGCTGTATTACATAACTTAGGTAATGTGTTGCGTCCAATAGCTGAGCGGTTAGGAACTGCAAGCGCTGGAAACATTGTCATGCAAGACGGCAATGCTATGAATGCATATTTCTTAGATCCAGCTGCTGTTAAATATCAATCAACGGTTGAAAACGGTAATGAACGAACATTTTATCCGTTGCAACATTACAGTTGGTTGAACTTTACTGTTCATCACCAACGTGATGCGTCTGGTGCATTGCGTAGTGTTACACCGTTTGACATGATGGGATTGGTTGATGCTAACAATCCATTTATGAAAAAGATGTTTGGTGGTAATTACGACAGAGTCAAGTCATTGCTAAATAAGGGTGGAGTTGTATTAGATAGCTCACTTCAGGTTGGTAGATTTATTAACAACTCATCCATTGCAACTGAACTTGCATCTGGCCAACGTGCTACCGGGCGTGTTGTCGGCATGGTCATGTCCACAGATTATGTGACACAGCAAGAAGCACAGCAAGCTGGTGCCAAATATGCTTTTACCATGAAGAATGCAAAAGGCAAAGATGTCATTTGGATTGATGTAAGTAATGACAATAACAAAATGACTTGGTATAAGCTTCAGTTTGAAGGAAAAGGCAAGTTTAGAAAAGGCCAGCAGCGTTCTGGTAAAAAAGATTACATGTACATTGTCGAGACTACTGGCGACATTAACATGTATGAAAAAGACGGTGATCGCCACAAGTTAATGACTGATGGCAAAATGAAACAACAAAAGGTTCGTATCCTTGTTGGGCATGACGCATTTTCAGTGGAAGACAAATTAGCCAAACCTTATATTGTGTCTACTGGAAAAATTAATACACCGCAGTTTAATAACGTTGTTTACTCAATGCTTGCTCGTGTTGATAAGAGCCTGACAGAAATGTCGGGACAGTTAAACTATGATCATCAGCAAGGTTTGATTCAGTCCTTAGCAAAAGAATATGCTGGTGTAGAAGAAGGGTCTTTTACTAATGTGTATGGTGCAAACTTATACAATTTAGTACAGGATCAAAGTTTAAATATTGGACAGCGTATAGCTAACGCAGATAAGACTAATTTGTCAGCACAATCAATTGCTGCCGTCGATCCGTGGGTTCGTTACAAATACAACAACACTCAGTTCAGGTTAAGGTTTACAGAGTTATTACCAGAATTAGGAACCGATGCATTAGATTTACTAAGTTCGTTTTTATACGGTCAGCGTCAAAATATGATGACTCCAGATGGCCGTTTAAGCACATGGCACAGAGCTGTGCCAGTGAAATATAAGCTTGGATTCTCGCAGAGCACTGCAAACTCAGATAAGTTGTTGACTCAGTGGATGGTCAATAAATTTACTAGTCTGAATGAAATCCAGAATTTTATAACATCTATTAAAGATGCTGTTGTTGCAGCACGTAATTCCGGTGAAACTACTATTACAGTTCCAGATCCAATACTACAAATGGAAGGCACATCTATAGATGTGTCATCTATTATTAATGGAATGTTCAGTCCAGACATGACTGACAATGAAATTAACGCAACGGCTCAAATTATTGAGAAATTTGGGACAGACTATTTAATTAAATTGTGGGCCAGCACTGGAAGTAATGGACTAGCTCAACTGTTTGAGGCGTTTAATCATTCAAAGGTAAACTTACAGCCTCTTATCTATCCTTCTACTATGCCTACTACATTTGAAAAAGACGGCATTGTGTATGATGTTAAATCTGCTATTGATAAAGTCTTTAATCTTGCGTTAGACCCAACTACTGTTCGTAATTACGTTGGTCAAAATTTACGTGGAGGCCCAAACACGCAAGCTGCTGAAATCACATCTACTAGAAATTTAGATATAGCAAATCAGGCTGTTCTCTATCACATTATGACTAAGGTATTTAGAGACCAACAGAGTCAAGTCAAGTTTATGAAAGACCTGTTGCGTGTAGGTCATACAGACAATAACACTACTCAGCAACTGGATCACATTAATGCATTGAATATGTTTAATGTAGTGAGTCATATCTTTGCAACAGATTCGCGTTTACGCACAGCTACTCAACGCAACTGGAATGACTCTAAGATCATTGACATTAATGGCGATGATGTCATATTTGAAATACCTGATCGTGATATTGCGATTGCAGCTCCTCAGACTGAACAAGGTTCTGTTGTTAGAGTCAATCTTAAGACTGGTGTTTCTGAATATGTTGTTAAAACTAAAAAGTTAATTAACGGCGAAATTGTTGATAGGTGGGAGCCAGCGCAGAGCGTTGACAAAATGTATGGCTACAATGCCACATCTCGTCCTAATGATCCAATGCCTAGCACTGCACAGCCATGGACAACTAAGGCTAATGGACAGAGGTATACATCCGAACAGATGTTTGGTGGTGACCGAAAGGCAGCTGAGGTACTTAAATCTATTCTTGGCCAAAATGAAATGAGCAGACTGGTAACTGATGAAAATTACAGCACAGTAATTTTGTTACCAAACGTCGATGCATTTAAAACTGGTTCTACGGAACAGGTTGCCAACAAGGGCATTAGTGCTTGGTCAGTCAGTTTTAATAAGGATACTGGTTGGAGTTTTAAAGAGCAAAACAGCTGGTGGAATGAGGCTGGTAATCCACGGTCACAGAATTTAAACGCTTTACTTAAAGCGGCAATGCCTTCTACATTAAGTGATCAAACACGGGAAGGTATTACTAAACTGCGTGTATTAAATGAGGAGTATCACATAGCTAAACTATTGGTCGCTCGTGAGGCCGTAAAGAAAAGTGATTTATACAAAAAGCTTGGCGGTGGAGCACGTGAGCAACTATTCCCAGTAGCAGACCGAACTATTATGGGTGATATCTCTGGTGATACTTGGTATAGCAAATCACCAACTGGTATGGAGGCACCTGAGCCTGAATCAACATTGGATTACGTGTCAGATATTGAGTTAGTTAAGGGCGGTGAGTCTGACTATCCAACTTTAAATGCATTCTGGAAAGCAAAAATTACCGATGAAGTTATTGGTCACGCTGAAGCAAATGCACCAAATGAATTAGTGATTTACAAAGATCCTAATTTACAAAATGGACTTGGTAAGACACTGCAAGGTAAGCGAGTTACCTTAAATGTTGGGCCAGAAATGTGGCCAATTGTTGATGAGATTATGAAGAGTAGGAAACTACCTCTCGTCAATGCTAATGAAGCAATATCAATGGATATGGATGAAGGCTTGACCTTATTCTCTAAGACTCCATTTGAGCATGCAGTTGGAGGCGTAAAAGCAATTGGTCAATTTGGTCAATATATTTTAGGGTTTGACTTATCAACAATTGGAATTCAAGGTGCCAGACGCGCAATGAATGATCCACTTGGTGCAGTATGGGCGCTAACTTACTCACTGCCTTCCATGGTCATGTTGAGCCGTGATAACCTTCCATTTTTTGCTGGATATGCTGCTGACTTGATATTGCGTGGATCTAGATATAACGCTAAGTGGACTCTATTAGGTAATGCTTATTATGAGATGGCAATGGAAGCAATGTTAAAGCATGTCAACCTTGCAAATAAAAGTAATTACACAATGGCCGAGCTTGCTGAGCTTGGATGGAAAAGTGATTATTATGACTGGAAAACAAAACACGCATTAAACAGAATGAAGGATCCTAGTAAATATAAAGCCTTAATGGATACACCGTTTGAAGTTGATGATGAATTTATCAGTGGTGCAGCTAAACATTTTGTTGGCATTAGTGGGCGATGGGATCAAACTCGTTTGTTGTGGCGTGATTTATTCTCGCTTAAGCAAGCTGTTGACAACATGGAATTGGCTGAAGGTCGCAAGCGTTTTAATGTGTTTGAAAAACAGCAGCAAAATTACCGTAAAAATCACGAAATACGACGAGATAAGCGAGCTTTGCTTTTAGATTTAGCATTAGACATGGGTTTAACTAAGTTCTCTAGATCGAGGATGCAAGCCCCATTGCTTAGCGCGTTTGGGCAGGTGTGGAATTCTCTTGAAACTGCACCGGGGTACAACAGGTCATTTATTCACGGTATGAACCTTGATGTATTCCATGGTGCAAAAACTCGTGTTAACGGCGCATATATGAGGCTTATGCGAAATGGCCCTAAGTTTCTAAGAGGAAATTTATTTGACACAGATTTCTCTGATTACTACACAACTACTAGAACTCCATTGTCTAGCTGGGCAAAAGAATCTAGATTGCGAGCACAGGTTGCCACGTATCTAACAATTGGCGCATTAATGATTGCTAACTCTAAAAGACTATGGGATCAGGAACACGAAAAAGAAGCTTTTGACTGGAGAGAATTTACTGTTTATGGCTTAAAGAATTTTGGATATATTGCTATGTCACCAACAGAGACTATAGGTATAGCACCATTTACAAAACTTGGTGGATTATTACGACCTGTTGCAACATTATTAGAGCCATCGGAAAGTACTGTAGGTTCTAAGGCAAATGCAATTGGAAAATCTATACTTGATTCATATGTAATAAACAGGTGGAACAGTTTATCTCAAGCAACGTATGCTGCATTGACTGGAACATCTTATGGTAATCGCCCTTCATTCTCACGTAATGAGGGAATGGCAATAGCTGCAGCTAATCAACTGCGACCTCCGCTAATGTTTAGGACATTGCAGGACATTGCTCCAGTTCAGAGTAATTTCTTAAGCAATTTTTCAAACTATACATTTGTACAGGCATGGTATGAAGATTTAGCTAAGTATGCTGCTGCTCAGTCAATACCAGAAGAAGAGATTGCTAATTTAGGACAATTAGATACAGCACTGGCTAAAGCTCCAGTTATTAGCAATGAAGAGGCGATGCGAATATTCTGGAAGGGATACATGATTCGCATGCTAGGCTTTGGATATTACGTTGACCCAGAAAAATTCCAGCGCAAAATGGATTTCAAACTTGACCTTGGATTGGCAAGTGCTACCGTTAAGCGCTTGTCTTATCTCGAACGTGGATGGTGGAAATATGCAACTATTAAAGATGCGTTAGCAGACAGTCGCGGTTTAACAAACGTCATTGAAGGGTTTGAAGAAAAAGAATTTAGACGAATGACTCTGCTAGGCTTTGTGCCAGAATCCGCTAAAAAGTATGGAACGAAAATACCATTGAGAGATCGTGAATTACCACTTGGAGCTAACGCTGAAAAAGCACGTGAGCAACAGAAAATGCAAGATTCTATTAATGGTGAGGGCGAACAGGAGTAATTAAATGAGTAACTCTGCTTTATTTATTGAGATTGCTAACAAATATATTGGTATTACTGAACAGCCAGTTGGTAGCAATAGAGGACCACTGATTGACAGGTGGAATAGTAATGCGCATGCACCATTAGGAAGTTTCTGGTGTGCGTCTTTTGTCAGCGCAATTGCAATGGAATGGGAGGATAAAAGTGGTTATGATTGGCCGTTGTGTATTAGTGCTGACTGTGATGTGTGGCTTGCTAATGCTAAAAAACACCACTGTATTTCAACAAAGGGGCAGCCGGGTGACATTGTTCTTCTGGTTTCTGGTAATGATGCTTATCATATCGGTATTGTCACAGGTTACTCTGAAACAGGAAGTTTAATTTCAGTTGAAGGAAACAGTAACAATGACGGAAGCCGAAATGGATACATGGTTGCAAAACGCAATAATGTGTATGCAGGAAGAAACAAGGATAATGTCTTCTTTATAAGTCCGTGGAATTTGATGACGGAACAGGATGATTGGAAGATTGTTTATGGCGACAAGCACATCGTTGCGTTACTTGAGAACAACAAAACTTACGCGCCTTTGCGTGATTTTGTCAGGCTTGTCACTGGGTCTGATGCTGAGTTATCTTGGGAAGATGGGCCAGTGTACAAAGGTAAGCCACTGGCCCTTCAATGTATTTTACGAGATAGCAAATCGTACGCATCTATACGAGATGCTTCTCGCCGTTTTGGTCTTGACTGTATCGTCAATAGTGACCAAAAAAAGGTTTACTTACAAGTCAAAAAAGTCTGACCCGTAATCGCTGAACTTGGCATAATTGGGATTAAACTCTAGTAGTGAAACCCCAGTTTTGCCATTTCTGTTTTTAGCAGTAATAACTTCAGCTTTATCTACGCCTTGATCGCCTTCTTCACCGTCCTGTTTGCGTTCGTAGTATCCAGCCCTGTAAATAAACTGAATTACATCTGCATCAGATTCAATGTCTCCAGATTCACGCAGATCAGACATCATGGGTCTCTTATCTTGACGCTGCTCTACAGCACGTGACAGGCTAGATAAAGCAACAACAGGACATGCAAACTCACGTGCTATATCTTTTAGGCCACGACTAATCACGCCAATGTCACGAGTTCTATTCTCTGATTTGTAAGAGCTTGGCATAGCAATCATCTGTAAGTAATCAACAACCACCAAGCCAACATGAAAAGACTTTTGTGTGTCTCTAATGGCATCTCGGATTCCTCCAAGGGTGACAGTTTTATCTGCGACAATACTAACATGAAGTGTCTTAGCCTCCTGAGCTACAAGATGTAGCTTGTCTTTCTGAAAGTTATTCAGCTTCTTGGTCTGTATAACTTGACTATCCACTTCACTGTAGATTGACAACATACGTGCAGTGACCATGTCTTTTGACATCTCTGCACTTACAATAAGTACTCCGGTCTTTTGATCTAAGCTTCTCATAAACTTAGCTGCATTCCATGCATATTGCAATCCAAGACTAGACTTACCCATTGAAGGTCTGCCACCTAGTATTATCAGTTCTCCATTTCGCCATCCCCCTGTAATAGAATCTATTTCTGTGTAACCAGAGCCGATTGAGAAGTCTAATTTATCTTCATCTCTAAGTATAGCCTCGTTGGTTGTATCCCATATTAATTTAGATAAATCATCTGTTGAGTTTCCGGAATTGATGAATGTAACAGAGTTATTTAAATCCTTTATGATTACTTCTATGTCATCGTCACCAGTTGAAGCCCTCTTACTGGCATGCTCTGAAGCAAAGATGATTTCTCTGCGCCTGTGATAGTCAGTTACAAGCTTGGCATAACTCTCAAAGTTTTGAGTTGAAGGAAGTAGTTCAGCGCATTGCATAATATATGCAAGCCCACCACATGCCTCTAACGCATTTCGCTTAGTTAGTTCCTCATTCACAGTCACGATGTCAATGACTTGACCAGCTTTTTCAATTGCGTTATAGGATTCCCATATAAGGCTATGAGCTACTCTGTAGAACATTGACTTATCAATAGCTGTTAATGATCTAAGTATCCTGTTACCTCCCAAAAGAACGGATGCTATAAGTGATTGCTCACTCATAACATCCGATGGGACCTCGATATTAAATCCTAAACTTTTATTCGGCACGTTGCTCATCTATGTACTCTGTTATCCTTATTAATAAAACATCGTTGATTACGTCCTGTAATTGTTGATTCTTTACAGGTGGCTCTACTCGCCATGCTTTCATACCTCCAGTTTTAGCAACGACTAACTGTATAGTTGGATGCATCTTGCTTAATGGAGTACCAAGGCGTATTGCGTCTGAAATCTCATTTGTAACTGACTGTGGCGGATAATCGCCATACTTTTCAATTGCAATAGAAAGTAATACTTCAGATGGCGTAGGACGAAACTTAGCGCGTGTAAGAATGCGCCGTAATCCATAAACAATATCGGCATCATTACACCCAGTTATCGCTACGCGATACACAGTCTGGCTTGTATCGCTCCATTGAATTGAACTAGGTAGTTGCGAAAGAACTGCCAATAACTTATCTGTTGCTGTCATTTAAACCACTCCTCTACTGTTGTATTTACATTGCTTATAGTTTGTTTTGGCTTAGCATGTGTGTCCCAGTGCTTCCATAATGAGCGGACCGTAATCATATCTTGGTTTTGATACCACTTACCAAGTAACACTTTGACTCTTTCTCGTACGTCATCTGGTGTTACACCCGCTTTGTGCATCTGCCATATTGTCAAGCGTACGTCTTTCCATTCTTTTTCAGTAATTGGATACTCAGGTGTAAATCCCCATCGCACTTGCTTAAACGCCTTGTAAAGTTCATATGCTGGATCGTCTTCCTTATCCAGCTCTTTCTTTGCTGATGCAGTTGATTTAACTGTGACTGTAGCGTCGTGCTCTATTGAATCCGGAAACAATTTGTACCCATTACTAGTAGTTCTCCCGTTAGGAGAAGTTCTAGAATTAACAGCAAGTAATCTCTTGTCGTTAATTCTCATATTGGTTAAGTAGTGTAGAGATGACCTAACCGTGCTCTCGGATAATCCAGTGCATTCACATAATCTCTTGATACTAGGCCAGCAATACCCATCGTTATCAACGTGCATGACTATTGCCATAAAAACAACAAAACCTGACGGTGTAAAGTTAACGATGTAATCAATAAGTGCTCTGTCTACTTGGACGTATCCACTTGATTTCTCGCCGGATAAGCCGAATGACTTTCCATTGAAAACAGTAATCATTTTGTGCTCCTCAAAAAAAAGGTCCCGCTTTCACGGGACCCTATTATTACTCAAAACTATGTTTACATTCAGCGCATCTTTGAAAAATCACTGTTGGATTTTCAACAGGGCTTTGCAATCTCTCTATTGCTTCTTCTACT
>Ga0315905_10001557_pt1 | contig 24602 bp, 19 predicted proteins | sample LakEriMetagenome_5_FD_203522 | JGI IMG/M metagenome (GOLD analysis project Ga0315905, IMG submission 203522) | Freshwater fungal communities from buoy surface, Lake Erie, Ohio, United States - Buoy 4 MA121 | ecosystem: Environmental > Aquatic > Freshwater > Lake | place: USA: Lake Erie, Ohio...
CCCGCTTTAATGCGCTCTAGGAAGACACGGCCCTGCTCATCTTTGCGGTAAGTTAGATACAGATGATGGGCAATATCTCGCAGCTCTGCGTCAATCTTCTTAAAACGCGGGGTAATACCGACGGAGGCTTTATGAAAGACTGAGCCTGAGGCAAGGTACCCAAGTGCACGTAACTCGTGCCACGACAGCGTATCGTAAGTGCAGTGGTCTGTAGGTAACTTACCGGCGGCCGCCACTAGGTCACCAATTACTAAATCCCCCATAAGGATAAATCCTTTGGGGGTAAGAATAGGATGCAGGTCAGTCGCTTTTATTTGGTTACCGCTCGAGGTCATCAACGTCCACACCGGTTTCCACTGATCTCTTCGAATAAATCCCCGACGAAGTGTGAACTCTCCGGATGTGGAGTATCCGTAGGTCACGAAAGACTTTCTTTTTAAAAGTTTGGTTATTGTCTCATAACCCCTGTCGGTAAGAATACGCGCCGAGGCTGGTTGACACTTTCCGATTGCACGTCCACCGGTTACTACAATGTGTGCCGATTGATCGCTGAGGATTTCTCGTTGAAACGGGCGGAAAAAGAATTCCTCGGCGGGCCAGTTGGATTTGTTCATGTCAGCTGTGTTAGTAGAGCGAAGAAACTCATTCAACCAAACGGGATCCTCTATTATCTCAAGTAGTGCGAGATCCGCGTCATCTAGCTTAGTTTTCAGCATCGAATGCCTCCTGACTGAAATCATCTGACAGCACTAAGTCATCTTCCTCTACATCAGCCGAACTGCCGGATTGTTTAGAGTTAACTACAGTATATCGATGTTTTTTACGCCAGCTGGAATCAGCAATGTCGAAGAAAATATCCTTCTCCTCGCGAGAAGCTGAAACTGCTTTGTTACACTGATTACAGTTAACTTTTAGTGTAAATCGAGAATGATCGTGCATAATAGAAAACCGTCCCAAGAGAATTTTACAATCTGGGCAGTAGAGTTTAACTAGGCGGCGTTCAAGAAAGTCTTGGGCAGTAGCCTTGAGATTAACGATATACTCAGCTATTGAATCTGACTTGTCGTTCGTTCTGGTTTTTCTATCTAGTGCGAGTGCCCGCTCCAACTGTAGATTACGTTCAATGATGTCTTTAAGAGACGATCCCAAACGTTGAATCATATCAATATTATCTACGGGGTCGTCAGCGGTTAAGTCCTGAAGCTTTGCTTGAAGAGTTTCAATAATAACTTGATTATTAATGAGCATTTCAAGGTTCGCTCGGTCGTTCGGAGAAGATAACGTAACTAAGTCGTATTTGTCCGAATAGTCTTTTAAAATCTCACTAAACCTACGATTCTTTGTCATTTATTCCCCTTACGATAAAGGATACACAACGAAACTCGTTGGTATCCTTTATCAATGTCATTATTATCTTGTCACTAGCGAATTGGGCAGGCCCCACCTTCGCAGTCACTACCGAGGTCATCGTCTACTTCTATGTTCTCATACTGAGTTAACAACGCAATAATTGAATCGCCCGTGATTGCCGAGACAGCCGCTGAACGCCGCAAGTACTCTTCTTCCGTAATCTCCTCGTAGGGCATTAAGGGGTAAGCTGACGTAAATTTCGGAAGGAATGACACCCCGATGTAATCGTCCCAACGTTCGAGCAAGAGCGCAATAATTGCCGCTATTTCTGAAGGCTCGAACGAGATTGTGATAGACGTATTATGATCACTCCAGTTCTCTTGCAAAATGAAGTACCGATGTAATTGATCAACGGCGGATTCAGCAGAAGCCGAGCGTTTTGCCGAGGTTTTAATCGGAAACTCAACAACCCACGTATGAGCATCGCGCAACGTGTTCTCGCGTTCCTCAGGAGACTGCGCTCGATACGCATCAGGCATGCAAGACGTGGCTTCCGGATAGATTGGGTACCCCGCTGCTTTCATGGCCATAGCCAAGGGATCTTGGCTAGAGATACGCACACGACGCACGTAGAGAGGCGCATACGAGGCATGGGCACCACTAGACACGGTAGGGAGCTGTGCGAGCGTCCCAGAGGGCTTGACGCAGGTAACCAGCAATGGCGGCGGGATTCTCAAAAGTTCTGCATAGCCGTGAGCGGAATTCTGAGCAACACGGTTAAGTGCAAAAAGCAGTCGTCTGACTGTCCAAAACTCAGCTTCTTCGGCACCGCCTACACGAATTGGATCTGCAGCTGATTTAGTTGTGTCGACACCAAGTGCATCCATAGCCTCGACGTACCCCGTAATCGACACACCGGTGAGACGGTCTCGGGCCTGTACTCTGTTCCAGTGCGGGAGTTCCAACTCCAACGTGGCCATACGCACACCAATAGAAGTGGCAAGCTCAACTGCTGTAGAAAGACCCTCGTAATCTAACCAAGGTTTTGCCGTTTCGGCATCACGCACGAACGCCCGCATATTTACTTCTGAAAGATTGCAAACCCCGTTATCCGCGAGTAGAATCTCCGCACACGGATTAGTGCCTGCATAGTTAGGCCGTCTTTCAGCAGCAGCAGTTGCATTGATAAATCCCGGCTCCCCATTAGTCACAATCCGTGAGAAAATGTTTTTTAGTTGCTCCTCAGTTGGTTTTTCAGTAAAAAACACTGAGTTGTTACTCATTGAGCGGAATCGCTTATCTGCTTTTGCGGGATCCGTCCAAAGATCTAGTTTGGCATCAAGAATTGAAGTATCGTTAATATCAAAAAGAGTAATCTCGCTAGAGCGGCGTACACCACCGACAACTACAGCCTCTCCGATTAGATTCATAATGTCCATAGCCTGCACAGTAGTAATGTTCCAATCGCGTGTTTGGCCTACTACATAACCTTCGTTAAGAACATCTACAATCTTTGAATACATGTTGGATAGTGCACTTGGACCTGAGGCACGACCGCCAAAAGTCTTAAGCTGCTCTCCCGCAGGACGAACCCAGTTGTACACAACATTAAGTTTTGTAGTACCTGCGGAGAAGGCGTCAAGCAAATAGCGTAACCCGTCAACCCAGCCCTCTTTACTGTCCCCAATCCAAAGAGTTGCTTCTCCGTATGAATCGTGCTCAACCATGAGTTCTGTACGATCCTGTCGACCAATTGCCGGTACCGGTACGTAATCAACATTGTTAATTGAAAGACCGCGTTTAATTCTTGGAAGACTTTTTACATCCTCAGGAAGAACACGAAATCCTACACCGGTACCAAGCATCATCAAGTAAAACGCGTCATAGAATGCTTGAAAGTCATCAACAATCATAAAAGAGCAGTTAAAGTTACTAAGCGGATATTTCTTAGCGGCCTCAGTACCACCCGTCCACAAAGTACGACCAGCGGGGAATACCTTGAGGTTGAACATGTAATCAAAAAGAAGTTCCGCTTGTTCTTTAAGATCGGTAACACCTGACTTGTCGAGTGAAATACTATACTCGACAACACGCTTAACCGTGTCCTTCCAAGTCTCACGGCGTTTAAGATGGGGAATGAATCGACTGTAAGTACGGAGATAAACAAACTGACCCATTAGACTGGGCCAGTTTGGATTTTCATTGTACTGCGCTAAAAATTCTGGGGTGAGGTACATCGTTAATCTCCTAAAGTAAAATTAATAGTTGGGTCAGTAAACGAAAAGTTTTGCATACACTTCAAAATACTTCGTTTATTCCGTTCAAATGCAACCTGAGCAACCATAAAATTACGAAGCTTGCTCAAAAATACCTGTGACTCTTCACCACTGTAGGGTATGTATACTTGATGAAATTCAAGACTTTCTTCGGATCCTGTAACTGTATAGCGTACACAGATTGTGCCGTCTCCAATCTCTGTGTACTCTACAACTGCGTATCTTGCCATTGTCAACGCTCATCTCCGCTACCTTGAATAGTGTTTCGTTCTACGCGGCCTAACAACTTTGCTTGATTGCGTTCAAGGACCTCTTCGAGAGTAAATCCAAGATCATCCACAATACAAGTCGCATACCAGATAACATCACCCAGTTCATCAATAATTTTGTTTGCTTGCTCAAGATCCAACTTACCGGCGGTATCTCTCAAGACTTTCTTTACTTTACCTGCTACCTCTCCTGCTTCTGATGCTAAACCTAGAGCGGGGTAAATTACTGCGAACTGACGGTCGTAGCGCTTAGTAGACACTACAAATTTTTGATACTCGTTCATACATCCTCCAAAAATTTGAAAAAAAAATCGCTAACTTATTAATAATAATATTAATAAGTTAGTTATTATAATAACATATATAAGTATAATAAACAAGTTAGTATATATCTCTTTTATTTATATACTAGTATTTTTTTTTATTTTTGATCTGTTAGTAGTTTCCTATTCCCCACACAATTATAACAATCGTGTCAAATAGTTTTATTAGAATTAGATAAGAATTAGATGAGTGTTGTATGAGTAGAGAATGCCGCTTAGTAAATGATCAGACTAATTAGCAAATTTGTGCTAAACTTAAGTAGGTGTATATACACTAAATTTTTGGTCAGGTGGTTTTATGAGATACATTCGGTGCCTTTTTTGTGATAACGGTAAACAAAGATTTGATTTTTTATGTAGGGACTGCCGCTTACTATATGGTCCATACGAGAAAGAACTTTGGTTTACCGAGCTAGTAGCCATGGAAAGAAAGCAGACTAAAATTACTCGACAAGAGTCGACTAATTACGATGTCTCTTATCTGTCAAAAGAAATTCGCCCTCACTTGGGTTCATCCCGTGCTAGAGGAAGACCTAAAACAACAAGTTTAGTTGAGTCCTACGTACGCTCGACATACGAACCTACGGCTTCTGTACGTCAAGTAACAGCCCGTTGTTTAGAGGCTGGTTTAGTTGTCTCTCGTGAAAGTATACGAACAATTCTAAACAAAATCAAGGTGACAAAAAATAAACATGATTAATAGACAGGAGGATTTATGCCATTAAACGTTCCTTCGGCAGTTACAGTAACTGTCGGCACTATAGAGATAGTAGAGAATGCCGCTACTACCCACTACCAACAATTTGTACTAACCTCACCTGAGGGAGTTGCGCTCGGTAGTACCGCTAACCCAATTCCCATGTACACCGCTGTTTCAGGGAACTACGTATCAAATTTCAATATAGGAGAGACAGTAGTCCCCGTAGGCGGGGCATTTTACGAGGAATCCTTAAACAATACTCTCCTTGAATTACAGACTAGCGAACTCTCCGTTAATCGACTGACGGTTCGCGGTAGTTTAAAGACTGCGGGCGATGGTCGCGTTAACGAACTTGTCGGATCTTCTAACAGCGGTTACGACGACATTTACGTTGCGTCCGGAGTATACGCCGCAAATAACTTAAACATACTTAATGCAAACGGTTCGTTCTTCACTCTTAACTCAACAACGTCTCGTCACTTTTATATACCAATGATACGATCTGGCTGGCGTGCACTTAGCTTTAGCTTTTTGGCCCCTGTGTCAGGGAGCCTTTCAATTCACGCTGACTTTGGGTCGCTTACACGAGATATACTGGTTACCGGACTTTTAGTTCTTCCTAATATTCGTTACGGCCTGCTTGGTTCTAATGTTACTACGTCAGGATCGTTGATTGGTATTCCCGCATTATCGGCACCTGTCAATGGGTTTATTATCTCCTTTGACCCAGCTGCAACAGACGTGGGTTCTTTTGAAATTCACATTACACGAGGTGCTTAATGACAGATGTTTATAAAGAAGAAGAGCTCTCCCCTAGGCAAGAAGAACTGGTCACTGACTTAATAGAACTTACTGATCGATTTGGTAAGTTTGGCCAAGGCGTTGACAGCGAGGGATCACACTACACTCCCGCAGAAAACAACCCATTTAAATCAGAGGGTTTAATCTGTGCTAACTGTGCGTTCTTTAGTCCAGATAGTAATGCTTGCTCAATTGTTATGGGTGTCATTGAACCAGAGGCAATTTGTAAGTTTTGGGTTATTGAAAATGCCGAGCTAGGTTCAGAACCGGAGGACATGCTTCAAGAAGAGGAATCGGCTATGGCCGCTCGTTACAGCGGTATTGACTTCTCGCCCCCAGCGGGTGTAAAAGCCGCCGCTAAACGCGGTCTTGCTTTGCACGACAAAGGGCTCAGCGGGGACGGTCTTGAATCGGCTACTGTACTGTGGGCACGGAAGTACACGCAGGGTAAAGCAGTAAGTCCGGAGCGCGCTCGAATGGGTAACCGATTCTACGGAAGAAACGCTCGATTTGCGACCGCACCAAAAGACTCGCCTGCGTGGGTTTCGTGGTTGTTGTGGGGTGGGAGTTCTGGTCAAGGCTGGTTTGCAAAATTGGTCAAACAGATGGATGCAGCTGACAAAAAAAGTTCGGCATCAGTGAGCGGTGCAATTTGTCTTGCAGAGGAGGCAATTGCAAACCCCTTCCTTAAGGAAATTTTTCTTATTCTTACGGATTTTGAGCCGAACGCAAATGGGGAAGGAATTCCACGTAGCGAGGCTGAAAATATTATAAAAACTTCTCGGTTGACGCCGATTAAGATAGCCGCAGACGAGAAGTCTTACGGTGGCCATACGGGAGCACACCCTGTAGGTGCGATCATCGAGTCATTTATGGATAACCATAATGGTAAAGATGTTATAAAAGCTCGCGCTTTTATTTGGAAAGACGAGTATCCCGCTATTTATGACCTTGTAAAGAGTCAAGCGTCCGAAGGTAATTTTATCGGTACTTCTTGGGAAGTTTACTACACTCATGCTGAGGAGGAGAAAGGTGTCCGCTGGCTTCGGGATGTAACGTTTGCAGGTACTTGTATTGTTGACAACCCTGCGTATGGAGATCGCACCCCGCTGCTTAGTGTCGCTGAAAAACAAACTATGGATTTAAAAGAATTAGAAGACAAAGTAACAGAGCTGACTGCACTGATTACAACAAAGGAGATTACAATTAATGAGCTCGAGTCGAAAATCAATGTATACCAAGAAACCGACCGGCAAGCCCAAGCCGAGCGGCGGAAAGCGCAAGTAGCACAACAGTTAAGTGCTGTTTTTTCAGAAGCTGAAGTTTTGGAAAAACTTGCGTTTTACCTTGCCCTTGACGATGCTGTTATTCAGCAAGTACTTACCGATCTTACTAAGACGGTAAAGTCGACGTCGTCTGAAAAGAAAGAACCGGTCTTTGTTCCTGAGCCCACCGGTGCCCCGTCAAATCCGACTGATCCGAAAACTCTTGCGGCGGCAATCAAACAGAGCCTTAAGGATTCAAAGTAGTGTCGTATGACATTCGTGAAGAACAACGAGTGTTCAATTTCTGTGTCTATCGTCAAGGAGACGAAAAGCCAATGCAGTGCTTTGAAACCGCCGATGAAGCACAGGCATATTGGATGGCTTTGAACGTGGCCGATGTAACTGAGGCGTCAGCTGAGTCTAAATCAGCTGTTTCGACTTTAGCTACAGAGTTCAAAAAATTACTAAAAAGAGGTTAAATAAATGGCTGTAATTGTAACTACTCAAAACAGCACTCAAGGTGTGGCCGCTACTACCATTATGGAAGGTCGAGCCGTCACCCTGACTGCTTCGGGCGTCAGAAATGACTTGCCCAATGTCACTTACGCGTCTGTGAATCAGGAACGCGGCGTATTTATTGCGTTTTTCCCACCTGATAATTTCCCACGCCCCACTTACGAGGATCTGTACACGGTGCCGTCAACGCGCGTTTATGATCTTACTGACAGCACTTTGTATGGCGATCCAACGTTCTACAAGAAGCAATATCTTATTCCTCGTAGCATGTGGGCTGAACCGCTTGCATACAGCGGTGAGTTAGTTGCACTGCATCGAGGTCGAATTGGTATTACCGCCAGTTGTTTCGTCGACGACGCGAACATTCGCGTTCCCGGTGCCCGTGTGGCAGTCGGTGGTTCTGGTTTGCTGGTCTACACTACTAATAACTTGTACACAATTGCAGTTGTTGAGCGTTTCGCTCCTGACACTGGCGTTTTGTACATTAGCATGGGAGTATAACGAATGAATAGAGAAGCTTTAATGAAGTCTGTTGCCGAAGTGGCAAAGACGGCCGGTACCTCACAGTCAGGTAAATCGGCATTTGCCGAGTTGCTTATTCAACTTGTAGAGCCCAATCACTTGTCTCTTGACTTGTTCTCGACTTTTATGCCGAGCCGACAAGCGAGCCTGAACGACGTCGCTATCAAGCGCGTACGTCGCGGTAAATACTCGGTTCAATCAATGGTACCGGGTACTTCCCATCTTGTGTCACAGCCAACGACTGTGCACGACTACCACAGCTACGTCTTCGATCGTTTGATTGGTGGTGTGCGTGAAAGTCTTTGGAATGTGCAAAACGGTGCAGTTCAAACTGTAGATCAAATGCGTCAGCAACTGCAATTCGATCTGACCGACAACCTTGTTGCCCGTGTGTTTAACTTGTTGACCTCAACTTGGAATTCGACGGACACCCCCAGTCACTACGCCCAAACCGCCGCAATCACTGCTGCCGGTATGGACACGATGATTGAAAACGTTATGTACACGGCCGGTACTGTCAAAGCTATTATCGGTACCCGTCGATCGCTTTTGCCTATGTACAAGTTTGCGGGTTTTAAAGAATACGCCTACGCTGACGGCAACGGTCGTATTGCTTACCCAATAAACGACAAGTTGATGGAATACCTCAACACCAGCCGTGTGGCTGTGTACATGGGTGTACCCATTATTGAACTGCCGCAAGTATTCCGCAATCAATTGCCTAACCTGCGTGAGCCACTCATCCCCGAAGATAAGATTATCGTGGTGGGTGACAACGCCGGTGAAATTTTGATGTACGGTGGTACTGAATACTACGAATCAACTGATGCATCAATCCAACCACCCGACTACGTGCTCCATGCGTGGATGCAGTACGGTATGGTTGTGGACATGCCCGAAAATATCGGTGTAATTAAGATCGTCTAAGGAGCATAACAATGGCAATGAACAACATATATCACATGATGCAGGATAGCGCTTACAAGCGATACACTAAAGTTCCCATCAACTTGGTTGGCGGCCTTCGTGTTGACCCGACTGACACTCGATTGCAGATTGGATGGATACTACACACGGATGAAACTGACTTTGATTTCGCCACCAAGAAACGTATGCGGTTCGTGTATGAAAATGAGGTTATTGAAATTTACTCAGAATCTGAAGATAAGTTATTTCGAAAATTAAACTCGGGGTTGTTTCGTGCAGGTTTGTTAAAAGAATTTTTCGAAACTGATGAAATAGTTAATTCTCCAAATTTTGTAGATGATTCTGAAATTAGTCGAATAGTAGAGATTCGGTCACTGACTGAATTTCAGGCAGCGGTCGCCAAGTTTGACGCTCTCGCCACTCTTGAACGAATCAAACAACAACTTATAGATCAAGGTAAATCCGTTAAAAAAGTACAGCTTTTAGAAAATAGAATAAAAGAGGTAAGTGATGTCGTGGACTGATCAAGCCCTTACAGTACGGGCAGCTTCTGAGTCTTTTTTAGTTGACACTTGCACCGTTCGTACGTTTAATGGCTACAGTACTATTGACGGTGAATACACAGAATCCTTTACAAATGTAAACAACATTCCCTGCCGGTTAATAAATCGGCAGGGAAGTGTTGTACAACAACCTGATTCGCAGGAACGTGCTATGCAACTTTTGACGTCAGTAAATACTATTAGAATACAACTTCCATATGCAGTGGCTCTTACCGAAAAAGATAAAATTATTTATAACAACGTTACCTACGATGTAACGTATGTACCAGTAAAGCACAGTCTTATGGGAGCGTTTGTAGTACAAATTGAAAAAAGAAAATGAACTCCGCCGAAAAAATAGAAAGATTTATTGCCTATTACGAGCGTCTTCCAGAGAACGTAACGTTAGTCATAAAAAGACAATTAGAGTCAAGTATCGTTGAGTATTTAAACTCACTAACTCCTGATGAAACGTATCGAGCATTGGCAGACCTTAACGGCGGTGTAGTTCCGGACACGTTACCTGCGCTACCATCGCACCGGGTTCACGTTTCTGAACGAGTGCCTGACGAGATAGTTGACCGATTAGAGTCGCACATATATACAAACGCTATTATGGACTTATATAAACTCGGCCACGAACTCACGTTAGCAATCACTAGTGAAAGAATAAACGTAAATTCAATCAGTAAAATGGTAGATCAGGCGGTGGCTACTGCCGCGGAAGATAGCAACCCAGTACTAAACGCGAGCTTAAATAGCTTTATTGCTTCTATTTGTACCCCGATCTACGATAAGTTTGCCGCGGATATTGTAGTAGATGTTAATAAAGAAGTAGCAGCTCGCGTTAATTCACTATTCAAGTAGGAAACACATGATAGTAAATGCTCTTTTTCCCAATGTCTGGCGTATAGTAGCCCGTGCAATCACGCAAATCTCCGGCCAGTATGGAGGGAGGGTTTACTATAATGTCGCACCTCCTGATACTTTATACCCATATCTAATATACCAACATGACTCAAGTCTCGGCGGTATTTATGGGATGTTGAACACAACCGCGTGGAAGGGGATTATAACATTTCGATCGTTATCTTCCAGCCTTGCGGGTGCGTCGGATAGTTTAGGGGATCTGCTTAATAAGCTTGATCGCCCACTTGTGGTGAGCGGGATCCCTAATATTACGATTCCATTTGACGTGCAGTTTCATCCATACAAAAGTTATTCGTTCCCTGTGGAACGTTTAAATAACTCGGCAGTCTACACGTCTGCCGTTGGAGTTGAGACATACATCACTCCAAAATTAACGTGATACTAATTAGGAGAAAATACAAATGTCACTTGTAAGAGGAATCGAGGGTTTTTTAAAGATCTACAACTCCACCACGTCCAGTTACGATAACGTTGACTTTGTTTCGCAATGGCAGGCTTCACTTCGTACTAACCAAGTTGATGCGGGTCCTTTCTTGAACGACGGCGGTAAAATGTACACGTTCACTACGACCAAGCGTATTAATGGTAGCTTCCAAATCACGCTGCCACTTGACAATCGTGCAACTCACACGCGCTTGATCAACGTCTCAAACTCGGGGGAGTATCTTGCAATTAAGCTGGTAGCTAAAGCAGGTTACACGATGACCGTTCCTTCGGCCATCCTGACCGGTTATCAAATTACTAACGCCGCAAACAATGAAGTCACTATGAGTTTTGACTTCATGGATAACGGTGGGTTCTCAGTGGCACCCGCAATTAACGGGGATTACTAAATAGTAAACAGCCTCCTCCAAATAAAAACTGGAGGGGGCTGTTTTTTTTTATATTAAAAGGAGTATTACATGATTGATTATGCATTTGGTTCGGGAGAGTACTACGAAAGCGTAGATGATTTATTACGAGATGACTCGATTCTCGAGGTCGATATTACTATAAAAGGTTTATCGAAGCGAGTGCGTATTCGCGCACTGTCGTTCTTGCAGATGGAAAAGATTAATCAACAGTCGTCAAAAAACGGCGAGATTGATAACATTGAATTTACGGTTAACACTTTGGCAGAGGGCCTCGTTCGCCCTAAGATGAACCCAGCACAGGCGCGTAAGCTTTTAGAGGCTAATGGGGAGGTCGTACGTGAAGTCGCAGAAAATATTTGGACGCTTGGAAAAATTAGCAAAGACATGTTCGACAAGTACATCCAGACACTACAAAAAGACGCCGACTTATCGACCGACAAGTCGGAATAACGGTATACACTTATTTCTTCGTACTGCCGAATCGACTCGAGAGGAACTGGGCATGTGGGTAGATCATTTTCTTCTACCTACTCAGTTCAATGCGTTACACGCTAAGAGTCTATCAGCGCTTACCTACGCACATTTGGCAGTCGTTATTGTAGCAAGACTGAGGTCACTCGAAGGTAGTGTGAGACGAAAGGAGAAACAGGCTATTGAGAAAGAAAGAATTGAATTACGGAAAGAAGCCGATCTATTAGAACAATTTTTATAGGAGGTAAATAATGGCCGATGAGATACAGAAAGCAACAGAAGATTTAAAAGTACTGTTGCAGGCTATAGAGGCTGTAAACGCAACTACAGCGGGAGCAGCCCAAATAAAACCTGTCATGCAGGAGATAGGCGGTAAAGAGGGCATGGCTGCGTATGCTATGGGAATAGACACTCAAAATGCTGGTTTTTATGTGGATCAATTAAACGAAATGATTGAAAAACATGAAAAAGTGAATGAGCTTATTCGAGAACAAATTCAATTGACACAATCTGCAACAAAAGCATCTTCAAATTTTAACGGAGATTCTGAGCCAACAAGTGGCGGGGGTGCTTCATTAAGAAGTACCGTTGCAAGTCGTCCTCCCAATGTAACCTCAGTAGACAGGTTTGTTCGATATGTTCAACGAAACCCGACCGCACTTGATATTCCCGCAGATACTTACGACGAAGAGACAATTAAAAAATTACTAAGACTTCAACAAGGAGTCATGGAGTATTCGCAGGGAAGAACTGATAGAAGTCAACAGGCGCAAATGGGCCTTGACTTTAGAAGTCTATTCCCTATTCCCACAGATAATCGTCAAGATTCGCAAAATTTTGGTTTAATGAGTGGAGGAAGTTTACCATTAAGACGCAGTGTCGGAAATCGTCCGCGCGGGGTATCTGACGTAGACTCATTTGTTAAATATGTCTTAGAAAATCCGCACTCACTCGATGTTCCTGAAGATACTTATGACGAAGAAACAACTAAAAAATTATTAAGACTTCAACGGGGGGTTGCAGAATATTCACAAGGAAGATCGAACAGACGCGAACAAGCGCAAATGGGCCGTGATTTTAGAAGTGTATTTCCTGTTCCCTCAACTGCTCTACCGCAGGACACACGCAGCTCTATCTCAACCATGGTTAGTGCTGCTCTTAATCACATAGGTATGGGAGATAGACCGGCTGCAAGAAATTTAGATACGGCAAATGATCAGTACTTGTTAGATGTTCTAGACAATGTTCTGGACCGTATTACTGTGCTGGATCCTGACACCGGCGTTCCTCAACAAACAGCTGTACCTAAAGACTTAATTCGTTCGCAGATTAACAGGGCTGTAAGCGGTATAAATAAAGTTGTCGAAAACGCGCTCAAACGTAGATCTTACGACCCGTCGGAAACGGATCCCGTGGATTCAGATGCTCCTGACTGGTTGCAAGCACTCAATGCAGATTTTGAAGATTCTGGATTAGGAGTAAACGCGACCGCTGTTAATCTTGGAATGAACGTTTACAAAACGCCGGGTGCTACGGGTAATTTTAGACAAGCACCGCGTGGGGCTGACGGCGGTACAGTTTACAGCAAAAAGCAAAAATTTGGTAAGTCGAGTAACGACGAGGCTCGAAGTTCGTTTCGAAAATCAATTCGCGGTGACTGGAAAGCTCGAGAAGAGACCGGAGACACAGACGAATACTCAGCGGGTAGTCAAGTGTCCGGCTATGAGGCTACGTCAGTATTCCCAATATCAAGCAGTCAAAAAATATCTGAGGACATTAAAGCTCAGCGAAGGCAAGTAAATGAGGAGATTGTTGCCGGTGACATGGAGCCAGTTGAAATTGGCGGCAAAATAGTCCAAGTACCTCGTTCTTTAGCTAAGAAAAAAGATGTACTTGTTCGTGCAGTACGCGCAATGAGCAAGGATACTACTCTAGTTGGCCGACGTGCACAGGAGGGCGGCACCAAGGAAGAAACCGGGATTTATGGGAGCGGTTCCTTAGAACAAGAAACAGTGAATTTACATGCCGCTGCAATGTTGGAGCACTATCTGAGCAATCCTATGGAAAGGATAGAATCCGGTTTTGACTCCGATTTTATGCAGCGGGTGGTTATTCAAGAAACAGAGGATACCCCAAACGCTGAAACTCAAAATGCTGGAAGACTTTACGCGCAACGTTCTATAGAGTCTCTGCAAGAAAAGGCAAACTCTGCAAATAAAAAGCGTCAAACAAGCACCAACCCGTCTGACCGTGATAAGCAAGAACGAATAATGACCGATGCGATACATCAAAAAGAATTTATAGAAGACATTCTTTTCGATGAAATCCCAGAAGTCCCAGCTGGCGCATCGGAAGAGGAAGCCGAAGCGCATGTTAAGTATTACCAAAATAGGCTAGCTGAAAACCGCGGTGAAATGTTAAAAGTTTCGGCACGCGGTCTAAGTGCAAAACAAAAAGCACGAAGAGAATCTGTAAAAAGGAAAATGACTGACGACTTAATAAGTCAGGGTTATAGCAAAGAAGAAGTACTAGCGATAGGAAAACGTTATAAGGCTGGCAACACACTTAGTGACAAAGAGCGAGAGTTATTTAAACCAATAATTGAATTTGACAGAGATGAGCCCAGAACCACAGAAATTAAAGGTAAGTATGAGCCATTCACTGTAGATCAAGCACTGGCCTACATATACGGTAGTGACCTTACTCAAGTACCTGATTTTAAAGATGCTTCTATAGGAATACGAAGGTATGCCACTGAAGTGAGCGAAAGGCTTGCCGCACAAGGCGAAGTTGAATCACCTCCTTTACCAAGAGTTAAAAAAGACACTACGCCAGCAAGGACAAAAGATGCGGTGCTGGAACTTGGCAGAACCACCGCTTTAGAAGAAGCGGGTACAGGAACGGGTACCGGAGTCATGCGCCGTAGTCTAAGATTCGGCGAGGAGTACGGCCCTAACGAAAGGTATGCGGAGCGTCTAATACAACTATCGAACAGCAAAGACGAGGTTGAACGTAGAGAAGCTTTAGAGACTATTGCACTGCACCGAGCAGTCGCCGAGGCAAGAGGCTATAATCCGGATGATTATGCACAGGGCGGTATAGTTGGGGAGAATGAGGGATTTACCGGGGACAACGTAGCAAGAGCCAACCAGTTTTTAAATTATGTTGCGTTGAAAAGACGAGCTGACAATGGAGACGAAAGTGCTCAAGAAGATATAATTAAAATTGATAAGCAACGTAAGCGTGTTCAAGAACTTGATGCGGGTACTCGGGATATTCCTGATTTTCAATATCAACCAATGCTAGGCGAAGGGGCTTTTAGCCGAGTAAGCAAAACCGGCCGAAGCCTGTTTCAAAATACACCTTATTCGGGTCAGATTAAAAAAGCGCTAATGCAGGATAAGTACGGGGAAGATGTGTACGAGTCAGGGGTAGACCTGATGGGGTTAGCCGACGCAGTAGAGGCTGCAGAGATTCCTGATGATATTTCGTTAAGCGACGAAGCGGCTCGGAGAGAGGCAATTATTGCCCGTAACCCTGATTTACGAATGCAAATTGCAAAAGCTAATCGAGACATAAATCGCATAGGGCGGGAGGATCAAGACTCGATTCTACTCCCTCATGATTTAAGTGATGTCACTCCGGGAGGCGAAGCAGATCAAATAGACGACATACTAATGCAATTAATTGAGCAAAGGGAATATGTCGACTCAGAAGGCGTAGTAGCAGTACCAGAAACTAGACGTTCCTATGAAGCAGAAAATATGGTTGAGGCGCAGTTAAAACAGATGGCTGAGGGTGCGTCAAAGCGTTTGACTAATACTAAGGCCGCAGTATCTGAATCAGAGTTAAGCGACGAGGAAAGAACATTATTAGCACGTGCATTCGTAATTGATCTTCAAAAGCCTGTTGATTTGTCTTCTACACAAACGCAACCAAAAACTGCTGCACCGCCAAGAGAGACTTTAACTTCGAACGAAACACGGCGAGTATTTGAGATAAGAAAACGGCTAGTAAAGAATGCTACTAGAAAGATGGCGGTGGACCCGGAGTATGCTACGGTAGGTGGCAGAGGGTTACCTCAACTCTTGGAGATTGCGTCACTAATGGCAGATGATCGGACTCAAAATGCATCAGCATACAAGCTAACTAATTCGTTGGAAAATTTAGAGCCTGAAGACAGACAGTTTCTTAATCAGTATGATCTTAGTAAGGAAAAACAACGCAGGGAAGCTGTCGAAAAGGGGTCTGCACGGGTTAGGCGGGTACTGGGATTTATTAATTTTGACGATAGAGCGATTGAGAATCTTTTATCTTATAATCCAGTAGTCGGTCTTGGCGAGGAGAACACGCGGCGAGGAAACGACGATTCAACAAGAGTAGAACGAGAAGCTAAGACAGGTTTACGTCAGATAGCTAGTGATGCCGCCTCAGTAAGAGAGGCCTCTCAACTAAATCTATCATTTCGACCTGAACCAACAAAAACGGAAAGAATTGAACGTACCATTGCAAAAATCTCTAAGTTAAACTTAGACGAGGAAGAGGATTTGCTGGAGGCCGAGCGCATAGCTGGGATTAAGCCTAAAGATCGTAGACGTACTACAAGGGCAAGAAAGCAAGCAGTGCAGCAGTTTGTAGACAAGCAGAATGAAATACTTATCGCAGATCTTACACCAGAAGTAGCACTTGAGGATGCAGCCGAAAAGCGACGTAATCTTTTACAATCTGACTATCAAGAACCTATTGTAGAGCCGGTAGCACTTCCTGAACCAGAACCGGCACTAGTTGCACCAGAACCTAAAGCAGAAAAACCAAAAAGAACAAGAACAAAACGGGAGAAACCAGTTAAAGAAGTTACTCCTGAAACTACAGCTTTAGCTAGAGTTCCTAGTACGGCATTAGCTACAATTCCTGTTCCTCCAACTCCAAGAGAACCACTTATTACTCCATCGTATTCGGAAACTACAGCATTGGCTAGAGTTCCTAGTACGGCATTAGCTAGAGTATTGACTGCCGCCCTAGCTACAGTTCCGCCCTCTACAGCATTAGCTACAGTCCCAAGCTCTACAGCATTGGCTAGAGTAGTAACTACAGCGCTGGCTACGGTTCCAGCTTCTACGGCATTAGCTACAGTTCCGAGTTCCACAGCGTTAGCTAAAGTTATAACTACAGCGTTAGCTACAGTTCCTAGAGTTGCAACTCCCCCACCCACAACTGTCACAGCTCCTACAACGCCACTTCTTACCGGGCCTACAACTACAGCGTTAGCTACAGTTCCTAAAAGTGCGACTCCACCTCCTACAACAACTGTAGCTCCTACGACTCCGCTTCTTACTGGTCCGACAACTACAGCATTAGCCACAGTGCCTAAAACTCCAGCTCCTGCAACACCTGCAACCACAGCTCCACCGGCAACAACTACAGCCTTAGCTGTGGTTCCTAAGACTCCGGCCCCTTCAACTGCGGCAACACCTGCAACTCCGACTGTACCTCCTGCAACTACAGCATTAGCAGTTGTTCCTAAAACTCCGACTCCTGCAACTCCTGCTCCGGTTGCTCCTGCTCCTAAAGCTCCAATTATAACTCCACCTCCTGCAGCTGCTACGGCTTCGACAGTACCACTTCTTACTGGCCCTACAGCACCTACAACTCCAAGAGCTCCAAGAGCTCCAAGAGCTCCTAAACCTACTACACCTATTGCACCTACTGCACCAGCACCTCTAATTACCTTTAGTGGAGCTCCGACTGCTCCAATTGTTTTACCGACTGTTCCGCCTGTAACTGTAACTCCAAGAGCTCCAAGAGCTCCAAGAGCTCCTAAACCAGCACCGGCACCGGTTGTTCCTTTTAGTGGAGCTCCGACTGCTCCATTACCAACTATCACTGTTCCACCTGTAGCTCCTGCAACTGGACCTGCTGGGACTTCACCGTCCACGGCTCCGTCTGGTGGTGGTATTACTGCACCCGGTGCAACTATTACAGTTACCGGCGGTACAGTTACTATTACCGGATCAACAGTCACTGGTGGAACCGGTGGTGCTGGTGGTGCGGGCGGAAGCGGAACGGGTGGCACCGGCGGCACTGGTGGTGGCGGTGGCGGTGGCGGTGGATTCCGCAGAAGTAACCTAACTGACATGATTTTTGGTCAGATGGACGTACTAAGTGATCGAACTAAAGATGTTATACGTGAGGCTCCAGATGAACCAGCTCGAATAGCGCTTGTACAGGCAGCACGGGATCGATATGCAAAGTTACAACAAAAAGCATTGCAAACTCAAATAGACTACGGATCGCCGAGCATGATACTTAATCCTACGGTGCCCGGGCTTGTAGCAGGTTTAGATACTAGCAAAAATCCGTTGCAAGACTTAAATACTATGACGGAGGCTGTACTTCAGGATCAAATAGCTAGTGCTGTAGAAAGAGATCGAATTGAAAATGATCCAACTTTATCAGCCGCGGACAGAAAACTTGAACTCGCCGCCTTAGACGCATCCGATCGAGAACTTAATGATTTTGCGGCCGTACTAAAAAAAGTTACAGAAGATCTCAATCGATTTCAACAAGCGGTCCGAGTACCCAATACGGCATTCGGTAATACTTCTGGTAGGAGTGGTGGTGGTGGTGGCGGTCCAACAATTCGTACAGCTTCAGGTAAAGTATTGTCAGAGGCCGACGTACTGGCATTATCTGATTTAGAAAGTAAACGAAATTTATACGCCTCCTTTCAAGGAAACCTGCCAAACTTAGGTTCTCGTTTTGATTCACAATTAGATTTGACACGGAGAACTCGTAGATTTGCTGATGCAACACTTTCACAACTACCCGCCGTTGATTTAACAGGCGTTGATTTTATGGGCGACGTCGCAAAAGAGACTGCAGCAAATGCAGCAGCTGCTGAACTGCAAGATGCAATAGCACAGATAAAACCGAACACACTTGAAACTAGGCCTATTGAGGAACTTGCAGTTGATCTGTCGAGAGTTAACGAAGCGGCAATAAAACTTAACGACGTTATAGAAGGTGCTGGTAATGTAGATGCTGCACAAAGTGGCATACAAAACGTAGTAACAGCAACTGGATTTGCAGAAAGACAGCAAGCAAGATCCGGTGCCGAGATTGATAAACAATCGGCATCAAATGCAAGAAACTTGGAAGAGAATATGCAGGCAATTGTTAGTCAGCCCGGATTGATTCGCCGTCTAACCGGTGGTGTACAAAGAGAGGGCGCCGAGCATGTGCGTGAATATCTCAAGGGAATTTTTGGTGACTCTAAGGAAGGACGCAAGGCAACTGACACTATGTTTTACAAAGATCAGATGGTTGCGTACGATGATCAAGGACGACGCCGTAACATTGTAGGCGCCAGTACAAAAGAATTGCAAAACCTACAGGCGCGAGTAAAGGCAGAAAGTGGCATGGACGTATCAATGGATGATCTCCAGCGTACTCAACGAGCAATGGCCCGTGTTCAACAAGCTCGCAATCAATCGCCGTTCAATGATATACTTTCTTACAGCATGTCCAAAATGCGGGATCTTGACTCACTTGGCCAAACGGTAATGGGTGCTATGAATGCACCGCAAACAATTGCATCTACAATTAGTCAAATTGGCGACCCTCAACTTCGTACGGATCGCATAATGACCACAGCCAGAGCGTTGTCATTAAGTCCAGAAACGTACACTAAAGCGCTCGCCGCCGCTACCCAACAACAATCAAGATTTGGTGGTACACTGTCAAAAAATTTGGAGGACATGACTTCATTTATTCCTATATCGAATACGTATGGAGTGGATGTCGGCAAGTCAGTTCAAGTGGCAAGAAAACTCGCCGCGTTTGACCCAGCACAAGGAATGCAGGGTGCAAGTATTGCACTTAAAGAATTTTTATCGGGTAACGTGTCTTCATTGAGCCGTCGTTTCGAAATTAATCGTAGCGATTTGTCAAAGATAAATACGGGTGATGCGAATGAAATGTTAGATTCACTCGACACTCTTCTGGGTAAAATGGGTGTTACCGACAAACTTATCGACGATCAAGCAAACTCGTTAGCGACTAAGTATGACCGTATGACAGGTCGTCTTGAAACAATGCAAGTGAGCTTCAGTGCGTTTGCTGTTAGTGCTATGACACCAGTACTCGAGCCAATACTCGGAGACAAGTCTTTTCTTGCAAAAGGCGCATTAGATCAAAATTTGCAGAAAGTTGTTACGGAGCGGTTAAAGTCTTATGGGGACTCGGTACTAAGTGATCCAGAGACCGGATTAAAAACAGTTGATGTTTTTTCCTCAAAATTTGCTGAGCAACTAGATCCAATATTAGCTAAAGCAAATGACTCAACTTCCACGGCCGCGCTAGATTTTACCGGTATAACTGGGAATGTGTCTAACGTTGAGTTGTACAGACGTCTGGGTAATATGAGCGCGGACGACCGACGACGTATTCAGCAAAGTGCTCAATCGAGTGTGCTGATGGGTATGAATCAAGAACCCGCAATACTTAAAGCTATGCGCGATGTAGGCGGAGACTTTTTTAGCGGCGAGGAATTTCAAGCACAAAGAAGACCGTTAGGATTCTACGGACCTGCTATGAGCCCGATGGAGCGAAGGGACTTAAGCGAACGAGCCGGAGAGGCACTGAAATTTGGACAACGGGGCCAGCAAGTGCAGCTTCTTCGCAAACTCGATGCGGACACGTACGACGTTAGGTTACCTAGTGGTAAAATTGACCGAGTCCGTCTTGCGGGTGTGGATGCTCCCGAGAAAAATACGGATGAAGGTAAACAAGCCTCTGAGTTTGCTGGCAGAGTAATCGGTACAGATCTTACTAATCCAGAAAGTCCAAAAAAGTTTGTTACTCTCTATTCAAAAGGAAACCGAGACGAAAACGATAGACTTGTGGGTAGTCTAAACGTTAATGGTAATGATCTTGCTACTACGCTTATTGCAAGCGGTAATGCAGCAGCGTTCAATTTTGAGGGCAGTTACGGTCAAGATGTTATGGCACCGCTGAGCGCACTTGAAAGAAATGCCGCAAACATTGGAATCGGCCCAGTAAACGCGCGAGCAGCCGGGTTAGGTTTAGGTGCTAACTCAGAAATCTCAGAGGCAGTTAAGACTAAGTACTTTTACGATAAGTATGTAAGTTTGGCGGCTCTATACGGGGGTGTCGGTGGTGCCACCGCGGGTACTCTTGTCGGCGGTTATAACGCTCTTGCAGCACTCGGTTCAGCAGGTGGTTTAGCCGCAGGTGGCGGTGCAGCGACCGGGATAGCTGCGGCACCAATACTTCCAATAGCGGGGGCCGTGGCTACTCTTGTTGCTGGCGGTTATCTTGGTGTATCTGCGTACAATGATAGCAAAGATACTAGTGCTCCAAAAATGCGTGAATTGAACAGATTGCAAAGTGAAGAAGATTTACTAAAAGCGGCGGGAAACATTGGTGATCAATTATACCCACAAGCGGCCAAACAAACTCAAGAGGATGAAGCTAGAATAAAAGATCTAGTCGCTAATGGCAAGAGTGACTCCGCAAATGCATTTATGCTTTATCGATCTTTTTTTGCATCTGACCTACAAAAACCACGTGAGGAATTTGTAACTCAATTCGTTGACTCAGGGAAAGAATTATCTAAATACTACAATGGTCTGGCCGAAGAACAGAAGGAAGTTTACGGATTAGTCGTTACGGATCCCGCCACAAAACAACGCACTAGTGTATTTAGAGCAATGCAAATGTTCCAAACACTGCAAAAACGAGATGAAACCAAAACCGACCCAACTGCGAAGAAAATTCTTGAGGAAAACTTTGATGCGTATACCGACCTTAATCGCCGGATTGACATTACAACAAAGACGTCAAAGTTAATCGAAACTGCACAAGCATACGGAATTCAAACTACTTATAAGGGATCATACGAGGGTCAAGGGCCGCCTAGAGCAAGTCGTTACGTTGGCCCCGTGACTAAGGTAATGGATCGTGAAACGTTCTTTAATCTAAACGAGGATCAGCAGATTGATGTAGCAAAACAACTGAACGATGCAATTAATACTCCAAGTTGGAAACGATTTGCAAAAGAATATGCAGACCAAGCAATGGAAAAACAAGCAGCAATGTCACAACAGCGGTTTACAACGTATGTCGACAATACTGCATTGAACTCGTTGGCGGGTATGAATCCGGGTCAATTAAGTTCCTCTGTTTTTGGTTTTCGATCGACTGGTACTGGGAGAGCACTTGAGGATCCGTTAGACGGTGATGGAAACCCTATAAGTCCTTTGGTCGCACCCTCAATTCGTGCGTTGACCCGTACTAAATTTGCAGAAGGTGTAAACTACGATGAATCCGGTAAGGAAAACTTAAAGAATGCACAAGCAGAAGCAGTCAAATCGCTTGAGCAACAGATAGTAGCGTATAGAGAGCAGGAAGAACTAACAAGGCCGTTTAATTTAGCACTTAAAAGTACGTACAGCAATTTTATACAAACACTGCAAAAATCGGGTACTCAGTACGGCAATATTATGACGTATTTATCTCAAGGCAACCCACGCGGATTTCTTGATGTCAGTCAGCAAATGAGTGGTTTTAACGTGCAATCAATTATGCAAAACCGAATTACTACACAAAATAGCGCAGTAATGGGTATTGGTAGCGTTGCTGCAGGAACATCGGGGCCAGTTCCAACAGGCAGATCATTTAACTATGGGTACACAACTGGTCCTCAGGGTACAATCCAGTATGCTCGAGACTTTATGAGGGCACCTGAGCGATCGTTGTTTAACCCGGCCGCAATTGAATCAGTTATAATGCAGGGAGTTCAGGCCAATACAGAAATCGTACAACGCAATCTTGACTTTGGCCGCAAACTGCGAGATGCTGAGATAGCTAACAGACGCGCTCTTGAAGATATTAATCGAAATGGTATGCGTAGTTTGGAGGATATTCACCGCAACTATACAAGAAATATGATACAATTAGCACAGCAATCCGAAACGTCAAAACGTTTAGGAACAGCGCAGTTTTACACCGGTGCAGTAGCAGCAAACATCGATCCAAATGAAAAAGCAAGAATCACCGCTTCGCGCGAACAAGGTCAACAAAAAGCGTCGCACATTGAGCAGGCAGATGTAGGCACGTATCTTAAATCAAGTGACGGTATGCAAGATACAGAATTACAGAAAGCTTATGCAGAATACCAAGCGACCCCCTTTACAAATGCTACCGTAAAAGAAGAGTCTTGGAAAAAAGTAATGGATATAGTGCAGGTTCGAAGAAGTCAGACCAAGGCCAGAATGGAGAACGCCACTGAAGTTCCGGAGCGATCTGCTGCAGAAGCGCAATTCGGTTTACTTTCTGATAATTATGATCGTGGTCAACAATATCGAAAATACGTAGATGATATGTATAACCAACAGATGGAATTTGCAGGAAGAAGAAAGCAGTTGGGGATCAATCGCGTTGACTTAGAACGTGAGGGGGGACGTCTTCGAGAAAAAACTCCCGAGTTAGCAATGCAGCTAGGTAAGGCACGGACTCCTGAAGAAATTAGGGCTGCTAGAAATGCAATAGAGGACAACAATGTTGCTATTGAAAAGAATAGTGAAGCACTAGCGCAAAATGCTCGTGAACTCGAGTCAGTAACTATCACTGCCCCACTCTGGGCTGATAATTGGCGTGAGGCTGGGAAACAAATTTTAGAAAGTTCTACAAGCACTATTTCAGGTTTGTTAAACAACTTAGAAGATTTTAATATAAATTATGCGCGGCAATTAGAAGATGCATACCTAGGTTTTAAAAATGCAAAGAAAGATATGATCAAGCAATTTACAGATGCCGCAATTGAAATTTCTCAAGCGGTTCCTGCTGAGTTTGCCGGAGCATTGAGTGCTATCACGTCCTACCAACGGATGTCACTTAAAGCCGAGTCATACTATAACGCGGGTAAAGTTGAGTCCGCTCAAACAGTGCAGAGGCTGGCAAATGTTCAATTAGCTAGTTCGCTGTATCCCAAAGGCAGTGACGAATATAACTCAATGGTAAGTCAACTGGATTCAAACGTGACAAGCATGACGGCGCAAGGAATGCAACAGAACGATCTTACTATGGGGCCATCTGGCTTAGGTGCGTATGGTGAAAAAGACTCTGACGGTAAATTCTCTTTGCGGGTTGTAATGAAAGACAAAGCCAGAGATCCTTTAAGGGGCAAAGACGACGGCCCCTAATCAACGAGTAAATTAAAAGAAAATGCTGCGAGGTTGTACATAACCTCGCAGCAAAGGAGGAAAATGACGTACGAACTTAGTCCTATATATTTTAGTGGGTACATCGGTACCAGTGGTTTTTACATGGACGCGAAAGCTAGTAATATTTCTAAAAACACCGTAACGTTTGGGGATAAAATTGAGGCAGTGGACGGTTCTGTGCATTACTTGCACAGAGCATTTAAAGATCAGTGGACTGTTTCATGGACGTTGATTCGTTATAACGCGCCGTCTAATTACCCTTTAGCTACAGTAGAAAAACTTAAGAATCTGTACCGTTCTGTAGCATTGTCAGGAACGAGTATTGTAATGGGGATTGAAGGTCAGCAGTATGATGTTATCCCCGACCCTAATACATGGACTGAACAACTATCCGCCAACGAGGTATCTATGACAAGCATTCCATACTACACGGTTAGTTTTAAGTTGGTGCAGGTATGAACTATCGACTTGACTATCGCGTATATATATCTGCGGTGGGTACTAAAGTAGACATGCCCGCAAACTTAGTACCCAATCGTTACGTACAGGACGTGTCAATCTCGCACTCAATGGAGACAAACTCTACATCGGGTGTCACACTTGGGAGAATT
>Ga0315905_10001558_pt1 | contig 24590 bp, 20 predicted proteins | sample LakEriMetagenome_5_FD_203522 | JGI IMG/M metagenome (GOLD analysis project Ga0315905, IMG submission 203522) | Freshwater fungal communities from buoy surface, Lake Erie, Ohio, United States - Buoy 4 MA121 | ecosystem: Environmental > Aquatic > Freshwater > Lake | place: USA: Lake Erie, Ohio...
CAACTTGAGTAGGCTCAGTGATAGTGATGCTTGTAGAAGCAGGGCAACCGTTAGCATCAGTAACATTGAATGTGTATGTACCGGCACCGCGAACGAAAGAACCTGTTCCGGTGTAAGGACCTACGCCTCCAGTAGCAGAAACTACAACAGTGGTAGTTCCACCGTTACACAAAATAGTACCTGCAGATGAAGCAGCAACAACTTGAGTTGGCTCGGTGATAGTGATGCTTGTAGAAGCAGGGCAACCGTTGGCATCAGTAATATTGAATGTGTATGTACCGGCACCACGAACGAATGAACCCGTTCCGGTGTAAGGACCTACGCCGCCTGTAGCAGAAACTACTACCGTGGTAGTACCACCGTTACACAAAATAGTACCTGCAGAAGAAGCAGCAACAACTTGAGTAGGCTCAGTGATAGTGATGCTTGTAGAAGCAGGGCAACCGTTAGCATCAGTAACATTGAATGTGTATGTACCGGCACCGCGAACGAAAGAACCTGTTCCGGTGTAAGGACCTACGCCGCCAGTAGCAGAAACTACTACCGTGGTAGTACCACCGTTACACAAAATAGTGCCGGCAGAAGAAGCAGCAACAATCGGAGTCGGCTGATCAATTGTGATGACAACATCATCTGAGCAGCCATTAGCGTCAGTTACGACGAAGGTGTAAGTACCTGTACCGCGTGTAAAGCTACCTGTGCCGGAATAAGGACCCGTGCCACCCGCAGCTGTAACAGTAACTATTGTTGTTCCACCATTGCAAAGAATAGTGCCAGCAGAAGCCGAAGCGGTCAATTCTGGATATTGACCAACGGTGCAAGAAGTAGTGGCTGTCTGGCCAATAGCATCAGTAATAGTAACCGAGTACGTGCCAGGTGCAAGACCTGTAGCGGTTGCTGCATTGCCTGCGGCACCTCCCCAGTTATAGGTAAAAGGAAGGGCTCCTCCGCATGTGCTGGCAGAAACCGAACCTGTATTGGCATTGAAACAAGAATTAATGGAAGTGCACGTTGCAGTAAGTGGGCAAGCCAGAAAATTACCGGTTACCGAACCGTTGTTGTAATTGTTGTTGATCAGATCTACAGCATTGTTGTAAGCACTGAAGGAAGCGTTGACAGAAGGAGTGCAACCACCAAGCTTCTGGTTGGCCATGTTGTAGAACTCCTGAACGGTCAAGCCCGCAAATGGGCCATAGGCAATGCGCAAATCAGCGAGCGGAAATGGATTCGGGCCGAAGTTCGGCAACATCTGATCCATGCGCAGGTTGATGGTAAGTGCAATCATTTGTCCGGCGAACACGTTGCGAAGTGATCCACGAAGGGGATTCACACGCGTGCCGTTTGGCAATGCACCGGGTGTAGCACTTTGAGGTAAGTAGGCACGAACTGCTGCCGCTGAGGTAAGCGTCAGTTTGTTGGTGCAACCAACGGTAAGATAGGTAGGCGCCGGAAAAGCAGCATTGAAGTTGCTTTCTAGGATTGTACCCGGATTGTTTCCCTGAGGAGTCGATGACCATCCGCCCTGAGTGTAGGTAGAGAATCCTGAACAATTACAATATTGTCCAAAGACCGTGAAAGTTGTCAGTAGAATTCCTAGCGTTAGCAGGGTAGTTCGTGCGAACATAAAGAAATGTTTCATTTTAAAATGGTTAATTAAATAAGTGGGTTTGGTACTAAATTGAATTTAGATTCGGCGAATATGCGCATATTAGACGACAAACGATAGTGATTATTTGTTTTTGTTCATAAGATTTACATTAGGCATTAGCCTGTCCATTTTCATTGTAGTGCAGTTTTTTCAGACATATGACCGGACATGGATAAAATGAACAAATAGATTCAGGCATGCTCATCGGCAAAATGATGTTCTCCTATCCCAGGCAAATGCAAGAGTTCCTCGAAGCCGAAGGCGTGCGCGTGGAGAATGATAGGGTCGTGGAGTTTGGGACGGTGTTTTGGAGCCCGGAATAAGGAATAGGGGAGAATGGAGAATGAAGGTGCGACGGTTCTCCATTATCCATTATCCATTCTCCATTCTCCGTTCTCCTTTTCGCATCGTACATTTGTGCCCCGTAATTTTCAATACTATGAGCATATCACGACATGCTATAATCGAAGCCCTTACAACCGTCATCGAACCCGACCTGAAGAAGGACATTGTTTCCTTGAATCTGGTGAAAATCCTCGACGTGAAGGATCAGGTTATTCAGCTCGAAGTGAAGGTGAGCAATCCCGCCATGCACAGTAAGATGCGCATGCGTGAGGCGGTTATGTTTGCCATTGAGCGCACGTTGGGTAAGGAGTTTAAGGTGGAGTGCGAAGTGTTGCCTATCAGCGGCGACGAGCGACATGGAGAATTGCGCAAGGTGTTGCCCGGCGTGAAACACATCATCGCAGTGGCTTCGGGAAAGGGCGGAGTAGGGAAGAGCACGGTAAGTGCAAATCTGGCAGCTGGCATGGCACGCCGAGGTTACAAAGTGGGCTTGCTCGATGCGGATATCTATGGACCTTCGGCGCCAACGATGTTTGACTTGGTGTATGATAAGCCGCGTGTTATTGATGTGGAAGGCAAGAGCATGCTTGAGCCCATTGAACAATACGGAGTGAAGGTTCTTTCGATTGGATTTTTTGCGGAAGTGAATCAGGCAGCTGTTTGGCGTGGACCGATGGCTACCAAGGCGCTCAACCAGTTGGTAAACGACGCCTATTGGGGGCCGCTCGATTATCTCTTTCTCGATTTACCTCCCGGCACAGGCGACATTCACCTTTCGATTGTGCAGTCGGTTCCGCTCGATGGTGTTGTGCTCGTGAGTACTCCGCAGACTGTGGCGCTAGCCGATGCGCGCAAGGGAGCCTATATGTTTCGCATGCCGGCCATCAACATTCCGATGGTGGGCATGATCGAGAACATGGCGTGGTTCACACCCGAAGAATTGCCCGACAACAAATACTATCTCTTTGGTAAGGATGGCGCCATGCATTTGGCTGAAGAACTGGAGGTGCCTTTCCTGGGTCCGTTGCCATTGATACAGGGCATTCGCGAAGCGGGCGACAGCGGTCGTCCGGCCATTATGCAGGAAGGCACGCAAGCTGTTCAGCATTTGAACGCAATCTTGGATAACTTTGAACGCGAAATGCGTATGCTTCCATTCCGCAAGAAAAACAAGGAAGCAGCTTCACCTGATGAGCACTGATATGAGCCAACGATCCATCTTCGATAAAGTCAACGATTCTCTCAACGTAATACGTCCATACTTGGAGGCCGACGGTGGCAACATCTCTTTGGTGGAAGTGACGGACGACCTCACGGCACGCGTCGAATTGCACGGAGCCTGCAGCAGTTGCTCCATGAGTGTAATGACCATGAAAGCCGGTGTGGAAGGAGCCATTCGTGCGGCAGTTCCTGAAATACGCGCAGTAGAAGCAGTGAACGGACTAGAGGATGTTTGATATCATTTTTTGTAGCCGACTCTGCATGTCATATTACTTCTTCCACGTTTCCTAAGTGAACAATCGGCAGAGTTAACTCAAGATGAAATTTTCGTTTTGAAAGTGAATTGAGTTGATTTGTTGCCCTGCACCATTCTTAATTTGCCGTCTTCATGGAATCAAAAAAGAGTCAATCCGGGTGGATGTATATGCTGAGAACCACTCAGCAACATCATGTGCAACTCAGCCACATCGCTGACCAAAAGGCTAACATTCTCCTAGCATGCAACTCAATTTTGTTGTCGTTGTCATTGGCACGCATGGACTTTCTTAAAATGTACTGGTGCACGTATACCATGCTTGCAGCCTCTATCGCATCGATGTTGCTAGCGCTTTTCGTGGTGGCCCCGCTATCACGCAAGAGGAAACCGCCTCAACCGGACGACCGCAATTTTAACGTGCTCTTTTTCGATCATTTTACAAGCCTGTCATTCGATGAATTTCGCAATCGCATGTTAGACACAATGGAATTAGCTGAGCGTGTCCAAGAGGCTATGGTGAAGGATATTTACCAGATAGGAAAAGTGCTTTCAACACGCAAGTATCTGTTTTTGAAATGGAGTTCAAGAGTGTTTATGTTAGGAGTGGTGATATCTATTCTCCTATTGGCCATTCAAGTGGTGCTGTGACAAGGTTGCTTTATCTGCTTCCGGCCGGATGGCGGTGAAGCTCAAAAAAGTAGATGTCTTCTCATTTTTGGTGAATGAATCAATGCGAGATAATCACTCGCTCGCTTGCACCTATTCCTTCCTTTCCGAGGCTGTGCAGCACGTATACACCTTCAGCCAGCGAGCTCGTGTTGAATGACGTTCCGGCTATGTCAGCTGCTTTTCTACCGTCCAAGGTGTAGAGTGCACTCAGCGTTTGGCCTGTTGCCTGAGGTATAAAGATCATATTATCGGCCGGGTTGGGATATACATTCAGCTGGTCATAATCTGCAATTTCTGAGGTGCCGCTCAATATCTCATGGTAGGTGCAATCGAATGTTTCGTTGCACACCAATCCATGCAAGAATCCGCTCATGATTGACAGGGTGTAATCGTATTCCGCAGCATCACCCAGATAAGGCACGTGCCCTCCGCCGGGCGTCACATGATAGCAGTGTTCAACACCGACTTCATCCATACGATCTGCGATATAGTTACTTCCTTCAATCGTTGTCACATTGATGAGACCGAAAAGAACGAATGTCGCAGAGTCGATGGTCACTGTGAGGTCGGCATCACCGTGAAACACGCACGCCGGAATTGTATCGCCTGCGTCGATCCAGTCGCTGTCGCCCATTGCACCCGATACAGGAAGAATTCCTGAAACCTCGCTTGAGTAGCCTGGGTTTCCGCTTTCTCCTTCCAAACCGCCCTCCAAGCCAGGTATGGACATGTCGAGCCACGAGGGGATTTCATTTTCATCCATATAGGCCAGGTGCAGTGCCATGAATCCGCCGGCTGAAGCGCCTCCTACGAAAATCTGTTCAGGGTTGATGCGGTAGGTGTTGCCTTCTGTATCGGCATTCTTGCGAAACCAGCGAATAGCAGCACGCACATCCTGAATGGCGCGAAGCAGCGCTTGTCCGTAAGGAACTTCCAACTCCGCTCCGAAGGGAATACCCACACGATAGTTGATAGATGCAACCACATAGCCCATGCGAGCGAGGTCGGTGCACAGCGGAAGCATATCAGGTGCAGCCTTATCACCACTCAGAAAATAGCCGCCGTGGCACATGATGACCAGCGGACGGTTGTCAAGCGCATCACCTAGAGGCTCGTAAACATCCATCAAAAGGGATTCATTTGCACCTTGATAGTTGATATTCGTTCCGTATTGAATATCGACGGTCGAATAGGTGTCAGAGTATATGAAATTGAGGTATCGGTTGCCGTCGCACTGAGCGGTGAGTTGCATCGAAACGGAGAGGAATAGAGCAGGTAGAATAAATTTCATAGGTGTGAATTATGCCTCAAACATAAAGGAAAAACGGTAGGCCGCAATTTCAGCGCGCTCTTTCGTCAACCATTTCCTCCATTAGTTGTTATAGCGCAGCAGCGTTTGACGTATTATCTTCGCCGCGTTTAGGAAATTTCCATGATTGAAACCGATATCATAATAGTAGGAGCGGGTCCATGCGGCCTCTTCACCGTATTCGAAGCAGGGTTGCTGAAGCTTCGTTGTCACCTCATCGATGCACTGCCGCAAGCCGGTGGCCAGCTCACGGAGATTTATCCCAAGAAGCCCATCTATGACATTCCCGGTTTTCCGGAAGTGTTAGCCGGCGACCTGATTGAGCATTTAATGAAGCAGGCCGAGCCATTTAAGCCGGGCTTCACGTTAGGCGAACGATGCGAGTCGTTTGAGAAAACAGATGACGGCAAATTTATCGTGAAAACGAGCAGAGGCACGTTGCACAAGGCGCCCGTTGTGGCTATTGCAGGCGGATTGGGCTGCTTTGAGCCGCGCAAGCCACCGATTTCGAACATAACAGATTTTGAAGACAAGGGTATCGAGTACATCGTGCGCGACCCGAATTTCTATCAGGGCAAGCGTGTCATCATCAGCGGTGGTGGCGATAGCGCTCTCGATTGGTCCATTTTCTTGGCCAACGGCGTAGCCAAAGAGGTCACTCTTATTCACCGCAGTAAAAGCTTCCGCGGCCACCCCGACAGCGTGCAGAAAGTACTCGACATGGCGGCTACCGGAAAGATAAAACTGCTCACCGATGCCGAGGTGGTGGGATTGCAAGGAAACGATCGCTTGGAGTCCATCGAAGTTGATTCTCAGGCAGAAGGAAAGCACATGCTCAGCACCGACCATTGGTTGCCGTTGTTCGGGTTGTCGCCCAAGTTGGGGCCGCTTGCCGATTGGGGATTGAACATCGACAAGAATTCGATTGAAGTAAATACATACGATTACAGTACGAATGTTCCAGGCATTTATGCCATTGGTGATATCAATACCTACCCCGGTAAGCTGAAACTGATTCTGTGCGGCTTTCATGAAGCCACGCTTATGGTGCAGAGTGCTTTCAAGCGCATCTACCCAGACAAGAATTATGTGTTGAAGTATACCACCGTAAATGGTGTAACCGGATTCTAAGTTTCAATTACTTTCGTTCCCGCTATGGAGAATATCATTCACATTACTGTTGTTGACCGGGAAGGTAAGGAGCATTTGCTCGAGGCACCAACCGACATGAACATGAACATGATGGAGTTGTGCAAGAGCTACGAACTCCCTGTGGAAGGCACTTGCGGAGGTATGGCGATGTGCGCGAGCTGCCACATGTATATTCTCTCGGAACACCAACTTCCGGAGCGAAACGATGACGAAGAGGGTATGCTCGATCAGGCCTTTTTTGTGAAAAACAATTCGCGTCTTGGCTGCCAACTTCATTTGTCGAATAATATGGAAGGGCTCAAGGTGCAGCTGGCCGAGGTAGGAGGTTAATTACGAAATAAGCCTCGTTTCTATTTGCTGCAAGCAGCGTCTTGCTTCGTACCTTCGCCGGCCTTAAAACCTTATTCACGATTATGAAGCGAGTGCTAATTACCGGTGCGGCCGGATTTCTTGGATCACACCTGTGCGACCGTTTTATCAAAGAAGGATACCACGTCATTGGTATGGACAACTTGATAACGGGTGACCTCAAAAACATCGAGCATCTCTTTCCGCTCGAGCACTTTGAGTTCTACCACCACGATGTATCGAAGTTCATTCATGTGCCAGGCCCGCTCGATTACATTCTGCACTTCGCATCTCCGGCTAGCCCTATTGACTATCTAAAAATTCCGATTCAAACCTTGAAGGTTGGATCACTCGGAATTCACAACTGTTTGGGATTGGCTAAAGTGAAAAATGCGCGTGTGCTTATAGCCAGCACAAGTGAAGTGTATGGTGATCCAACCGTTCACCCTCAAAAGGAAAGTTACTGGGGCAACGTGAATCCCGTAGGGCCGCGCGGCGTGTATGATGAGGCCAAGCGTTTTCAGGAGGCCATGACCATGGCTTACCATACATTCCACGGATTGGAAACACGCATAGTGCGCATCTTCAATACCTATGGTCCGCGCATGCGACTCAACGACGGACGTGTGTTGCCGGCCTTCATTGGTCAGGCTCTTCGCGGAGAAGACCTCACTGTGTTTGGTGATGGCTCACAAACGCGCTCGTTCTGCTACGTCGACGACCTCATCGAAGGTATTTACCGACTGCTTCACAGCGATTACAGCGGACCTGTCAACGTTGGAAATCCGGACGAGATTACCATTGGCGACTTCGCAGAAGAAATCATCAAGCTCACAGGGACTTCACAAAAGGTGATTTACAAAGAGCTCCCAACCGATGATCCGAAACAGCGTCAGCCCGATATTACGGTTGCTCGCCAGCTACTGGGCTGGGAACCGAAAGTGCACCGCAGCGAAGGACTTAAAATCACCTACGACTATTTCAAATCGCTTTCAGCGGATGAGTTGAACAAGGTAGAACACAAGAATTTCGATAAGTACATAAAAAATTGATGCAGGCATATGCCCTGCGTGTGAGTTGATAAAATGGCTATTTTCGCGACTCTCTAGACAAGTGAAGCACCCGTATTATGATTTACAATCGACTTAAAAACAAGGAAGCAAAACTCGCAGTAATCGGCCTCGGCTATGTTGGGTTGCCTATTGCATTGGAGTTTGCACGATCTATCAAGGTCGTAGGATTTGACATCAACCAAAAGCGCGTTGACTTGATGCGCAACCGCATCGACCCTTCGCAAGAGCTTGAGAGCTCTGCCTTCGATGGTTGTGATATTCATTTTACGGCTGACATCAATGAGCTGAAGGATGTGAATTTCTTCATCATTGCTGTACCAACGCCTATCAATCACCTCAATCTTCCCGATTTGGGTCCTGTTCTTTCCGCTTCGCGCACGGTTGGTCAAGTATTGAAGAAAGGCGACTACGTAGTATATGAGTCGACCGTTTATCCCGGTTGCACCGAGGACGACTGTGTGCCCATTCTGGAGGAGTTGTCAGGATTGAAGCGAGTGACTGATTTCAAAGTAGGGTATTCACCAGAGCGTATAAATCCAGGCGATAAGAACAACACCCTTCGCACCATCACGAAGGTTGTATCAGGTTGCGATGATGAGTCATTGGAAGAAATCGCCAAGACCTACGAAATAGTAGTCGACGCAGGCACTTTCCGCGCAGCGGGAATCAAGGTTGCCGAAGCGTGCAAGATTTTGGAAAACACCCAGCGCGACGCCAACATTGCCATTATCAACGAATTTTCGATGATCATGAACATGATGGACATCAACACATACGATGTGTTGGAAGCCGCGGGAACTAAGTGGAATTTCTTGAAGTTTACACCCGGGTTGGTTGGTGGTCACTGCATTGGTGTTGACCCTTACTACCTGGTATACAAAGCGAAAAAACTCGGTTATCACAGCCGTGTTATTAGCAGTGCTCGCTACGTGAACGATGGCATGGGCCAATACGTAGGAAAGCAAACAGTGAAGAAGATATTGGAACAAGGCCGCAACGCGCTTGAGTCGCGCGTACTCGTGATGGGGGCCACGTTCAAAGAAGATGTCAGCGACGTGCGCAATTCAAAGATGGTCGACGTCATTCGTGAGCTCGAGTCTTTCAGCATTAAAGTGGATGTAGTAGACCCTCATGCAGAAAGCGATGAGCTGAAGCACGAGTATGGTTTTGGACTTGTTGCAGAAGCGGACAAGAATGCATACGATGCCATTATCCTGGGCGTTGCTCACAAAGAATATAAAGAATTAACGGAGGCTGATTTTAAATCATACCTTCACGAAGGAAAGGGTGCGTTGATCGACCTCAAAGGGTTGTACCGCGGGAAAATGAAGGAGTTGAATTATTGGAGCCTCTAATTTAAAAAGGACGAATGACTAGTGACTAATTAATCACTAGTCATTCGTCACTAGTCATTAAAAATGAAATTGCTCATCACCGGCGGGGCCGGATTCATAGGATCGCATGTGGTGCGTAGGTTGGTAACAACCTATCCGCAATACACCATCGTGAATTTGGATGCGTTGACGTATGCGGGTAATTTGGCCAATCTGGCGGACGTTCAGGATGCTCCGAACTATCGTTTTGTGAAGGGTGATATCACCGATAAGTCCTTTATACAACAGTTGTTTCGCGATGAGCGCTTTGATGGCGTAATACACTTAGCTGCCGAGAGTCATGTGGATCGCAGCATCTCGGGCCCCGATGCATTCATTCAGACAAACGTAGTTGGTACAGCCAATTTGCTCAATGCCGCTGTTGAGAGCTGGAAGGGAGAGATGTCGGGCAAGAGGTTTTATCATGTTTCAACTGATGAGGTTTTTGGTTCGTTGGGTGCCGAAGGTAAATTTTCGGAAACCACAGCCTACGATCCGCGCAGCCCATACAGTGCCAGCAAGGCATCGAGCGATCATCTGGTGCGTGCCTACCATCACACCTACGGATTGCCTGTGATCATAAGCAATTGCAGCAACAATTACGGCAGTCATCATTTCCCGGAAAAGCTCATTCCGCTCATCATTAACAATATCAAGAACAATCGACCTTTGCCTGTTTATGGCAAGGGTGAAAATATCCGCGACTGGCTGTGGGTCGAAGACCACGCGCGAGCTATTGACGTCATTTATCACAACGGGGCCGAAGGCGAAACCTATTGCATAGGCGGCAACAACGAGTGGAAGAACATTGATGTGGTGAAGTTGCTATGCAAGCTCATGGATGAAAAGCTGGGCCGCAACGCAGGTGAAAGTGAGCGACTCATTACATACGTTACAGACAGACCCGGACATGATGCGCGGTATGCCATCGATGCCACGAAGCTCAAAACAGAATTGGGTTGGGAGCCTACACAACCATTTGAACGATTGCTCTCACAAACCATCGATTGGTACTTGTCGAACGAAGAATGGCTTGAGCAAGTAACCAGCGGCAATTATCTTCATTACTACGAACAACAGTACAATCGCTAAGCATGGGATTTTTCGACAAGTGGAAACCCAGCCGAAAGGAAAAGCCAATCGATCCGATTGACCTCTCTGTGCTTGGTGTTGACATGCATAGCCATTTGTTACCCGGCATCGACGATGGTGCTGCCAATTTGGAAGAATCTATCCAACTCATTTTGCATTTGCAGGAAATGGGTTACAAGAAGTTTATCACTACGCCGCACATCTTTTGGGATATGTACAGAAACACTCCCGAAATTATTGCAGATAAACTGGCCATACTAAGAGAAGAAGTGAAGCGCAGGGAAATCGATGTGCAAATTGAAGCGGCCGCAGAGTACTATTGCGATGAGCATTTTGAAAAGCAAATCGAAGATCAGGCCTTGCTCACGTTTGGTAAAAGGAAGTTTGTGCTCTTCGAGATTTCCTTTGCGGCCGAGAATGTGAATTTGGCAAGAGCTATTTTTAATATGCGATTGGCCGGTTACCAACCCATATTGGCACATCCCGAACGCTACGAATTTTGGCATGGCAACTTCTCAAAATACGAGAGCATGCTCGATAAAGACGTAATGCTTCAGCTCAATATAAACAGCCTTACAGGTCAATATGGTCCGGCATGTCAGCGTATCTCAGAACGCCTCATTGAGAAGGGAATGGTCAGCTTCATCGGAACCGACTGTCACCACATGGGCCATGTGCAGTTAACCCATCAAGCACGTCAAATGCGCTCCTTGAAGCGGTTGATCGACTCGGGAAGTCTGCTTCATCACGAGTTGTTCGATTGAAATAAATGACAAGCTGCTTTTGTCCATTAAGATCACGACATGACACTACGAGAACAATTTGAACGCGACGGTTATTTGGTGTTGGAGAATTTCAATTCACACGACCAATGCAATCGGCTCATGCAACGGGCGCTGGAGCTAGCAGGCACCTTCGAAATCAATAATGAGTTCTCCGTTTTTCAAACCAAGAATCAAGCGGCCACCAGCGATGATTACTTCCTGAATTCGGGCGATCGTATTGCCTGTTTTTTTGAGAAAGACGCGTTTGATGAGCATGGAACTTTGAAGCAGAGTCTCTTTTTATCTCTCAATAAACTGGGGCATGCCATGCACGACATGGATGAAGTGTACAGTGCATTTACACGTTCAGCCCAAATGAAAGAGTTGGTGCATGCGCTTGGGTTGACAAGTTATGTTGCCATTCAAAGTATGCATATTTTCAAGCATGCGCGCATTGGTGGGGTGGTGGATGTGCATCAAGACTCCACCTTTCTGTATACCGAACCAACATCCTGCATTGGCTTCTGGTTTGCGCTGGAAGATGCAACGATTGAAAATGGTTGTTTGTGGGCGAAGCCCGGCGGACATCAAACGACGTTGCGCTCACGTTTTCAACGCAAGGAGGGAGGAGGCACCGAAATGATAACCCTTCATGAGGAAGAAATGGCCATCGATGATATGATTCCGCTCGAAGTGAAGAAAGGAGCTTGCATAGTATTGCACGGCCATTTGCCACACTTCAGCCAACCGAATACAAGTGGTAGATCAAGGCAGGCATACGCTGTGCATTTGATAGATCCTACGGCTTATTACCCTTCAGATAATTGGCTTAGACGCGAAGCCGCAACGCTTCAGACTATATGAAAGAGGCGTTATGGATGGCATGGATTGCAGTGTTGCTTACTTCAAGTTGCACCAGTGAAAGCCGTTATAAAAGAGATTCACTTCCGGCTGCAATTGAGCATGTAGTGCCGCGTTATGCCGAAGGTTTCGATTGGAAGCTCATGGCTGACAGTAGCATTCAGATTACACTATTCAATCTCGAATCGGAGGGCGACACACTTCAAATGATCAATTGGAGACCTCGCGAAATAGTTCGATTGGCGAGTCTCTCAACCACGCATGTTCCTTTCATAGAGATGCTTGATTGTTTGGATATTCTCAAGGGGGTAGGCTTTGCTGATCGTTTGCCGCAGGGCGATGCAAAGAATCGTTTCAACAATGGCGAAATCTTGAATTTAACATCGGGAAATGAATTAGAACCCGAAGTAGTGTTCAGTATTCAGCCGGACTTATTGTTCGTATATCCATTTGGAGGCAAAAGCTATGACAAGTTTCTGTCAAAGGGAATAGGGTGCGTGCAAGTATCGGAGTATTTGGAAAGGCACCCTCTCGGTCGTGCCGAGTGGATACGCCTGTTTGGATGTTTGCTGGGCAGGCAGGCAGCTGCAGACAGTGTGTTTGCTCAGATTGAAAAGGAATATTGCACGCTGCGTGACAGTATTTCCAGGGGTATTCAGCAACGTCCCGTTGTTTTCGCAGGTTCAATGGATGGTGACCGTTGGGCAGTGCCGCCGGCAAACAGTTATATGGCAACGCTTATCTACGATGCAGGTGGGAAGTACCTATTCAGTGATAGTATCTCCGGTGGAAATCTGGTTTTGCCTTTTGAGTCGTTTTACGAAGCCGCTAGTAAGGCTGATTGTTGGGGTAAGATTATCTATGAGCCCCAGGCAAGCAACGCGGATGTTATAACGCAAGGTGATGACCGACTCCGCTCCTTGCCTTCATTTAAAAACCACAAGGTTTTTGCATGCAATGCGCTGCTTACGGATTACCACGGTAAAGCTTTGCTTGAGCCGCAATTGCTGCTGAAGGATTTAAGTCTCATATTCTCAGAGGATACTTTGTCGAGTGATTATCACTATTTCAGACCGTGGATAAACTACGATTAACGCTTGCTTATTGTATATTTGACAAGATGTGGCAGTTATTAAGAGGTTGTATGTTCGTGCTAGGCTGGATGCTCTTTTTTGACGAAGCATACTCACAGAATTATTCTCTGAATGGTAATGCTTCTGCTGCCAATGGAAGTTGCATCACCGTAACACCCAATGCGGTTTGGCAAAACGGCTCTGTATGGTATACGGATCTGCTCGATTTGTCGCAGCCCTTCACGCTGGAGTTTCAGATGAATTTTGGAAATGTCGATGCGAATGGCGCTGACGGTATGGCCTTCGTCATGCAAACGGTGGGGCCCAATGCTATTGGATCCGATGGGGCAGGTTTCGGCTTCCAAGGATTCGACCCTTCGTTCGGTATTGAGTTCGACACCTATCACAACGGTGACTTGGGCGATTTAACCGCCGACCACGTTGCCTTTCACCGCGATGGAAATATCTATCACACTACAGCCAACAACATAGCAGGACCTGTAACCGCCAATGCATCAGGCCAAAATATTGAGGACGGACAGGAGCATCCGGTCAAGATTGTTTGGAATCCGACGACAGAACTGCTCGAGTTGTATTTCGATTGCGCTTTTCGTCTTTCAGCCCCCATCGATTTGGTGAACACCATCTTCAATGGAGTCAATCAGGTATGGTGGGGTTTCACCGGTGCTACCGGCGGCTTAGCGAATGCCCATGTTGTTTGTCTTGCTGCCACCTACGAGTTCAATGAAGACCTGGAGTATACCATTTGTGCTGGCGAGTCGGTAGCACTTTCGGCCAATGGAAATCCGGATGGAACATTCGTTTGGACACCTTCAGCAGGCTTATCGAACAGCTCCGTGCAGGCACCGAATGCCACGCCCGCTGCCAGCACCGAATATTGCTACACCTATACCGATGTATGCGGCAACGTGAACACCGGTTGTGTGCAGGTGAATGTGGAAGAGCCACCCGCGGTTAATGCCGGCGACGACGATGTGTTTTGTGCCGGCGACACGTATTTACTCGCAGGTACTTGCGACCAGGCCGATGCGACCTTTCAATGGACTTCCGCTGCGGGCAATTTCACCACAGCAACCAACGAGATCAGTGCATTCATAGATGCTCCCGGAACGTATACACTTACTGCTACCTCCGCCGTTGCTCAATGCGTTGGAAGCGATGCAGTAGTAATTGAAGAAACCCCTTTGCCCCAGCCGGTAATCGATTCGCCCGTGAGCAAATGCACGTATGACTCGGTAGTGCTTGACGCAGGAAACAGTTGGCAATTGGTCACTTGGTTTGATGCAACGAATGCAACCACCTATACAGCTTTAACACCCGGCAATTACGATGTGACGGTTATGCAAAACGATTGTGAAGCGACAGTCACTTTTGTTGTCAACGACATTGTGCTGCAAGAGGTGGAATTGGGTCCTGTGCAAACCATTTGCGAAGGGCAGAGTGCCGTGTTGGATGCGGGCACCATAGTACTATGGAACGATGGCACACAGTCGCAAATTTTGGAACCGTCGCTTGCCGGATTGTACAGTGCCGAGTTGGAAGTTCAGGGCTGTTTTAAGCGCGATACAGTCGAAGTGTTGGTTGAACAACCGCCGTATGTTGAATTAGGTTCTGACACGCTTTTCTGCGAAGGACAAAGCCTTGAAATTCGATCGCAAGAGACCGGCCTTTGGAATACCGGAGAAACCGACGACGTCATAATGGTTTCGCTTCCTGGCATGTATGGTATCGAAGTAACTCAAGGTCCGTGTTCAGTCGTCGATTCTGTGCGTGTGGAGCAATTGCCATTGCCGTTTGTAACATTGGGGGAAGATCCCATTTATTGTGATGGTAATGAGTACGAGTTGAGTGCGGTTGCAGAGTTTGCGGACTATTATACTTGGTCGACAGGCGATACCACGGAAACATTGTCGGTATTGGAGAGTGTTGATCTTGCTATTGAAGTTGGCAATGAATGTGGAATTAGCCAGGATTCGTTGCATGTAGTCTTCGACGATTGTTCAGTCACCGTCTTCATGCCATCTTCGTTTACCCCCAACGGCGATGGGATTAATGACCAGTATTGGCCGAGTGTATCGAATGTAGATTCTTACGATTTGAAAATATTCGATAAATGGGGCAACCTGTTATTTCACTCGAATAATGTTTCAGAGCCTTGGATCGGCGATACGCTGACGGGTAATTATTATGTACCCAATGGCGTGTACAATTTCGTTCTGGTATGTCGAATAGGAAAGGGGAATAGTCTCGAACGACGAGGCCACATCGTGGTCATTCGCTAGCGGTAAGTTACTTTGCGGACGCGCGTTTCAGTCGGTCGTTGATGGCGCGTCCGAGGCCAAAGTCAGGAACGAATTCAGCCAAAATCAATTCATGATGATCAGCATCCAGTTTACGCATAGCAGCAAACAAATTGCGCGCTGCTTCGTGAAGGTCGCCTGTTTCTGACAAGCGTATGTTTCGGAAATTGTGAAAGCTATCTTTGAAGCTTAAGATGCTAACGTTGCTCCCATGATCGTGAAGCAACTCGTGAATGTTGCCCACGAGCAGCGGCTTGCGCGGGGCATAGTGTGAATGCAGCATTCCCGGGGCTTGCGGAGCGCTGGTGCTGATTGCGTTTACGTTTACCTCACCGATTAATTCTTGTATCGTTTCAACGCTCGTTCCTCCCAATCGCAAAACGGTAGGTATGGCTGTGGTGCAGTCGATGATGGTCGACTCAACACCTACGCGGCATTCGCCACCATCGAGAATGTAGGGAATGCGTTCACCCAACTGCTCGGCAACATGCAGTGCCGAAGTAGGAGAGATGTAGCCAAAAGGATTCGCGCTCGGAGCAGCCAATGGGAAATTGAGCGAGCGCAGGAGCTCGAGTGTAAGCGGGTGATCGGGCATTCGCACGCCAACAGTATCAAGCCCGGAGGTAACAATGTGCGGCACGCGTTCATGCTTTTGAAGCACGATGGTGAGCGGTCCCGGCCACAGGGCTTCCATGAGAAGGTAGGCCACTTCGGGTATGTGCGCAGCCACTTCATCAACCTGATCCATGCCACCAACATGCACAATGAGCGGATCGAAGTGCGGGCGGTTTTTCGTTTCGAAGATGTGGATGACAGCGTCGGCGTTGAGTGCGTTGGCGGCTAGTCCATAAACTGTCTCAGTAGGTATGGCTACGAGCTTGCCTGATTTCAGCAAGGATTGAGCTTCCAACAAATCGGTGGCAATGCGCGTGTCCATGGCGCAAAGATGCAACGCTCGACGGTTATTTCTGCTGAGGGTCGCGCAATACCAAGCCAATTTCCATCAGCAATGGAAATCCCGAAGGATCGTCTATGTCAGGAATGAGCGTGTAGGTGTATTTGCCAAACGTGGGGAACTCCTTGTTGGCGTCAATCACCTGTTCGAGGTCGATGATGTCGAAGCCTTTCTCTCCGAGATATTCTCCCGGTTTCGGTTGAATGATGAGTTCGATGTCTTTGCGGATGCTTTCACCCGCAGGATTGGTTTCCGTCATAAAAACAGGCAGTCTGTCGTAGGGAAACCCATTGGCATAACGCACCGCCATGGCCAGTTCATAAGCGTGCTTATTCTCCTGCACATCGATGGTGAACGTGATGGGTTCACCGGGTTGCCACACCATGTCGTCGCCCACGCTTTGGTGTTCTTCGAAGAGGGTATTGTCAGAGGTGCAGCCGGTGAGAAGGGCGAGGAGGGTGAGGAGGGGAATGCGCATGGAGGCGAAGATAAGTGCGATGTGCGAAGTACGAGGGGGGCTGTTTTTAAGTACTAATTACTAAGTACTAAGTACTAATTACTAAGTACTAAGTACAGGAAGGGCCGAGCTTTTGTTCTGATGCAGTTGTGCCACGATGGATGTCCTCGGTTTTGGAAAGCCCGACACAAGCGAAAAGCCGCACCTTGATCGTACTTCGTAATTTGTACTTAGTACTTACTTTCTTCACCCGTAATTATCTTCGCCAAAAACATAACCCCATGCGCCTCACCCTCACCACCCTCGCGCTTCTCCTTAGCGCGATCCTATTCGCTCAAGCACCCGCTCTTATTCCTTACCAGGCCATAGCCCGCAACGCAGCCGGCGAACCGCTGGCAAGCAGCACGCTCAATGCGCGTTTTACCATTCACGATGGCACTGCGACAGGCACAAGCGTGTGGCAAGAATTGCAGACGGTGAGCACAAGTGCGCTTGGTTTGTTCACTGTTCAATTAGGCAGCAGCGTGCCCCTCACATCCGTGAATTGGGCTAGTGGAAGCAAGTTCATGCAAGTAGAAATTGACTTGGGAAGCGGATTTGTTGACATTGGCACGCAGTAGTTGTTGAGTGTGCCGTATGCGTTGCATGCGGGCAGTGTGCATCTCAACGTTAGTGCAACAGGCGATACACTTTTTGTGGGTGACGGTAGTTTTGTGATTGTTCCCGGTATCAGCGAGGCGAATAGCTTTACAACAGGTACAACACTCCACACTTGCGGCGCACCCAATGTGCATAACCCTGATTTGACCTACGGCAGTATGACCGACCAGGAAGGCAATGTCTACAAAACCATCGTAATCGGCACCCAGGAGTGGATGGCGGAGAATCTAAATACGAGTATTTATCGTAATGGTGATGCGATAGCGACGGGGTTTAATGATGGTTTAGAATGGCAAGTCACTACTAGTGGTGCATGGGCTTATTATCTTGAAAACTCCAGTTTCTCATGTCCTTATGGTAAGTTATATAATTGGTACGCATGTGATGATACAAGAGGGTTGTGCCCGCTCGGTTGGCACGTTCCTTCGCAGGCTGATTGGAGTTTGCTTATTGCAAGTCTAGGGGGAGATCTTATTGCTGGCGGAAAAATGAAATCTGTGGGTAACAATGATGTTGGAACAGGTTTTTGGTTTTTTCCAAATTCATTGGCAAGTAATAATAGCGGTTTTTCTGGACTGCCCGGAGGAAGCAGGTACTCTTTTATGAACGGAGCTGCAGCTGCTGGAAGTGGAAGTTGGTGGAGTTCATCAGGTACTGATTCTACTAATGCTTGGTATGTTCTTCTCAGTTATGATAGCGGCGAAATTTTTGATTTTAGTTTTTCTAAGTTTAACGGCTTCTCCGTCCGCTGTCTTCGCGATTAAACCAAGTCTAATCGCCTAACAACAGCCCACGGCTTCAGCCGTGGGAAAGGAAATATGGATTGTTTTTGGATCCCACGATTAAAATCGTGGGTGTTAGGAAAGACAGTCAATCGCACCTCGACTGCGCTCGGTGACCGTCCAAGAATTCGTGCATGCACCGCACTCAACTGCGCTCGGTGATTGCCCTCGACTGCGCTCGGGCACCGGGTCTTTCGCTGAGAGCAGTGTCCTCGGCTTCGCTCGGCCACCACGCATGCGTCGTCCGAGCGAAGCCGAGGACAATACATACGCGAAATGCTATCGGTTGCCGAGCGTAGCCGAGGCCGCGTTTCTTGAATGCGTCACGGTGGCCGAGCGAAGTCGAGGCCCAGGCCCAGGCCTCACCCTCAGCCCCTTTCCAAAGGAGAGGGGAGCACGGCAGGAGTACCTTATAGCGGCACAACCGCCACTAGCGAAAGGCCCTGCGCAACCGTACTTAGTACTTCGTAATTAGTACTTAACTTAACCTCGTCACACCAGCCGTCCTACTCGCCACTCGCCATTCGCCACTCGCCCCTTTTGTTTAAAACTCCCCGTTTTATCAACCACCCGCGCCCGTTGGCCTTGCGTAAATTCGCTTGTCAAATTTTATCTGAAAAAAGCCACTATGGCAGAACAAATTCAATATACCGAAGACAATATCAAATCGCTCGAATGGCACGAGCACATCCGCCTGCGCCCGGGTATGTACATCGGGAAGCTCGGCGACGGCTCGGCCTACGACGACGGGATATACGTCTTGCTGAAAGAGATCATCGACAACTCGATCGATGAATACGTGATGGGTCACGGAAAGACCATCGACATCACCATTAAAGACAATACCGTCTATGTGCGCGACTACGGCCGCGGCATTCCGCTCGGGAAGGTTATCGACTGCGTGTCGAAGATCAACACAGGCGGTAAGTACGACTCTCGCGCCTTCAAAAAGAGCGTGGGTTTGAATGGGGTAGGTACCAAGGCGGTGAACGCGCTCAGCGGTTACTTCAAAGTGGAAAGCGTGCGCGACGGCGAAAGCAAAGTCGCTGAGTTCAACAAGGGGAACATCACCAAAGACCATAAGATAGCCAAGAGCGATGCGAAGAACGGTACATCGATGATCTTCGTTCCCGACGATACCATCTTCCACAATTTCCAGTTTCGCGCGCAATACGTGGAGAAACTGCTGTGGAACTATTGCTACCTCAACAGCGGACTCACCATTGTCTTCAACGGACAGAAATTCAAGAGCGAAAACGGTCTGCGCGACCTGCTCGCGGCCAATATGAGCGAGGATCAGTTGTATCCTACGATTCACCTCAAGGGCGACGATATCGAAGTGGCCATCACGCACACCAACAGCTACGGTGAAGATTACTACAGCTTCGTAAACGGTCAGTACACCACGCAAGGTGGTACGCACCAAGCGGCATTCCGCGAGGCCTATGTGAAGGTAATCCGCGACTTTTTCGGCAAGGACTACGAAGCGGTCGACATTCGTTCGAGTGTGACTGCAGCTGTAGCCGTGAAAGTGGTGGAGCCGGTATTCGAATCGCAAACCAAGACCAAACTCGGCTCCAACGAAATCGAACCGGGCGGCAAAAGCATGAAGGCGTTTGTGCTCGAATTCCTTCAAAAGGAACTCGACAACTACTTGCATAAAAACGTCGATGCGGCCCAAGCGCTTCAGAAGAAAATTCTGCAAAGCGAACGCGAGCGTAAGGAGCTGCAAGGCATTCAGAAGTTGGCCCGCGACCGAGCAAAGAAGGCCAATCTGCACAACAAGAAGCTGCGCGATTGCAAGGTGCACTTCAACGATAATAGGCCGGAAGCGCCCGAAACGACGCTCTTCATTACCGAGGGTGACAGCGCAAGCGGTTCCATCACCATCTCGCGCAATGCTTCTACACAAGCCGTGTTCAGCTTGCGCGGTAAGCCGCTCAACACCTACGGTATGACCAAAAAGGTGGTGTATGAAAATGAAGAGTTCAACCTCTTGCAGGCGGCACTCAATATCGAAGACGGCCTCGAAGAGTTGCGCTACAACCGCATCGTCATCGCTACCGATGCCGACGTGGATGGTATGCACATTCGCTTGCTCATGATTACGTTCTTCCTCCAGTTCTTCCCCGACTTGGTGAAGCACGGACACTTGTATGTGCTTACAACCCCGCTTTTCCGCGTACGCAACAAGAAGGAAACCATCTATTGCTACAGCGATCCTGAGCGTCAGGCTGCCATTGCGAAGTTGGGTGTGCGTCCGGAGATCACGCGATTCAAGGGATTGGGAGAAATTTCACCCGAAGAATTCAAGGCATTCATTGGCCCGGATATCCGCCTGGAACCCGTGGTGATAGGGAAGGACTCACACCTCAAAGAGATGCTTGAGTTTTACATGGGCAAGAACACGCCCGACCGCCAGGAATTCATTATCAAAAACCTCAAGGTGGAGAAGGATGAATTGAACCCGACCGTGGCAGCGAAAGAAGAATTGATTGAAGAATAAGAAGGAATAGAACTATGTCAGAAGACATCGAAAATATCAACGGAGAAGCGGAAGACAACAACCTGGGCAATGTGATTCAGGTGCAAAACCTCTATGAAGGTTGGTTTTTGGATTACGCCAGTTATGTGATTCTCGAGCGCGCCGTGCCGCACATCCACGACGGATTGAAGCCCGTGCAACGCCGCATCCTGCACTCGCTGTGGGAGATGGACGATGGTCGATTCAACAAGGTGGCCAACGTGATTGGTAATACCATGAAGTATCACCCGCACGGTGATGCGTCGATTGGTGATGCGCTCGTGCAAATCGGTCAGAAGAACCTCTTGCTCGACACCCAAGGTAACTGGGGTAACATCTTCACCGGCGACAGCGCAGCAGCTGCTCGTTACATCGAGGTGCGACTGAACAAGTTTGCGCAAGAGGTGGTGTTCAATCCAAAGACTACCACATGGCTCAGCAGCTATGATGGACGTAACAAAGAACCGGAAACGCTTCCTGTAAAATTCCCGTTGCTGCTGGCGCTTGGAGTGGAAGGTATCGCTGTTGGTTTGGCGTGCAAGATTTTGCCGCACAACTTCAACGAGCTCATCGATGGTAGCATCGATGTGCTGCGCGGCAAGCGCACCCACCTGATGCCCGACTTTCAGACGGGTGGTATGGCCGATTGCACTGACTACAACCGCGGTTTGCGAGGAGGAAAGATTCGCGTGCGGTCACGCATTCGAAAAGATGATAAAGACAAGACGCTCACCATTACCGAGATTCCGTTTGGAACCAATACCGTTAGCTTGATTGATTCGATCTTGAAGGCAAACGACAAGGGCAAAATCAAGATCAAGAAAGTAGAAGACATCACCACCGACAAGGTGGAGATTATTATACATCTCGCGCCGGGTACCAGTCCCGACAAGACGATTGACGCGCTCTATGCCTTCACCGATTGTGAAGTGAGCATATCGCCCAACTCGTGCGTGATTTCGGAAGAGAAGCCGCTCTTCATTGGAGTGGATGAATTGCTCAAGATTTCGACCGAACACACCAAAGACCTCATCGAGCAGGAGTTGAAGATCGAACTAGGCGAATTGAATGAGCAATGGTTCTTCTCCTCGCTCGAAAAGATTTTCATCGAAAAGCGCATCTACCGCAAGATTGAAGAATGTGAGTCGTGGGAGGAAATTCTCGACACCATTCACAAAGGTTTGAAGCCACACGTGAAGGACTTCTTCCGTGAAGTGACCGACGACGACGTGACGCGCCTCACCGAAATCCGCATCAAGCGTATCTCGAAGTTCGATGCATTCAAGGCCGATGAGCTCATCAAGAAGCTCGAAGGCGACATCAAAAATGTCCAGCTCAAGCTCGACCAGTTGGTGGATACCTGCGTTGATTACTTCAAGGAGTTGAAGCGCAAATACGGCAAGGACAAAGACCGCAAAACCGAGCTCAAGCAGTTCGACGTGGTGGAAGCCGCGAAAGTGGCCATTGCTAATGCGAAGCTTTACGTGAACTACGCGGAAGGCTTCATTGGCACGGGACTGAAGCGCGATGAGGGCGAGTTCGTGGGCGACTGTTCCGATATCGACGACATTATTATATTCCGTCGCGACGGTAAAATGTTGGTGAAGCGTGTAGAGTCGAAGGCCTTCGTGGGCAAAGACATCATCCATGCTGCGGTGTGGAAGAAAGACGACAAGCGCACCATCTACAACATGATTTATGCGGACGGCAAAAAAGGCGGCGCCATGATGAAGCGCTTTGCCGTGACAGCCATCACGCGTGATAAAGAATACGACCTCACCAAAGGCACCGCAGGTAGCGAGGTGCTGCACTTCACAGCAAACCCGAACGGGGAAGCAGAAGTGGTGACCATGCATTTGCGTGCATTGGAGCGTTTGAAGAAGTTGAAATACGACATCGACTTTGCAGAGCTCGCTATCAAGGGGCGCGATGCCGCCGGTAACGTGGCATCGAAGTATCCCGTGAAGAAAGTGGAGCTGAAGCAAGCCGGTATTTCAACCCTTGGCGCACGCAAAATTTGGTTGGATGAGAGCGTAATGCGTCTCAATGAAGAAGGCCATGGCCGCTTCATGGGTGAGTTTAATGCAGAAGATAAAATTCTATGTGTACTTGGCTCTGGTGTCTATAAACTGCTCAGTCCGGACCTAGCCACACACTTCGATGAGAACATCGTCATACTCGAGAAATGGATCACCGAAAAGCCGCTCACTGCCGTGTATTACGACGGTGAAAAGGATCAGTGGTTCGTGAAGCGCTTCCTGATTGAAGCATCAAAAGGACCTGTAACCTTCATCTCCGAACATCCGAAGTCGAAGCTAGGTATTGCGTCGCTCTTGCATCACCCTGTGGTTTATGTGCGCTTCGACAAGCGCAACAAGATTGCGAAGAACAAAATGGACGAGAGCATCGATCTGCGCGAGTTCATTGCAGTGAAAGGCTTAAAAGCTATTGGTAATCGTTTGACTGCTTATCCGGTGCTCAACATCGAATTGCTCGACGCCGATCCGCAGCGCGAGATTGAAGCCGAGAACATGTTGCAGGAACTAATTGCCGCTCGTCAGCCCGAGAAGATAGAGATAGACCGCAACGAGGAGCTATTCGACTTGGAAGACACAATCCGTCAAAATCCCGATGACATCGATTTCGAAATCGAAGGCCTGGAAGAAGAAATGGCGCGTTTCAAAGAGCAGCGCAAGTCAGGAGCAATACCTGATCCACCGAAGCCTGAGAAGAAGCCTAGGTCGAAACCAGAACCGCCGGGCGAGCAGGCTAGCCTGTTTTAAAAGGGGCACATCTGAACATCCTAGGACGACCTTTGCTAAAATCTGGGGAAGGGACGCATTGCATATATCATTTATTTGATCACCTTTTGCAAAACTGATATATAGCATTGTAACGAAATGCCACTAATCGTCATTCCCCTTGCTGTGCTTGTTAGACAGGGGTTTGTCAACAAGGTGGTTGAAAGAACCTCTGCGAACTTTTTAGTGAATTTGATAAAAAAGTGTGATCTTCATACCGAAGTTGGTTTTTTGTTTTTGTGTTGCAACTCAAACCTACCGGATTCGTTCGGAACCAGCTTCTTTTATTTATGCTTCATCAAATCCATTTTGGACAGGTGTGAATCAAAACGTCTATTATATAATTCGCGCAAGCAATGAAAGACAACAATTACCTCAAGAAAGAGCTCTATGACTTGGTTAAAACAGACAATACGATTTTTGATTTTATTCAAGATTCATCTTTAGATGGGATTTGGTATTGGGATTTGGATAACCCTGAAGAGGAATGGATGAGTCCGAAATTTTGGTCCGTTCTAGGGTATGATCACACGGTTATGCCACACAAATCTTCTGCATGGCGCGATATCGTAAATGCGGATGATTTGAAACTCTCCAATGAACTTTTTATTCAGCATTGCGAAAACCCGGAAATACCGTTCGATCAAACCATACGATACACGCATAAAAATGGATCTTTAGTTTGGATACGATGTCGGGGTTTGGCTATAAGAGACAAAGAAGGCAAGCCAATTAGAATGCTGGGCTCGCACCAGGATATTACAGAGTATGTAAGAAAAGAGCACAGCTTAGATAAAAATGTAGCTCTATTAAATTATACGCAAAAAATTGCAGGCATAGGAAGTTGGGAACTTGATTTAAAAACCAATGAGGTGTTCTGGACAGAAGAGCTATACAACATGTATG
>Ga0315905_10001559_pt1 | contig 24589 bp, 33 predicted proteins | sample LakEriMetagenome_5_FD_203522 | JGI IMG/M metagenome (GOLD analysis project Ga0315905, IMG submission 203522) | Freshwater fungal communities from buoy surface, Lake Erie, Ohio, United States - Buoy 4 MA121 | ecosystem: Environmental > Aquatic > Freshwater > Lake | place: USA: Lake Erie, Ohio...
CCTCAGCCTCGGAGAACAGGCGCTCCATCAAGCGCTCCTTACGCAGGTTCTGCACCTGGGAGCGGGCCTCGTCCCGTTCCTTTTCGACGCTGCGCACGCGGCGCAGGTTGGCCTCGTTGAGCTGGCGCTCGCGCTCGCCCACCTGGCGCTCGAACTCCTCGCGCTTGCGCTCGGCGTCCTGCAGGCGGGCGTATTCGTCCGGGTTGATCTCCGAGAAGCGGGACAGCTGGGCGCGGGCCTTGCGCAGCTCCTTTTCCAGCTGGTTGCTGCGGCGCCGTTCGGCGCGCAGGGGATCAGCATTGCTGGAAGCAGCGGCAGGGGGGTCGTCGTTGTCGCTGCTGCCACTGCCGCCTGGGTCATGGGGAGGGGCAGCGTCAAAGCTGTCGTCACCGGTACCGCCCTCGTGGCCGCTGGCCTCGTCGTCGCCCTCATCGAGGGGGTCGAGTTCAGCAGCTAGTGGAGCTAGGGAGCCAGCCGGTACCTGGTTGGGTTGCTGCTGCTGCTGGCGGTAGGTCTGCCATCGGGCGGCAGAAGCAGGGGGCTGGGAAGCAGGGGTCGAGAAGAAGGAGGAGGACATCACCCATCACGGCTGTGGTGTTGCGGGCGCCCCGTCCGGGCTGCGCTCGCTTTCCCTGTTGCCAGCAGTCGATCCCACTGCTGGCTAGCAACGCCAGGGGGTGTGCCGGTCCGCGTCAAGATGGAAAGCCCTGGTGCCTGGGCCATGGCAGATATCACCGCCGTAACAGGTGCCGGCCTGGCCGCAGGAGCCGCCGCCGCTGCCAAGGTCCGAAAGGGTCTGGATCGCACCACCAAGGTCCTGGCGGTGGCTGCCGGCACGGTTGCGGCCTCGCTCAGCGAGCTCAACAACTTCGGGGTTGACCCCCAACTCATCAGCCGCATCACATCTGCTGCCTCCAACCACGGCGTGGCAGCAGCAGATCTGCTGGCCAAGCTGCCCGGGGAGCTGGAGCACTACGGCACTGCAGCGGTTGATGGCTTTCTCAAGGGGGGCGATGCCCTCGGCAAGCACTGGTCCCACATCGAAAGCCGTTTCAACTCCCCCCACCTGGCCGCCGATGCGGCCAATGGCATCTGGGAGGACGGCTCGGTCAACATCAGCCGCGGCTCCAGCGATATGAGCTGGCTGGAGCGACTCCGGGCCAGCACGGACAACCACCTCGATGGACTGATCGCCGCAGCTCAGACCCCTGAGTTTTGGCAGCGCACCCTCGGCAACGCTGTGGAGGCCAGCGCCTATTCAGCAGCGATCACCGCGGTGGATCAACTGCTGGTGCACCGCGACCTGTTGCTCAACGGCACAGCCGATGAACGCAAAGAAAGGCTCTTGCAGATCCTGCAGACCAGCGGCTTGATGGCTGCTGGAGCGCTGCCTGTCTCGGTGTTTCTGGCCGTGGCACTGATGCTCGTGCCTGGCCTGGCGGTGGTAATGGGTCCGCTGGGGGTGATCGGCAGTGCCGGACTCGGGTTGAGGCTGATCACCTCTGCCGTGCGTCATCCCAGCCAGCAGGAGCGTCAGGCGGTCCAGCAGTTACAGGGCTTCCTGCAGGAGCTGGCCTATGCCCAGCAGCGCGATAGCGACGGCAATCTGACCATCACCGTGCAGGCCCAGCCGGCGAACTGATCGGCTGAGACTTCTCGGGATCAGAACTGTGGCTCCCTTACCCGGCCCTAGTGGCCGCGCTGTCATCGAGCATCGGGCTGCTGATTGCATTGGCCGTGGCCAGGGCCAGCTGGTGGCACAGCTCCTCGACCGCAACTTCCATGACTACGTGGAGCATCTGGGCTTGGAGGCGGCTTGAGCCGCTGGGCTCTCCATCAGCCCGCCGGATCCGGCAGCTCATCCAGTACAGGCGCCGAGCGCCGGGCCGGCAGGTAGATCCATTCCCCCGCCGGCAGTTGGGTGGAGGGCAGATAACCCGGCACCAGCAGTTGCATCCCGGCCGGGATCGGCGTGGTGGAGCGGTAGAGGGGCAGCAGCAGGGTGGTGCCTGCCGGCAGGGGTTCCTCGCTGGGCCAGCTGCTCAGCTCCGAGTTGAACTGACGCAGCAGGGAGAGGCTGAGGTTCTGCTCGGCCGCCACGCTGCTCAGCGTCTCGCCCTCACCGGTGACGTAGGTCTCGCTCTGCTGCAGCACCGGGTTGAGGCTGCGCAGCTTGGTTTCCGTGGTGCCGTGCCGACCCGCCAGCACCGCCAGCGAATCCCCCTCGACTGCGGTGATCGTCTGGGTGCTCTCCAGCTGGGGGTTGATCCGCCTCAAGGTGGCCACGGTGGTGCCGTAGCGCTCAGCGATCAGGTTCAGCGTGTCGCCCTCGCGCAGCACCAGCACGCTGTGGGGTCTGAGCACCAGCTGGATCGCTTCCCCCAGCAGCGGCTGCACCAGCAGGCCGATACCGCCGGGGCCGTAATCCGCCCCGAAGTGCATCACCTGGCAGCCGGCGAACTGGGCCCGGCCGCCATTGGGCAGGCCGCCCTGGGGCAAGAGCTGGGCAAGATCCCCGAGCCACATCACCCCCTGACAAGGAGCCTGCACCGTGCCCAGCAGCGTTGGATCCCAGGGCAGTGGCGCCTCGTCGCGGAAGCCCGGTGTGCCCCAATTCAGTTCAGCAGCCAGCCAGTCGAAGGTGTTGCTGGTGCTCACCGGCAGGATCGCTGAGCGGCAGAGGTAGCCCCGCAGCAGCACATCGCCCGGGTCGGTGAGGGCGGTGTCGTTGTAGCCGCTGACGATGCCGCTCTGCTCGAGGAAGCAGTCGATCACGTGGCGGCGAATTGGGATGGGGTTACGGCTTTCGGGCCGGTCCACCTCAAACAGGCAGAGGCGAGCGTTGGCGTAGGGCTGCAGCGCCAGCCATAGGGGCAGAGCCCCAGGGGGAGCAGCAAAGGGCTGGCCCACACGGTTATCGATCGCTGGGGAGGCCGCTGGCACCCCCACCAGCTGCCCCCACTGTGGAGCGCCCCGCAGGGGATTGAGGCCCTGGTTCAGCGGTGAGAGGGGCTGCTCCATCACTCAGCTCCGCACAAGCGATCCCCTGAAGGGGTCGGGGTTGCACTGGCGCCAGTTCTGCAGCCGCGGCAGCAGCAGTGCCAGCTGGCCGATGTGCTGGCTGCGCTGTTTTCCCAGCACCACCGCCGGCGAGGGGCCCGCAGGGTTCCACTCGCTCTCGGTGTCCTCCAGCAGCAGCTCGGTGGCGTACTCCACCACCGCCAACTTGCTCAGGGGCAGTGGGTTGGGCAGCACGCCACCGGCCACACCCTTGCGCCGGCTGCGCACTGGGCTGTTCACGTCCGCCGGCGTCAGCACCGCCAGTTGCTGATCCAGAACGGCGATGGCATCGAGGTGGCCCTGGGCGGTGCAAACCCCCGTGGGGTAGTGGGTCTGGAGCAGGGCCATCTCCCGGTTCAGAGCCGAGAGAGAGGGTCCGCTGACAGGAATCGAGAGGGCAATGCGCAGGGCTTCTGCGTCGCCGGGGCGCCAGCTGCAGGTGGGAGGGGAGGACTGGGTCATGCCCTCGTTTGCCAGACCAGCGTCAATGCGCTGATTCGTCCCTGGCATATATCCCTTAGATTCATCCCATCCAGTCATCCCAGGAGGGATGGGCCATGCATGCGGTGAGCGTGAGCGGGCTCAAGCACAACCCCGCTGAGGCACTACGTCAAGCAAAGAGCAGTCCGGTGGTGGTGCTCAACCGCGACCATCCCGATGCGGTGCTGATCGGTCTGGAGCAGGGGGGAGTGCTCCAGGCCCCCGGGGTGCGGGCGGCGCTGGCGACGGCCCTGTTCCGCGATGGTGAGCTGTCGCTGGTGCGGGCCGCCCGCGTGGCCGAGCTGGATGTGGCCAGCTTCATCTCCCATCTTGGCCGCCTCGGCATCCCAGCGATCCGCCTGACGTCTGCCGAAACCAACGCCGATCTCGACACCCTGGAGCAGTGGCTGCAATTGTCATCACCGATGCCAGTCCGCTGATCGCGCTAGCCCGGGTGAACGGGCTGGACTGGCTCCAGCAGCTGTTCACCGAGGTTGTGGTCACCGACGTGGTGCTCTCTGAGGTGCTCACGGGCCGCTTCCCGGACACGGAAGCCCCGATCCAGCAGGCCCTGGCGGCGGGCTGGTTGCAGGCCGCTGCCATTGAAACCAGCGAACCGGCGCTGCCCGATCTCGATGAGGGAGAAGCCGCCAGCATCCGCCTGGCCCTGAGCAGCAGCGAGCCGGTGCTTCTGCTGATTGATGAACGTGCCGGGCGGGCGGTGGCCCAGGAGCTTGGCCTCAGCGTGGCCGGCACCGCCGCCGTAATCGGCCTGGCTCGCCAACGGGGCTTGATCGCTTCTGCCCGAGACGTGTTCGCTGCCCTGCATGCCAGCGATTTCCGCATTGCTCCGGCGGTGATCCAGGCCGTGCTGGATCGCTGTGGCGATTGAGCTGCAGCAGGGCTGGAAGGCGATGCCCCCGCCATGACGCACCTCTGGCGGGGTCATGCCCCTAGTGCCTACTCCTCGTTATCCACCGACACCCCCGCGAGCAGGTCGTCGTCCTCCGCGGCCATGGCCTCGGTGTAGAGCAAGGGCTCTTGAGCGGCCTTCTGGCCCTGTGGGCTGAGGCCATCGAGGAACAGCCCGACGAACTTGTTGTTCTCCTCGTCACCGATCCGGTGATCCATCACCTTGCTCCAGGTTCACTGGATCTCAGGCTGCCTCGCCATCGAGTCCAAGCTGCTGGCGCAGCTCGGCCCCGTCGATCACCCCCCGCTCATGCAGCACTAGCCACTCCTGAACCGAGGGCTGGGGTTTGCGCGGTGGCTGTGGTGGCACCAGAGGGCTGATCTCCACGCTGCAGGCCGGCGTGTCCGCCAGCTTTTCGCCGGTGAGGCGGGTCCACTGGCGCAGCAGGGTGCTGAGCATCGAGCTCTTCTGGCCTGCTAGCGATTGCAGCACCGCAAAGCTCTGGCCGGCGGTGAGAGAAATCTCCAGCTCCGTGCGGGCGGGGCCGTGGCCACCGGCAGGGATCAGGGCGTCGCGGCGCATGGCCTCCTCCAGCTGCTGCAGGTAGGCCCGGTGCTCCGCCAGGGAGCGCGCTTCTATTTCGATCCACTGGAACTTGGCGCCCTCCGGCAGGTCCATGAAGGAGGAGGTGGAGAGCACCAGGCGCTGGGGGCGTTGGGCATCTGTTCCGCCGGTGGAAGCACCAGAGCCCAGGGCACCATCACTGCGGCGGAAGCCATAGGCATCCACCAGGCCGGTACGCACGCCTACCGGCAGGGCGGTGCGCGACAAAAGATCTTCGTAGTCGCTGCGGCAGCGGTAGTGGTTGAGGTACTGGTGGGCTAGGCCCAGGTGCGGCAGATCGCCTTCTCCAAAGGCGCTGCCATCCACTGAGTACCAGAGGGCCGGTAGGTCAAAGCGCTGGGGCAGCAGAGAAGGCTCACCTACTGGCACCACGTCGTAGCCATCAACGGCGCCGGGGTTGGGGTTGGCCTGCCAGCTGCGCAGCACCAGGCCGTCATCCGTCACCGAGAGGCTGCGGTATAGCCAGGCCTGTGGATCCGGCACAAGACCGCCATGGGCGTCGATCAGCACCGTGGGCACCGCGGCATTGCCTGTGGCGTAACGGGGCGGCAGTGCTTGGCGGCGCGGCTCCCGCCAGACGATCTCCACTGGGCCCGATGCCGGAGCAGCTGTGGCGTTATCGGTAGACAGGCGCCAGTTGAGCAGGTCGCCCCGGGGCACCAGTTGCAGACGGGGCAGGGAGAGCCGGTCACCCTTGGCAAGGGCTTCCAGCCGGTCCCCTTCTGAAGGCCAGCGGTGCTGGGGAGGTAGCTGCAGGATCAGGCAGCCGCCATCGCGAAGGGTGAGTAGGTCAGCAAGGAACAGGAACACCCCCAGATCGGTTCCCTGTCCATCCACATCAGTGGCAACCTGGCTCAGGGAATCGGGAAGCTCCTGCCAGGCCAAGCGCGAAAGCATCCCGGCGTAGGTGCGTAGAGCATCGCGGTAGAAGCCGGTGGGGCGGGCGGCTTCCAGTCGCTTGAGGTAACAGGTCTCGGGTTCCTCGATGCCGCGGGTCAGATACAACGGCCGGCGGCTGGTGCCGTCGGGGAGTTCGAGCAGGGTCCAGCAGTCGTAGACCAGCTGCAGACGATCCCGCAGGCCGGAGAGGGTGGGGTGTTCAAGCCAGGGGGGCTGGGCAGGGGGTGGAGTCTTCGGCGCTGGCGGGGAGGAGAGGCTGCTGAGGGTGGATGACCTGCGGCGGCTGTTGGGCACGGGCTGCTGGTGGGGTCAGAGCCATTGCCAGAGGCTGTGGTTGACCGCGTGGGAAGGCGATGCAAGATCTGCATGGTTCCTGTCAGATCATTTGGGCAAGCGAGTCGGCCAGAGCGAGGGGCACGGGTTCTTATGAGGGTCCGTATAAGAAACAGCCGCAATGAGCGCTTTGCCTAGGATTGACTGCTACGCGGTGGGTTTCGACTTCAACGAGAAATAATTTCGGACTCTTATGCGGGCCGCGAAGGACTGGGCTATCTCTTGGTGAGGCTGCGACCAAATAGCGCTAGGCCTAATGGATAAAAGGGATACTTGCAAGCGGAGCCCGGCCAGCAACCCTTCTGACTAATTCGACTAAGATTTTCAATAGGCCTAATCACGATGCAGGAGCATGAACCAAGGGTCCTCGATTCAAATAGCGGCTGCAGCGGTTAGAAAGATTTGGGAAACACATGGGATCCAGCAACCATTTCGTTTTATTGGCTTTTGCCTTAGTCTTTTACCAGTCCCTGTCATTCAGCAAGTCGGCCAGGCTTTGGACCGACACCTGTCGGATAAAGCATTTCAGCGCGAGGTAGAGGACCTATGGTCGTGTATTGACGATCTCAATCCACTAGCAGGACAAGTCGCGACGCTTGAGGCTGCAATTCAAGAGATTGCCAAAACGGTTGCGGCGGACCCAGAGGTATCAGCGCGGGTCCGAAAGTTCTTGTCAAAGCTTGGAGGGCAGGCGAATGAGTTCAAAGTAATTACGGAGGGCAATAGTTACCAAGAGATTGTTGGTTCGGTTATTATTGCTGACCTTGCTGTGTTTAGCGCTGATTCGGGAAGCACGAATGTCTTGAGCGGCACAGTAGTTAACTCAGGCAATACCACCTTGATAGCAAGAAATGGAAGCAGGAATCGGGTCGACAACGCGAGGTTTGCGGGAGATGCAGGCAATCTATTCATGCAGAAGTTGGCCACGAATGGCAGGATTGATGTCGCTGGTAGCAGCGTGGGCTTTGGCATTGGTGGTTCGATTGAATTTGGCGTTGGTGGCAGTCTGATGTTTGGATCGAGTCAGCTTGACATCACGGCTACATGTCCTAAATGTAATGCTCGAATCACGGCAGACAAGCGAGAGCTGCTTGGTTACGCAAGCGTTCAATGCCCTAGTTGCAATGCAGTCCTGCCATTTAATCCCAGCACAATTAGATAGAAGTCTGCTCTGTGGAATTTCATGCCGATGAGGCCTAACAAGCCTCACGAGTGGATAAGCCGCCACCAAGCTTCTAGCTTCTTTCTTGAGTCCCTGGCTGCCACTCAGGGGCAGCGTTCACTCAATTTGAAAAGCAACCACCCGAACTGAGCAGGCATCAACCATCTGAATCCACTGCTCGCGGCTGATCACTAATCGTTCCAGCATCTCGCCCACACCTACTCCTGAGGTCAGCAACCGCTGCCCCCGCGCATGCAGCTCCCGCCACGTCGGCGGCACCTTGAGCAGGAAGCCGTTGTCTCGCAAGAAGTGGGTGATCTCCCCATTGGCATACGTGCGCCCGTAGGGCCGAAAAGGCCCCCGTGAGGGGTCGTAGCGGCGGGCCGCTTTGATCAGCCCAATCATTGCCAGCTGCAGCAGGTCTTCCTTGGGGTGAACAGTGCGTCGAGCGAAGTTGCCGGCGATCTTCTCTGCCAGGTCCATGTGCTCCAGGGCCAGGGCATCGGCAGCGGCATGGGGCCGGACTGGCCGCTGCCGCCTGGGCCTGCAGCGCGTCGGCTGCTGAGCCTGACGTCTGGGCGGGTGATGCACCGGTGCCTGCAGGTTGATCTCCAGCTGCTCTGCCCGGGCATGGCACGCCGGCTGGCGGTAGCGCCGTTGCTTGAGCATTTGCGCCACACCTGCGGCATCGCCCACCAGCACAACCGTGATCGGGAGCACCAGCTGCTCAGCAGCCGGAGTCAGCACTGCAGGCCGTGGCCTCTCCATCACCGATGGCGTGGAACATTCCCGCACCGCGGACACCAGCGGCTCGCTCACCTGCTCACCAGCAACGGCGTCACCACTGGCTGGATGCCCTGGGCTTTCCAGTAGCGGCCTTCCAGCCAGAGGGCGCCGTGGCTGAAGGCATCCACCAAGTCATTGCTGCCCTTGGGGAAGCGGATCGCTTCTTCCACAAGCGGTTGGGCACGGTGGTGGAAGCGGATCTGACCGGCTTCCACCAGGGGGGCGACGGCATGGGCGCGGGTTTCCTTGCTGCCGCGGGCGGTGATCGGCAACATCCCCGGCACGCGGCGCCGCAGGGTCTGCAGCACGGCCGGGCCGTTGGCCGCGTCCTCGATCAGCACGGCCTGGGGCCGCAGGCCCTGCTGCTCCAGCGCCTGCAGGCAGCCCAGCAGGAAGCGGATCACCTCCGGCAGGCCAAAGCGGTGCCGAGCAGCCCACAGCACCTCCATCTCCAAGGCGGTGCTGTGGGGCGGCCCCTCGGGTTCGCCTGTGCGTGGGTTGAGCGTTCTCGGTGGTGGTGCCAGCAGGCCCACCAGGCAGAAGCCGCAGTAGTCACTCTCCGCCTCCCCCTTGAAGGACAAGTCGCACGAGAGAGCCAGCAGGGCGTACTGCCGCTGGCGGCCAGTGGCCGCTCCTGCTTCCTCGCGGGGAAAGGGCGGCCTGATCCAGTTACGCAGGAAGATTGAACCCGTCGCAGGGCTGGGCCGCTGTTGGTACAGCGCTGCCCACCAGTAAGCACCGAGGCGGGCACGGATCTTGATCAGTTCCGACAGAGGGAACCGCTCCGGACACAGCGCCTCGCCCCTCTGGCGCCAGTCGGGTATCAAGGTGCAGGTGGACGGCAGCTTGGGGCGCTCAGCCGGCTCTTCTGCAACAGCGGGTAGATCGAGCACGGTCCACTGCTGGGGCGCCTCGCCCAGCTCCTGCTCGTACAACCAGCCGATCACGTCTTGGTGGTCCCAGCGGGTGAGCACCACCACCTGGGCTGAAAGGTTTGGCTGCTCGCTGCCGTCTGGTCCCAGCACCATGGCCGGTTCGGCCCGGGTGAGCCACACCGAGCGCAGCCAGTCGATCAGCTTCTGACGCAGCGCAGGACTGGCGGCATCGCCAGGGCCCTTGTAGGGGTCGTCGATGATCCCCAGGCTGTAGCCCTTGCCCGTGAACGGGCCATCGACACCAGCAGCAATGCAGCCGCCCCGCTGACGAGTGAGCCAGTTGCCCACCGCTGACGAGTCCCGGGCCAGCAGGTGGCCAGTCACCCGGTAAAAGTGGCGCGCTTCTCTGGAGTGGGCATAGGCCAGCTCGGCTGAGTAGGAGGCGATCGCCGCAAAGAGATGCGGGTAGCGCTGCAGGAAGTAGGCCGGGAACAGCTTGGAAACCAGGAGACTTTTTCCGAGCCGGGGAGGACAGGTGACGATCAGCCGGCTGAGTTGGCCATCGGCCACCTGCTGGAGCAGCTCGATCAGCACGTCGGCCCAGTGGTGGAAGCCGTAGCGGGGGTAGGCCTCGGCGATAAAGCTGCGCAGGCTCTGCTGTTCCGCCTGGATTGGGGTGGTGGTTGTGGGGAGGTGCAGCAGGCCGGCGTCGCCCCAGGAGTCGAGCTCGCTCAGCAGCAGGCCGCCCCAGTCGTGCTGGGCCGGTGCCGGTGGAAGCAGCGGTGCGGCCTGTGGCATGGGCGCTGCTGTCGTGATCGCCCTCATGCCCTCGGCTCCGGAGGCTTGATCGGTGCGCGCAGCAGGCCGCCGATCTCCGCGATCACCCGGAAGGCACCCACGGCAGCGCTGAACTGCTCGGAATCCATGGCCCGGCGGGCGCACTCATTGAGGGCAAAGATCTGCTCGGCCTGATGGCGCCGGCGGTCGGTGATCAGCTCCTCCACCATTCGCTCGCGAGCGAGGTTGAGGTAGCGGTTCACGGTCTGGCTGTTGGTCACCCCCCATTTCTCTCCAGTGTTCTCCAGGATCTGCACCAACGGCAGGCGCTGGGCGATCCACAGCTGGGCTTCCGCCACTCGCCGCTCGATCTCCAGTCGACTGGGTCTGGGGGCTGCAGTGGTCCCGCGCCGCTGCCGTGGCGGGTTACCTGGTCCCACCGGCCGCCGGGGATCCACCCCCACCACTGCGCCCAACGGCTGACCGTCGTCATCCTGCGCTGATGCTGCGCAGCGCAGCACCTCAATCGGGTCCGTGCCGCACCCATCGCCTCCAGGGCGCAGCGGGCTGCTCACAGCGGCCCCTCCTGCAGCACAACCCGCACATAGGCGGCCCACTGCTCAGGGGTGAGCACCACCCGCCAGGTGCCGCCACGAAAGCGCACCAGGGTGGCGGCATAGGGAACGCCGGCATGGCAGGCCTGCTGCTCTGCTTCCTTGGGTTTCAGCCGAGCTGCCGCTGCCACATCCGCCCAGCTGGCCACCTGGATGGCATGGTCCGGAACCCCGTCCAGATCCCCTAGATCACCACCTGCAGCAGTGGTGCGGCCGGCACCGAGGCGTCGACGCACCGTGAACTGCAGCAGACGGCTGATCAGCTCGGCAGCCTGGCGTTCAGCCGTGTCCCCCTTGCGCTTGGCCGGATGCATCGCGGCTTGCCCTCAGTTGCGCGGCAGACGGATCGTCCAGAACGGCCGCCCTGTTTTGGCGGTGGCGGCACCACTGGCAATCGCGTCCTTCTGGGCGGCCTTGAGGGCCTGCTCTCGTTGCTTGATGGCCTCGGGGTAGCCATAGGTAGTGCGACCAGCGGACCAGCAGAAGCTGGTGTCGTTGTGGCAGAAGGTGGGATCCACCATCCCCGCCTCAAAAGCCGCATCAAGCTGATCGAGCAGGGGTTCGAGCTCGGCCTCCAGCTGCTTGTGGGAGTTCTTGATCGCGGTGATGCGATCCAGCAGGGCATCAAGCACAACCGAATCCAGCAGAGGGGAGGTCTCTGCCGGTGGAGCGGGCGCTGGGGCAGAAAAACCGCCCGGCAGGTTGATGGGCGCCGCAGCGATAGGTGCGCCCAGCGAATCGGATGCCATGACCACAAACACCGAGCAAGAATTGGCCCGGAATTACGGGGAATCTTAGCGGCTCGCAAACGTGAGGCGCAAGTAATGACTTGCGGATCTGGCGCGCTGGCGCTCAGAACGGACGGTGCGCTCCGGTGTAATGACTCCAGGCCGCAGCCCAGGCCAGCAGACACTCCCTTCTGGAATAGAGAGCGGAGAACTGGGTGCGGCCAGGCCGGCACCAGATGGTCTGCCCGTAGTCGAACCACTGCCCCTGGCTGCTCTCCAGGGCCATGTAGCCACCGATCTGGGCGCGGGTGCAGTAGGTGCTGCCGCCCTCCGCCAGGGTCTTCAGATCAGCCAGCACCCGCGCCGGGCCCGCCACCCAGCTGGGCCGATCGGCCGGAATCGGCAGGGCGGGATCGAGGTAGGCAGTGTCGTAGGTGCCGGCCACATTGCGCACCAGGCAGCAGGTGGGGCGCTCAGAGGCGATCACCTGCACCTGCTGCCAGCGCCCGTGGCCGAGCAGCGGCTCAACCCAGTCGGCGTACTCGGCAAAGACCTCACCGTGCTGAGGGTGTTCCAGCAACTGCACCTGCCGGTGTTGGCAGCGAGGTGTGGCGCGCTGTGCCTTGAGGCTGAGTTCCAGGGCCAGGTGACAGGTGGTTCCCCGCGGCTGCCATATCGCCTGGGTGGCGGCGATGCGGGCCATGGCGTAGCTCGATTTACCAGCCGCCAGCACGCCGGTGATCGAGACCGGAAAGAGGTGATCGCCCAGCCAGTAGCAGTGATCAGGATCACGGCGCAGCAAGCCAGGGATCGGCGCCAGCCAGCCGCCGGCCTCCATGCCAGTAACGCCCCGGCCGGGCAGATGGGCAGCAGCGTCGCTGGGGAATGTCATCGGCATCAATCCTGCTCCCTGCTGCTTGGCGCTTGCAGCGAGGGGCGTGTCATACCCCGATGCGGAGGGGGGAACAGGGGGACAGCCGTAAGGGGAATTTCGAAAGGCTCGAGGCTGCAACCAGCAGACAGCAGAAAAAGAGAGAAATACTGTCCCCCCTATTTTGCTTTTCTCTAAAACCCCTATCAGCACTGGGTTGTTCTGGGGGGACAGGCGGGTGTCCCGCCAATGTCCCCCCCTGTCCCCCCATCCAGAGAAAAAAGAGCAGTGGCGCCAAGGGACAGCAGACCCTCATGGCAGGTCCATCACGGCGGAATACAGCAGTCCGCCGCGGGGGCCGGCATCTACCTGGCCATAGCCAGCGGTCGCCAGCGCCTGCAGGGCCTGCTCAGCGGAAACCACATTGAGGTGACGCTTCTCCCGCCAGGCCAGCCTGCTGCGCAGATCCTTCCAACTCACAGGTCCACCGATTCCTGCGGCGATGCGATGCAGCCGCTGCATCAGCTGACTGAGTTCTGGCCCATCGGCGTCAGCTGTGGCCAGCTCATGGAATCCCAGGGCCCAGCCATCGAGCGCCTCCACCAGGGCGATGGCGGCCTGGAGCACATCCACGCCGATCGGGGCCGCAGGCGGAAGCTGGCCGCAGACGCGATGAAGCACCTGGAGCAGGCCGGCAATACGCAGCACCTTGCCTGCGGCCTTGCCATGAATCGCGGCCTGGGCGCCCAATCGGGCCGCCAGGGCCTGCTCCTGCTTGCCGTGCTCGTAATGGGAGAAGAGCTCCAGCGCCGCCGGCGCCAGCGCGTAGGTCGCCGGCGGTAAGCAATGGACGGCACGGGCCACCGTGGCCAAGGTGTCGGCACCGTCGCGCACAGCCAACTCCTGCTCCGGCGTGATCACCGTGGGCAGTGGTGCCGTGCGCTGGGGCAGGGGGGAAAACAAAAAGCGGGCCCACTTACCGGAGGGGTCACCCCCTTTCACCAGGGCACTGAGCACCTCCGGCTGGATGCCGCCATAGATCGAAACGTGGCAGCGTTCAAAGGAGCGATCCGCCGCGCTGATCCGCAGCGAGGTGTAGCTGTGGCCATCAAAAAGCTCCAGCAGCTGCTGCTCATCGGCGCCGCGCCCCTGGCGGTAGGCATTGAGGGACCCAAACAAACCAGAGAGTTCATCGCGGCGCACCAGCACGGCCAAACCACGGGCCTCCAGCGCCTGCAACTGAGCTGCCAGGGCTTCCCCCGTGTAGTCCTGCAACTGCAGGTGAATGGGTACGGGCGCGGGCGGCCGCTCACTGGCCTTGCAGCCGCGGCACTGCTCCCTCCAGTCCTCTTGGGCGCGGCTGTTATCGCGCGCCTGATCACGGCGCAGCTCCGTGGTGGGCTCCACCACCAGCAACCGCTCCAGTGGTGTCTTCTTCTGCCCGCTGCGAGCAACGGTGCAGACGTAGAGATTGGTCGGCACCACATAGCGGGTGATCGGGTTACCGCAGACGGCGGTGCCGAGCTTGGTGAGACCGGAGATGCAGGCCAGCCAGGCCATCGCCACGGCGGTGTCGCTGTAGGGGAGCTGGGTAGTGAGGCTGGCCAAGGAGAGCGCCAGCTGAGGCGGGAACAGTTGCTCGAGGGTGATCGGCTGCTGGCGGCGGCGCTCGCGGTCCTGCAACAGGGCCCCACCGGCTTCCTGGAGCACCTCCGCGAGCTGGGCCTGCTGCTGCAGCGCATTGAGCAGGGCGCGCAGGCTCTGGGGCACCAGTTCGGAGCTGGCCGCCAGTTCATCAATCAACAGCTCCAGATCGACCTGGGCCAGGTCGTCAGCAATCGCCTGCTCCAGCCGCTGACGGCATTCGTGGCGGCTAAGCACCCTGGGGGTCGCAGAGGCTGCTGGCGACTGGCGCGGACCCGACTCGTCAAAGCAGGAGGTGCGCTCAGCAACAAGGCAGCTGGCCGTACGAGCGTCGTAGCCGTCGAGGGCGGCGTGGTGATGCAGGGTGCCGATGGTGACGCCCCGCCCCTTGAAGGAGCGCCACTTGAGCAGACACTCGGCCTCGTCGAAGTGGCTGGAGCCTCGCGACCACTCCACCCAGGCGGCCAGCAGGCCGGGGTCGACGGAATGGAGTGCCATCCCAACCTGCAGCCAGCTGGCGTAGTCGTCGCGGGGCTTGATGTGGGCCAGCAGCTGCAGCGCCCGCTCGCTGTCCTGAGCAGAGGGTTCGTAGTTGGCACTGACAGGCTCCTGCGGCTGCTTGAACAGCGGCTCCAGTAACCACTCGGGAGCATCGGCTACCTGCTGCTCTGCCGGTGAGCGGCCTTCCATCCAGCGATAGCCGCCGCTACTCGGATGCACCCCGGCGATCACCGACTGATGACCGTCCCAGCGCAGCTCAAAAACTGTCTCGCACCGGGAGGTGCGGCCAGCAGAGTCGCACCGGGAGGTGCGGCCAGCAGAGTCGCACCGGGAGGTGCCGTGATTGGGGGCACGCCGGGAGGTGCGCTGGGCAGACCGGCTCCAGTAGCGGCGGCCACGCAGATAAGGCCAGAACTCAAGCGGCACGCGGTAAGCCAGCTGCCCCCGCTGCGGCAGTCCCGAGGTCCAGCCCACCGTCGCCGGCAAATCGGTAGGGGGCCGGCCGTAGATCCGCCGAAAACAGCCTGCTGAGCCAGGACCATCGAAATCCACCGCCATCACACCGGAGGCCGGGCCCAGCACCAGTCCCACCGCCAGGACATAGGGGCTGGCGGTGACGGATTGGAACTCCTCGAGGTTGAGGCCGGCGGCTGACCAGTTGCGCAGCAGTTCGCCGCTGACTGGGTCCACCGGCCGTTTCTGGCCGTCGATCGGGATCAGGGCCCAATCCGAGTCGATGTTGCTCAAACTGTCCAGCACGACAGGGGTGAGTGCCATCAGCCGCCGCTCCGTGCACTGAGAAGCCGGGGCCACCACCTCTGCTTCAGCAGATGAGCTGGGACGCTCACAGCAGCACCCCCTGGCTGTCGCAGTCAGGCTTAAGAGCCCGTAGATCCCTCTGCGGCACCAAGTTACGGGCGTCATGCACCCGAATCGCACGGCGGTAGTGCGAACCAAGGGGCCGGGTCCTCACCAGGGCGCCATCGGCGGCAACCCGCTGCACCACGCCGCTGGTCCAGCTGCTGCCCAAAAAGACGCCGACAGGATCGCCACAACGAAAACGCCGGAAATTGCAGGGGTCGCTGGCCAGGCGCCGAGCGGCAGGTGTTCTGGGCCTGCAGACCACCTGTCCGCCGGCCTCAAAGGCAGCCATCAGGGTTGAGCGCAGCGGGGGCCAAGGGCGGCCGCAGGGCTGCGGCGGGCTGCGGCGGCTGGGAGCAGCCACGGTCGCGGGATCTGGCGCGCGCCTCGGCGCGGCTGGCGGCCCTGGCCTGGCGCCGGATGTGCTCCCGCAGGATCGCGCGGATCAACACCACCCGCGGCTCACCACCTCGATGGGCATCAAGCCAGCTGAGCACCTCGTCGCTGAGGCGGATCACATAGGGCCGCAAGGCTCACGTTGCCGGGGCAGTGGCAGTGTATTCGTATCGACTCGCAGACGCAAGGAACACGAGTACGCTTTCCTCGGAATCTCGGGGTAGCCATGACTAGCAGTACAGGTGCGGCGCTTTTCTCGCAAGGGGAGGCGGTGTTTGTGCGACCGATCGCCCATGTCTGGCGCCAACAGTCGTTCACCGTGATCAAGCCGCTGTGGCGCAGGGGCAGGCTGCCCCACTACAAGCTGCAAGCACCCGATGGCGGCATCTGGCTAGTGAGCCAGCTCGAACTGGCCGCAAGTCCAATCTGGAGCTCCACAGAAGGTGACGAGGCACGCCCACGCCGCCGGCGCCGCCTCGCACCTCCCGGTGCAGTCAGCAGCACTGCTTCCTCTCAGTAGTAGGCCGTGGCTTGGTGGCGCCGCCTGAACTCTCTGATCAGCAGGGGCAGCAAACCCGCACGAGCGCTGCCGAGATTCATGCGGCCATCGAGCGACTGCTGGCGGGGGAGGCGTTCCTGGCGGATCGCCCCTGGAGCGAGATCTGGTGGGGGCTAATGCATCTGGATCTGTTCAGCGGCTGGCGAATTGCGATCTGGATCAAGCGCGATGCCCTTGATGTCTGCCAGTCCGCCACCGCTGCCGATGGCAGGAACTGGATCTATGGCTGCCAGAGGGATGACTGGACATTGGGCCCCGCCGCAAAGATTCTCGAACCACTCGCCCTGCTCAGCCCCAGGCAGAGGCAGGAACTGGAAGCACGACTACGCCGGGCATGCTGCTGGCCGGCTCCAGAGCCAATAGACGGCGACTGGATGCCACCGCTGCACCAGCTCCAGCGGGTACACCCGCGCGGTAGACAGAGCAGGCCTCACCGCAGTCCTCGCCGCACCGGCGCGGCAAGCAGCGCACTCTGCCCAGAGGCGATCGCTGGGGGCAAAGGCAGCATGGGCTGACCATCTGCAGCAGTCGTAGCGCCGTGACGATCACGATCACCTCCCCCTGCCCGCAGAGCACCATCAACGAGCTGGGAATCGGGCAGTGGCCGATCTGGTCCTGCGAGCCCAGCACTTTCCCCTGGACCTACGACGAGCAGGAAACCTGCCTGCTAGTGGAGGGCGATGTCACCGTCACCCCCGATGGTGGGGAGCCGGTGCGGTTTGGGGCCGGTGATCTGGTGGTCTTCCCCGCTGGACTGTCCTGCACCTGGGAGGTGCACCAGGCGGTGCGCAAGCACTACCGCTTTGGCTGAGCCGGCCCAGCATCCCTAGGCCTGATGGCGACAGCCACGGCCCCTGGATATCAGCGCAGCGGTGGCATGACCAGTACCAGCCCGCCAAGCTGAGTTTTGACTAATCCCCCTGTGCTTCAGGGTGCTTGTGCCTTAGCGTGCTCCTAAGACCCCTCAGGCTCCCGAGGCATGGCCAATTGGTTCGCTGAGATGGAGGAGAAGCAGGCGGAAGCGCGCCTCGTCTTCGGGCGCATGCTGCGGCTGTGGCGGGAGCGCAACGGCTGGACCCAGTACACAGTGGCGGACTGGGGCAAGGAGGCCGGCTTCCCGGCGATCAGCTACGGCAACCTCAGCGCGATCGAACAGGGCAAGGCCGGAGAGCTGCGCCGTCCGGCTTTTTTCCAGATCGCTGAGGCCAGCCAGCGCCTCCATGAAAGCCGCTACGGCACCATCCGCAACAAGGAGCTCCGCAACAAAATCAAGGCCGGGCGGCCGCTGCTTGGCGATGACGGCAAGCCCTGGGGCCCGCAGGAGCTCTGGGCCTGCTACGTCGGACTGCAGGGCGTGCCCGAGGCCTACAAGGTCCAACCCAAGCCAGAAGCCCCAGCGCTCAGCGCCAAGGAAGCACGGGAACTGAGCTGCCGCTGGCGCGAATCGGTCGGCCAGACCATCGATGCCCATGAGCTCGATTCCTTTCAGGCCTTGCAGGCCATCGCCCGGCTGGCACCGCTGGCCCACCGCAAGCAATTGCGCAAGGTGCTGACGTCCTTCGGTGACTACAGCCCGGCCGACCTGCGCGAGCTGTGGGATGGGGACTGGCTGCCGCAGCAGTGGATCCAGACCTGGCAGAGCGGCCTCAGCGGCAGCACCGAGACAGCAGAAGCCGAGCAGAGCCAGCCCATAAATCCATCAACTCTGGCCCCGAGCTCCTGAGGAGGGGTTGCGCCTCACGTTATCGAGCCCATAAGATCAGCTCAACGGGCAACGGTCCCGCATGAGCCTCTATGGACAACCCTTTACCCCAGGGCGCACAGGCAGTGGAGCTGCTCTCGCCGGAGACGCAGCACTGGCGAGCCGAGCGCGAGCTGGCAGATGCGCTCTCAACCTTCCAGGCCCAGGTCCAGCCCGCCACGGAGCTGACGCTGCTGGCGGTGGTGGAGGCGGCCAAGCCCGCGTTCCAGCTTGGCTTCTGCTTTTCGGTGCGCAGCACCGACGAGGGAACGGCCGTGCTGCTGATGCACCGCAGCGGGGCCCAGCAGAGCGCCGAGAGTGAGGCCTATGACGAGGACTTCCGGCTCAGCGCCCGACTGCTGGCCGGCCTGCTGGGCATTCCCGTGGGCGCTTTGCCCCGGCCCAGCAAGGCCGAGTCAACGAAGGGTTCTGATGTTGGTGCCGAGGCAGCGGCAACTCCAGTTGCGGTACCTACGCAGATCGCCCCTGGCGGCAGCAACAAGGAGCCAGCCGATGGCTTGCTGGAGGCCGATCCTGCCGATGATCCAGGCCTCGAACCCCTCACTGCCGATCAGATCAGCACGCTGACGGCGATGCTCAAGGCGATGGCCCGCAGCGATAAGGAGGCCTGGAAGAGTTTCTCCATTGCCTTCCGCGACCACTTCCAGGTGCCGCGCACGGCGCGCACCATCACCGATCGCATCACCCAGCGGCGTCACGCCGACTTCATCGATCGCTTTGAGCAGGAGCTGATCAACACCACGCTGTCAGCAGCCCATCAAGGGCCCAGCAGCGTCGCACCGACAGGTGCGCTGAGCGAATCGGAGGCGATTTGATGGCGACCCCACAGCGACAGCAGTCGGGCCGGCGCATTGCCTACGGCCATCGCCAGCACGAGCAGCACCTGGCCCCAGACGGCGGCCACTACCTGCAGAGCAAGGTCCGCAGCGATGTCTGGGCGGTGTTGCAGCAGCTGCGCCAGCAGCACGCCCTATCGATCAGCGGTGCCGCCCATCACCTGATGCGGCTCGGTGCCGGCCTCGATCCCCTCCCACCCCTTGATCAACTCACCCGCACCGAACGGTGCGCGACTCACGATGGCCATTGAGCTCAACGACGGCGCCCGCATCAGCGCGCCGGTGATCCGTCAGCAACGGCTGGGCGAGATCGCCAACCTGGCGGTGGTCCGCACCGAAAAACGAGACCGCCTGCGCCGCAACCTCAGCAGCGGCGAGATGGAGACGATTCCCAATGGCACCGACCGCCAGGGGCGGCCCAAGGTCAAGCAGGAGATGGTGCTCCATGCGGTAGCCATGCCCGGCACCACGATGGAGGCCCGCCTCGGCGAGGAGGGCGGCGTGCCCACGCCGGGTGATCGGGTGCGGCTGATCCTCAAGGCCAAGGGATTCGGCGACTGGATCGAAGCCCGCCGCAGCCACCGCAAGGGGAAGCTCAATGTCGGCGATGTGCTGGCGCTGGAAACCCGCTGGGCGCAGCAGTACGACCAGGACGGCAATCCCAAGGGCACCAAGATCGAGGACCAGGCCGCCGCCGATGCGGTGCCACGCAACGTCACCATCGGCTTCTACGGGCCCCTCTCCCTCAAGGAAGGCAGCGAGTCCCGCTGGATCGAGGCGGCGGAGCAGGCCTACCGCGATGACGAGGCAGCCGAGCGCCAGCAGCGCTCAATCCCGCTTGATGACGCCTCGGACTTTGCCAATGAGTTCGGCGATGAGGAGGTGCCGTTCTGATGGCACCTCTGCAAGACAGCCGCTTTGGGAGCGGCGCCCCCAGGTCCCAGCTACGCCAACCCCAGCTGCCGGCCTTCTGCCGCACCCGCCGGCCCACCAGCGTCGCGGTCACCGTCAGCAGCCTCAACGCTTTGCGTCTGCTGGTGCTGCTGGGGCTTCTGTTTCAGCTCAGCACCCTGCTGCTCGTGCTCGCAGGGCCCGTGCCGCCGCGGCCGCTGGCCAGCACTAATACCGTCTTTCGCCCCAATGCCGGCACTGATGCAGGGGAGGTTCCACCCGCCGCACCACTTTCAGACCGATGAACAGCAAAAACACGTCATCCCATTCAGCTGCACCTCTCGCCTCGATGGATCACCCCGCTCTGGTCTCACGCAGCTGGAACGGCACGCCAATTTCTCGGCGCACAACCGACGGCTACGTCAACGCCACGGCCATGTGCAAGGCCAACGGCAAACAGTGGAACGACTACTGGCGCACTGACCGCGCGACGGCCTACCTGGAGGCCCTCTGCACCGAAACGGGAATTCCCGTTTCCAGCCTGTGTCTCAGTCTGAAAGGGGGTTCTCACCAGGGCACCTGGGTCCATCCCCAAGTCGCGGTCGACCTGGCCCGCTGGATCAGCGCACCCTTCGCGGTGTGGATGGACGGCTGGTTCCTGGAGAGCATCCAGCAAGCTCAGCCGACACCGGTGGAGACGACCCCGCCCCGGCTCCGGGAAGTCGAGGTGATCGCCCTGGTGGAACGCAGCATCGGACTGTTCGAGCGGCTCGGCGGAATGGATCAACGCGACGAGCTCCTGTTCAAGGACATCGTGCGCAGCAACATGCTGACCGCGAGCTCGGGACTGCTGCTCGGCGCCCCGACTGATGAGGAGCTCACCTTGGGAGATGCCTGGCTGGAGGTGTTCCAGCAAGCGCTGCCGCGCAACCAGTTCTGCGCAGCCGGCAAGCTCGTGGCCAGGGCTTACCGCGAGGAGTTCAAAGAAGAACCCCCTCGCCGCCAACAGTTTGTTGACGGGGCCCCGCGCCAGGTCAAGAGCTATCGCCGCTCCTGGTTGATCGACACCCTCAAGCGGTGCCGCGCCCAGCTGGCAGGAGGCTGATGGAAACCCAAGTAACAACCACTCGCCAGCGGGTCTGGGTCACGACGGCAGAAGCCTGCACTGCCCTGGGGATGAGCCGCGAAACCCTGCGCCAGCTGCGGCTGCGGGGGGTGCTCACCCCGGGCAAGCACTACAGGCGTTGGGGCTGCACCAAGGGACGCGGTCCCCTGCAGTGGCACCTGGAGAATGTGGAGGCCACCATCACTGGGTGGAGCCGGCGGCATCTGCGCCTCTGATGCCTTAACCGCCCGATTGCAGAGGTGGGAGGGAACTCAGAGAGAGGAATAACCGTTCCTGTCGGCCTGGCAAGGGCCGGAACCCCATCGACGCGTAGAAGCTGTGGAGGCGATCGCGTTCCGCTTCTCCAGCAGTGCCCGCCACATCGAGCAACATCAGCCGCACACCCAGGATCTGCCCAGCCCGTTGGCACTGCTGCATGGCATCCACCAGCAGGATGCGCCCCAGCCCCTTGCCCTGCTGTCTCCCATCGACAGCAAGGTGGCTGAGAAAAACGCCTGGGATCAGGTTCGAGCGCGGTGCCCGCGGGGCAGCAGCGGAAGGCACGTCGGCCACGCCAATGGCATGGGCATTGATGGCGTAGAAGCCCAGGCAGACCCGAGGTTTGCCTGCCTGGGCGGCGTCAGTGGCGACGTAGAGCCGGGTGTAGCCATCACGCTGCTGGCGCTTGGCGATGCGGCGCAGAAAGTTGTCCTGGCTGTCGCTGCCGCAGCGGAAGTCCTTGGTGTCGTGCAAGCCAGGGTCAAAAGCTTCGATCCGATACGCCACCGGATCAGGAGCGCACAACCTGGTCCTGGTGCAGCTGCCAAGCCTCCAGCAGAGCGGGGGTTGGCGTGGTCTCTTCGTCGAGGGCGGCGAGCAGAGACTGGTGATCGCCCTGGCTGAGCAGGGTCTGCTGCCTCCCACTGAGCATCTCCTGGGCTCGTGCATACGCCGACATCACCACGAAGGCGGAGGCCTCGATGCCCATCAAGTCTGCTGCCGCCTCAATGCTGGCCTTCACTGAGGGCTTGGTGCGCTGATCCATCCGAGCGGAGCGGGCCTCGTCGATCGCTTCGATCTCCGCATGGAGCGTGGTCTCGACCGGCGACATGGCACGCAAGAAAGCAGTCTCATTATTGTACGGGGGATGGCCGTACATGGCCGCCGCCTGATAGGGGCTGCTGAGCCAATGAAAGCCTAAAAAAGACCATCGGCTCGGGTCAGGGCCTCAGCAGGCCCATCGGCGCATCCGCCTAGCCGACTTGATGGCCTACAAGCACGCCATCGACCAGCAGCGTGCCGCGGCCCTCGATGAGCTGGCTGCCCAGGCCCAGGAGCTGGGATTGGGCTACTGAGGTGAATCGCTTCAACGTCGTCTACGACGCTTGAACCTGGATGCCGAACGGGTCTGCATGGCGATGCGGCAGCACCGAGCGAGCCTCAAGAACCCACCCAAGACAGTCGAGGAGTACCTGGCAACCCTGAAAGAGCAAGGGTTGAGCAGGTTCTCGCAGGCCGTGCGGCACTACGCCACTGAACTCTGAGCGCGTAGCCCCTGGCCCAGGCGTTGTTCCGCCTTGGCGAAAGCGTCGTCCACCACGTCATCCCCGCACCAGCGGCTGTAGGCCGCCAGATGGGTCTGCACGCTGTGGCCCATCGCCGCGGCCACCACCTTGGGCGGCAGGTCGCAGATCACGTGGGCCCGGTGGGCGTAGCCGTGCCGGCAGGAGTAAGGCACGAGCTTCTCGCCCTTGGATTCATACTCACGCCGCAACTCCTTCCAGAGCGGTCGATTCATCAGGTAGTGGCCCACATAGCCACCGCCCAGACCAGGCTGCATCGGCGGCAGCTCCTGGGTTGGGAAGCGTTCCTCGAGGCGCCAGCCGTCTGCCCAGTCGTCACAGGGCAGCGGCCGCAACACCCTGGGCCGGGTCTTGCCTCGGGAGGCGACCTTCTCATACATGCACCAAAGCCGGCCCTGGCGAATCTGCAGATGCTGGAGCTCCTCTGGTCGCAGTCCATAGGTCGCCATCAGCTGAAAGGCAAAGCGCCAGCGCGAATCTGGGATGGCCTTCACCAGCGAAAGAAGGTGCTCAACCTCCAGTGGTGTCGTGATCGCCTTGGCGGCACGCGATCGCCCCACGAACACCGCCAAGTCCTGAGGCGGCTCCCAGTCCTCACCAAGCCGCCGCTCAGCCACGGCCCAACGCAGCAGGGCGGCGGTCGACTGAATCTGGATCTGGCGGGTGCGCCCGCCCGGCTTATCCGCCCAGATCCGAGCCAGGGTCTCCAGCAGCTGCTTGGCGTTCTGCGGCGGGGCCACCGCAGCCACAGCGCCGAGTACGTGGTTCATGTGGTGCCGGTAGACCCGATGCCAGGTCGACGGCTTGATCTCGCCACTGATCAGCTTGTGCTCCCGGAAAGCAGCGATCAGCTCTTCCCAGTCCCCCGGGGCAAGCACTGCCGCCATTCCCCTGTGCCTGGGTCTGCCTGCATGGCCTGTCTGCAGACTGCGACCTGCTGCACCCAGCTCCGCCTCTGTTCCCTTGGAGCAATCAGCACGGGGCATGCGAGCAACGCAAGCATCGGGTTCGATGCCCTGCTGAAACTGCTCGTAGACCTGAACCACCGCATCGCAGATCTGGTCGACCTGATCGCACTCCCACGGGATGGGCAGCAGCACCTGCCAGCGCCTGCCTCGTCCTGCCCCTGCAGCAATGTTCAGGCGCGCATGACCACGGTGATTGAGCACCGTCCAGCCTCGACGGCACCCCTTCTGAGATAGGGCATGAGACACCACCGCCCTGATCGTGTCCCCCCAGTCACGGGCCCCCGCCATGTGAGACGTTAGGTGAGATGTTTCGTCTCACAGCCTGGCACGGGCAAGCAAGCGCTGGCGGAGACTGACAGGCCGAAAGCCAGTCGCAGGAAGGGCTTGCAGCTGAAAACCCTTATTGAGAAAGGGAAGCGGGCGGCGGGAATCGAACCCGCATCATCAGCTTGGAAGGCTGAGGTTTTACCACTAAACTACGCCCGCGGCAGTACATGCGTACGAGTCACATGCCTGTTGCTGTTACCGAAGTAATCCAGCTCAGACATTATGGCCTGCCCACCCCAAGCCCAAAGCGGCCCCGATGATTACAGCTGAAGAACCAAGCTTGGGGAAAGCAGCCCGGCGTCGCCTGCTTTGGAGCTACGGCCTCGGCGACATCGGCACCGGCATGGCTGCCACCCAGCTGGGCTTCTACCTCTTTGTTTTTTACACCGGTGTGGCCGGGCTGCCGGCCTGGATGGCGGGCCTGGTGCTGATGGTGCTGAAGGTGTGGGATGGCATCAACGACCCCCTAGTGGGCTGGCTCAGCGACCACACCAAGCATCCCTGGGGCCCGCGGCTGCCCTGGATGGCTGGCAGCGCCATTCCCCTAGGCCTGGCGCTCGTAGCGATGTGGTGGGTGCCTCCGGGGGGGGACTGGCAGAAGTTCGCAATTTTGGTGGCGATTCAGCTTGTGGCTATGGCGCTATACACCTGCGTCAACCTGCCCTACTCGGCCCTGGCCTCCGAGCTCACCAGCTCCACCCAGCTGCGCACCCAGCTGAATGCCAGCCGCTTCACCGGATCGATACTGGCTGGATTGGCCGGCTTGGTGCTGGGGGCCCTGCTGGTGGGCCAGGGCGCGAATGGCTACCTACGTATGGGCTGGGTGTCCGGACTAACCCTCACGGTGTTCACCCTGCTGTGCTGCTGGGGCCTAGCCCCCTTCGCCCGCAACTGCCAGCGCCCTACGGGCCACCCGGAACCGATCCGGCGCCAACTACAGCGCATCTCCGCCAACCCTCGCTTTCTCAAGGTGCTGGGGCTTTACCTGCTGCTCTGGTGTGCCCTGCAGCTGATGCAGCCGGTTTCGCTGATT
>Ga0315905_10001560_pt1 | contig 24585 bp, 5 predicted proteins | sample LakEriMetagenome_5_FD_203522 | JGI IMG/M metagenome (GOLD analysis project Ga0315905, IMG submission 203522) | Freshwater fungal communities from buoy surface, Lake Erie, Ohio, United States - Buoy 4 MA121 | ecosystem: Environmental > Aquatic > Freshwater > Lake | place: USA: Lake Erie, Ohio...
AGAACTAGCTGCTTTAGGAACTACAGATATTAAAGCTGAAACAACTATAGAAAATTCAGAAAAAAATGTTAACTTTGTTAATGAGGAAGTTAGTGAAGAAAGTATCTTTGCTAAACTTAAAAATAACAAACTTGAATGTTAAAAAACAACTACTATGAACTGCAATCCTTCAGTTGAAAAAAATAAAGATATTTTAAAAGATTTATTAAGACTTGACCCTGTTAAATATAAAAACTTTGACAGGGTTGCTGAATTTGTATTGGAAGCTCCAATTGATGAAGAAAACAAATCTGTGACGTTACATATTATGTCAAAGATATTTGTTGCACTACATGAAAGTAATAAGAACTGGGAGTTAGGTAGAAATAAAAATGCTGTCAAGATAGCTGAGATGAATGATCTTTATACTCAGACAAATCTGCATATTGCTGCTATTACAAGATTGATACAACCTAACAAAAAGCTTACACCTAATTCATATGAAGCTTTGTTAAGTAACATTGATGATAATATTGAAAACCCAAAAGCAATTATGCTAAGAAAAGATTATCAAAAAGATATCTTAGATCCTATTGCTAGATTTTTTTCTACATATGCATTTGAATCTGATAAAGAAAGAGATGCTATCATTGAACAGCTTAAAGCTAAGTTAGAAATAATCAAAGACATGTCTACAAAAAAAGCTCTTATAGAAGACATGTTTGAAACATTTTTTAATACTCTTACAAAGAAAAGTGATTTTATTACTATTCAATCTCAGATTGAAGCAGAACCTAGATTAGATACATATCTTCTTACTTTAAGCAATAGACAAACAATTGAAGCTGCAAAAGATGAAGATGGTGAATTTTACAATGTTATTACTGGAGTGCCTGTTGATAAAAATGATATTGCAGCACAAAAGAAAACAATTAGAAAAACAAGTAAAACACTTAGTGAAGAAAGAAGTGAAGATAAAATAAACTTTGGATTTCATATAAATGATATTATATCTGGTGTAAACTTTAGACCATTTTCAACAACAGAGTCACGTTTTGAAATTATTGATGATATCAATTCTCTTGTTAATCCTGATGATAATATCAAAATATATGCTGTTAAACTTGATAGTTATACAGATGAAAGAGTTGATGCAATAAATAAAATTCCAGGATTAGAAAATAAAACTTATGAGACTACAGAATCTCAAGTACAGTCAGAATATTTAAGTTCTACTAAAGATGGTTCTGTAATTACTTTATTACGTGAGAAAAAATCAGAAGATAAATTTGTACTTGTAGGAGAAATATCAAGTCCAGGAAAACCTGTACGTAATTTTTACGTACAAGGTTTGACAAACTTTGTTATACTTAATTCTGATAATACTACTAAACGCCTAGATCTTACTAACAATGATGATTTATTATTAGTACAAGATATGGCTACTGTAATTAAAAATGGTAAGACAGTTGATCTTGATGAACATGATCTTGCTATGATTAAAACTGGTACAGTTAATTTTAAAAATTTTAAAGATTCTGTAGCAGCTAAAGTAAATAGTTCTAAAGATGTATCTGTTGATATAACAGAAGATTTTTTTAATAACTATAGTATTCAAAAAGATTATAAACTTAAAAAACTTGAGTCTTTAAATGAAGCATTAAAATCTAATTCAAATATTTTCCATGAGGTTGAAGTTGTAACACTTGATAATAATAGTAATATAATTAAACAAGAAACTAAACAAGTACCTTATGCTTTTATTAAAAGACATGCAGGATACTCAGAATTTACACCTGTAAGTTTTATTAGTAATGACGTACAATTTATATTGTACAATGGTGTACAATATAAGTTTGATGAATATTTAGAAGAAATTGGTGTTAATCAAGATCTTATTGAAAAAGTTCTTAAAGATTATGGTAAGTATGAAAATAGTACTAACTGTATATACATCACATTTAATGATAAAGGTGAAGCAGGATTTAGAATTGGTAAATTTATGGAGCACATTACTAATGAAGTATTGTTTTCTAAATTTGTTTCTGATGTTACTGCTGATCTTGTAGAAGGTAAGACAAGTAAGTTTCAAAAATATTATGACAATTATAGCTTTAGAAGTAAAGTAAATAAAAATAGAGAGTATACTTTAAATGTAAACTTTAATGTAAATACAGTAGGTGAATTAACTATTGAATTTTATCCAACTAAAACTGGATTTAAAGAATTTTCAATGATTAATCAAGATACTAAATCTAATTTTAAATTTCCTTTAGGTAAAAACCTAACACAGGATATGGTTAAAATGATGGTTCCTACTTCAGCAGAATATGTTGAATTACAAAATGCATATCCATTCTTAAAAAAGATTGAACTATATGATGAAGATGGAGCAGTTGATTATGAAGCAGTTCCTTTATTTATTAACTCATTATATAATGGTAATATATCTACTACTACTGATGTTATAGAAAGATGTCTTACAGGTGTAAAAGAATCTCAGAAAAAGTTTAATGATGCATTAACAGAAAAAGTTATAAATAAAATAATTGATCCTGTTAATACTGAAAAATATAGTCAGTTTCTTAAAGTAATTAATAATAATTTTGGTTCAATAGAAAATATTTTATTCAACAAGTTTGATGATTCTTTTAAAATGCCAATGGTAAAATTTGGTGTAAAGAGTATAAATAATGTTGAAGCTGAAATTGAAAATGGTAATTTAAATACAACATTTGATAACTATGGTGTTGTTAATTCTTTAAATAGAGATGTACAAATAGTATCTAAACATAATAATGTAATAACACCTGCTGAAGTAGAAGTTGTTAAAGCTACAAAACCTATTACTAAAGATACAGGTAAAGTTACAAAGTCTACTAAAACTGTAAAAAAGAAAGTTATAGATGAACAACAAGAAGAAGATGCAGTAAATGCATTACTTGGTAATGCTCAACCTAATAAAGCATTTGGTGAAGATATTGCAGAAGAACCAGAAGATTTTGAAGATGTTCCTTTTGCAGTATTAGAACCTGGTTATGAGATGGCTACAGAAAAACAAATCAAAACTGCACATGATTGGTTTTCTGAAAAACTTTCTGACTATTTTCAAATAGAAGATCTTGAAAAATTAAATGATATTCTTGCTTTAACTAAACTAGAAGGAAGTGTATTAGGTGCAGTAAAAGATAGAGTTATATATCTTAATAATCAATTACAAGGTAAAGGTGTTCTTTACCATGAGTCATTCCATGCTGTGTTTAGATATCTTATGGATATGCCACAACGTAGAGAATTGTTAGATTCTATAATTAACAATAAAAAATATTCTTCAAAATTTACACAAGATAATATTCAAAAGTTTGCTGAAGATAGAAATCTTACATTGACAAATGATGAGCTTATAGATAGAATTGCTGAAGAAGTTTTAGCTGATGGTTTTCAAAACTATATGAATAAAAAGATGGAGCCAAAAACTTTATTAGATAAGTTTTTTGATTTCTTAAAAAAATTAATAAACTTCTTTAATAAAAATCAAAAGTTTATTGATGCACAATATGAAAGAATAAGAAAAGGTGATATCAATGTTGAGGTTAAAAACTCAGAAATGTATAATGATGAAGTTGCATATGCTAGTATTCCAGGGTTACTTACAAATGTAATGGATGTACAGTCAGGTAATATTAAACAAAAAGCAACTGTACTTGAAAGTAAAGAAAGAAGTGAGCTTATAAACTCTGTAATTGAGCAGATGTTAAGAAATGAATCTGTTAGAGAGATAACAAGCATTGATAAAGATGATGAATTTAATCTTAGATTTGAAGCTGCTAGATTAAAACTTTTAGAAGATACTTGGAACTTTGATAAAATATTATCAAGTATTCCTGAAAATAAACAAGATTTAAGAGATAAATTTACTGCTAAATATAAAAACTTGTGGACTAACTATTCTTTTATCTTAGGAGGTAGAATGGAAGGTTATCAGATATATGATCTTAATGAGTCTAATGATATATCAAAAAATGGTAAAATTTACAAAACTAAAAACAGAGTAAATGCAAATGATGAGCTTCAAGATAATACTAATGGAGTTGTTTCATTAGAGATATTAAAAAATGAAGTAAGAGATAAGTATAATACTGTTACTAATTTTGAACAACTTGATGAAAATAAATCTGATGATGAGATAAAAGATTTTAATCAGTTATTGGATTTAGTTGAAGCACAACGTAACAATGTTCAAAACAATTTTGAAGATGAACAAGATGATGCTGTAAAAAATCCTTATGAAGATAAATCTCTTGCTGAAAAAGGTGGATGGGAATCATTACCTAAAGAAATTAGAGAAGCTTTATCTGTTATTAAATTTAATTATCTTGACCCTGAATTTGGAATTGTGGTTCCTAAATATGTTGATTCATATGCAATGTTTGGAGTTATTCTTAAAATATCTTCTAGTGTTGATGCAGATGAAGTTGTAGAAAACATTAAGTTTTATGCTGATAAGTTGAGAGATGATAATGTTCATCTTGAAGCTGCTGATTCTTTAACTGCCATATATCAACACATTAAAGAAAAATGTGAAATTACAGAATACACAGATGGTACTGTAAAGATTAAAAATCCACAATTCTATAATATATTTACATCTACTGTTGTACGTGCAGCTGTTGATTATATATTATATGATGTTAATGTAAAAACTAAAGAGTTATATTCAGAAAATGAATTAGATGATTCAGAACCTACTATAGTAAGTAACATGGTTAACTATGATCTTAAAGATAAAATCTTATCTGAAGATATTAATAGAAAGAAAAACCAAATGCTTAGAAGTTTAGTATCTACTTATAATAAGAAAGCAGGTACTGATGAATATAAAAAAGCATTAGCTGTTATTGAAAGACATGCTATAACAATTACAACACCAAAACCTTTCTTAAGTTCTGTAAAAGATGACAGTGCAACACTTGAAAAAATGGCACAAGAGTTATCTAATGCTTTTAAAGAAATAGGATTACCATTACCAAAATCATTATTACGTTTATCAATACTAGGTATATCTATAGTAGAAAAAGGTGAATCACCTAAAATAGATTTAAGAAGTAAAACTGGAAAGTTTTATGCAAAGGATGAAAGATTTGTATTAGAAGGTAATTATTTACAAAAAGATTTTTTTGCTGACTTCTTATTAGTTAAAGAATCACTTAAAAATAATAATATATCTGGTACTGCACTTGCAGAAAGATTAGAAGATAAAGAGGATTCATTTGGAAGAATGTCTATCATATTAAGAAGAGCTTCTAAATATGTTACTACATATGATCCAACAGATTTACCTAGTGTATTTAGAAATGCTGAAGGTAAACCTGTATATAGATATTTACCATACACTCCTGTCTTAAGTATTGCACAAGAAATTACTAGCAAAGGTTTATCATATAGTTTAAAGAATGATAATTTTTATGATAACTCACAAGCTTATTATGAAAATAATCCATACTTTGCTGATATTCTTAATAATAAAAAAACAGACATGTCACGTTCTATGAGTTTATTCTTTAAGAACTTTAATGTGTCTTTGTTTGGTGGTGTTAATCAGCAAATTGATGATAACAAAAAAGATGGTAAAGTCTTTAAAGAACTTGAAACATCTTCTCAATACATACTTAACTTTTTAGGATTCTTTAAAAGAACAACCAATCTTGCTAAAGTAGATGGTAAACTTACCAATATAACAACATTTACAAGAATGTTTACTACTATTGAGTCTACAAATACTAACTATCTTATTCCAGGATACTATGAACAATACTTTGATGGTAAAGGTGCAATGGTTAATGATAAAGGAGATCAGTTACATGTATTAAAACTATTAGATAAAGTTAAACAAGAGTATGAAAGAATTAGAGATGAATATAAAGATGCTAAAAAATTAGCAGATAACTTCAATGCAGATAAACGTAACACTGATAAAAAATTAGTAAAAGCATATAACGCTGTACTTGAAGGTGATAAAGCTAATACAAAACAAAAAGGTGATGTCACTGTTAATGATTTAAGAGCATTCAACTTTAATTTCTTTACAGAAATGTTTGATGCTAATCCTGAATTAAAAAATGATTTGAAAAAAGCAGCTATTGCTGGAGTAAACTTTGCTGATATTACTGAAGAATTATTAGATGATCTTAAATTAGAATTAACAAATTATGCAGATGCTCAATTAAATAAACACTTAAAATCTTTAGTTAAACATGGTATTTTAACAAACATGGTTGAGTTAAAAGATTATTATTTTTCTAGCATACTTCCAAAAAAATTAAAAATTGATAATCAACTTAAAGGTAATGACCTTAGTAATTATTATGGTGATCCAGAAACTAATGATTTTAATTTTAAAAATGTTGCTGCAGATCAATTTTTTAATTACTGGATAAACAGTTTATTTTTTAATGAGGTGTTTGATGGTGATATAGCATTAGGTATAAAAAGTGGTACAGATTATAACAAACGTCAAAAGCGTAATGCTGCAGCTAGTCAAAATTTAGGTAAAGGTTTACATAAAGTATCATATGGTGATACTATTGTGGCATATCAACATCCTGAACATTTAGCATTTGGACCATATTATTCTATTGAAGAAATAAATGATGATCCACGTTTAGTTGGTAATGATGATATTAAACGTGTTCTTATAACAGATTATGGTAAAAAAGTAACTATTGATGGTATTAAAGTTGATACTATGCATAAGTTATTTGATGGACAATCTGTATCATCATTGATGCATCATATTGATATGTATGAAGCTATTGGTAGAATGAATCCTAAGATTAGAGAACTGTTAATTAAAAAACATTATTCTGCTCTTACAGGAGAAGAACTTATGTTCTTAAAAAGAAACAAAGTAGTATTAAACTCTAAGAAAACTGTTACTGCATCAAGAACATTATATCATAAACTATCAGAAATGTATATTGATAGAAATGATGTAAGTAGACTTATTGTTCCTGAAGGATATACACAAGAAGAAGTTTATGAAATATTACATGCATATTATTCTGAGATATATGCATTAAGAGAGATTAACAAAGCAATGTTAAAAGAAAATGATTTTTCTAATAACATTAATACTGAAAATAGAATTAAAGAACTTGTTAAAAAGATTCATGGTTATTATGAGGCACTACCACATAGAGTAAAGTTACATGAATTATTAAACTCTATGGAGTATCATAATATTGATCAATACATGGATACTGAGTCTTCTAAATTAGCTACTGTGTTACCTACAAGCGTTAATTATAAAAATGCTGATGGGTATATCAAAATGGAAAGATCTTCTTTGTATGCGCCTAATAAGTACAAATTCTGGCAGGTTGAAACATCTGGTATAAAAACTATTGTTAAATACTCTGTACAAAGTAAAGTTCTTATACCTGCTAACTTAAAAGATGTTAGTGAAATCATTAAAAAGAATGGATACAAACTTTCTAAAGCTGAAACTGCAGCTATTGATAATGAAATGAATGAATTACTTTATGAGTATCATACATCCTTAAAAGATGTAGGTTTATCTCATGAAGCATTGATGAATACATTTTTTAGTAATGATAAATCAACAGAAGAAAATATAGGTTTCATGTTTGATTTAATTAGAAAAAATCTTGCTACACAGAATGTAAGTAAAAACAAACTTAAATTATTTGAAACAGATCCTGTAACAGGTAAACCTATTCATAGTGCTAATTTACCTGAGATTAGAGATATGCTTGTGTATTATTTCTTTGCTCAGTATAGTAAATTTACAGATGAAAAAGGTACTGGTAGTAAATACATTCACATGACATCATATGGCAGTAATGTATTAATAGATAAAAATGGTGATACTATTTTTACTGATGATTATAAAAATAACCCTGCAGCTTATGAAGGTGTTACACATAGACCTTTGGGTATCAACATTGAAGAAAAAAATGGTAAGAAAATATACTGGGTTGAATGTATAGTACCAAAAGCTGTGTATAATAATCCTAAACAGTTTGCAAAATATAAAAATGAAATACTTAAGATGTTTGGTACACGTATTCCTACTGAGGATAAGCGTTCTATGATTGCACTTAAAGTAGTTGATTTTATGGATGCAGCAAACATGACTGGTATTATTGTTCCACAATTAATACATATTCTTGCTGGATCTGACTTAGATATTGATACACTGTATACTCAACAATATAGTTTCTACAAAAACTTTAATGGTGACTCTATTTTATATGGTGACTATTCTGCATATACATCTAAAGAACAAGGTGAGTTTGTTGAATATCTTAATTACTTATCTAAAGACAAAGACCTATCAACTATTATAAATTCTAAAATTGAAAAGCAAAAAGCTAATGATGTATTCAAACCTGCTGCTGCTACACTTAGAATTATGAGTATGTTAGGATTTGAAAATGCAAACTATGACGTACAAAAAGATTTTGATTTTTGGAAAACATTTGTACCACAAGATATTGATATTGATGAAATTAATGATCAGATAAATGAACTAGAAGACTCAGCATATGCATATACAACAAATGCTATAAAAAATTTGAAAGCTCAGAAAAGAATTTATTTTGAAAACAATCGTAGAATCAAATACATCAATACTTTGTTGAAAACAGATGCTGTTGTAAAAACATTATCTGAAAGTAAACTTCCAGTAACACTTACAGGATTTACTAAAAATCCAGCTATGAATTTATTAGCTAAAGATAAATTTCAAAATAAAAACTTAAAAGCAAAATTAGATATATTAAGTAACAGACATGTATTTAATAATTTATACATTAATGAGCGTTCATCTACTCAGATGTTTATGCAAATGTTAGATAAGTTTGGCATTAGTTTAAATGATAATTCATATGATACTTTTACTATTGATGGTGTTGTAAGTTCAAGACTTAAAAATGTATTAAGTAAATTAGGTATTGGTGTAACAGCTAATATAAATAAAACTCTTGCTTTCTTTAGTCAATATAATGTAGAAGATATTACTAATTTAAAAGAAGCTGTCTGGGCATTTAGAACTTCACCTAATGAAAGTTTAAAAAGATATAGAAATATTGGAGGATTTAATACTAGTGATATGCGTACTATTGCTATTATTGGTAACATTCTAGGAATGTTTGCTGATGGTGCAAAAGATCCTATTCCTGCAGCATTAAACTTAAATGAAATTAATACAGCAATTACATTAAATATGGTTGCTTTAGGTTTAGATCCAGAATTTGTGTTAAGTCTTAACTTTATGCCTGAGATCAAATCTGCTATTGATGAAGTACAAAAATCACAGACTGCAGTAACTGATGGTATAAACAATCAAAGAATATTTTTAAAACAAGAACTTACAAATGCTATTAAAAATCTTGAGTTTGAAACTGAAACTCTAGCATTAACATCTGAACAATATCAAGCTTTAACTGAAGACGAAAAGATTATATATCAAAGTGACATGGCTGTTGTTAAGCCTAAGAAATTTAAGTATGATGTTTTACAAGAACTTAAAAATGCAGATTTGATAAAAGATAAATCTAGTCATAACAATTTACAAGTTAAATATGAAAATTTAATTTTAAGATTTGACATTAAAAAGTTAGACAAACAAAAAATTGAAGATAACACATTGTCACTTAGTGATTTAGGTATTACTATTGCTGCTAGAGTTAATGTTAATGAACTTGATACAAATACTAATGAAACTAAAAAAGTATATGTAGAACAAGCAATTTCTGAAAAAGCTCAGAAAATGTTATTGTTAAGTTTGTATAGAGAGCAGTCTGAGCAAACAGCTAAGATTACACGCGCAGGTAATATTGTAAACATGTTTAAAAGATTTAGACCTGACTTTGATTATTTGGACCAGATGACAACTGATATTAATAGTTTAAAAAATGGTTCATCTATAATTACTGAAGAGGTTACAGCTTCAATCTTTGATGATAATCAAATATGGAATGTGATTGATAGAATTATTAATCATATGAATAGAAAGTCTACAATGTTTTTAGAAAGATCTGAGTTATTCAGACCTATCAAAAATACTTTTGAGTACATGTTTAAGGATAAGTCAAACTTTGCTAAAACTATTACATCATTTATTGCTTTAAATAAATTCAAAAATACATTTATACAAAATGATCCTATATATTCAACATTAAGTCCTGCAGCTAAAAAAGTTAAAGATGCTGAATCAGCAATGATAAAAGAAATGTTTAAAGCTGATTACTGGTTTACAAATAATCTTGAGGAAGAGTTAAATGAAATGCAAGAAAAACATCCTAATAATGCATTCTTGAATAAGCTTAGAACATTTAAAACAGGTAATGAAGCATTAGGGGTTATAGAAGATGAAGAAGGTGACTTTAATATTTTTAAAGAAACTATCATCACTACTGTAGGTAATGCTAAGATTTCTGGTCAACTGTTAGAGGATGTTGAAAATGATGCTGATATATTATTTAGAAAAGAACCAGAATTTTTCAAAAGACTTTTTATACATGAGCTTGTAAGAACAGGTTTAAGAATTAAGAGTGGATCTTTTATTCAATATTTAAATCCTGATTTTAAATTAGGATTGTCAAATCATATTGATGATTTTGTAGATATATTGAAATCAGTAAGTGATCCTAAAGAAGCTGAAAGAAAAATTGCAAGTTATATCAATGCAACAACTTCTGAAGAAGTGTATAGCTTTATGGAAAGCATGTTTGCTAATCTTGTATATTCTGCTACAAGTGAAGTTGATAATTATAAGATTCTAGCTCCTACAGGAGATAGACGTAATTTTAGAATTACTAATAAAAATCCTTTATTGAATAAAATAGATTTTAGTAATTTATCAAATCCTGAGTATGATGTATATGAAGAATTATTTAAACATATACTTCCTTTAGATAAATCATTTGATATTGATTCTAAAGATAATATTAGATTAAACTCTAATGATTATGTAGCATTTAATTTTGCTATTCCAGATAAATCATTTGGTGAACTTACTAAATATAACATGATTGATATAGCAAAAGCTTTTGGTTTTGCATATGAAGATAAGTTAAAATTATTTACATTCCCTCCTGTAATACAGGTTGGTAATGATTACTTTATGTTACAAGGTGCTGATGATAAAGCATATAACAGTGCTGGTAAAAACTTATTGTACTATCAAATATTAGATAATAAAAAAGAACATGTTACTACATATAACACTGGTGAATTTGCTTTGTATAAAAAGTTACCTGCTAAACCTAGTAATACTTCTATTAGTACAACAGCATTAACTCTTTCAGATATACAAAGATATAGAGATATTACATCTGATGCTAAAATAGAAAGAATTGAACTTGATGAAACTGGTAAAGTTAAAGCTGGTAAAAAATTAACATACAAAACTATTACTACAGATTTACAGAATAAAGTATCTAAAAATGTTGAAGCATTAACCACAAATATATATTATGCTGACATGGACCAATTACGTGAATGGCATAATGCTGGACAAGGTATTTATACTTTAAGAGTAAGTGCTAAACAAACAGGTACTAAATATGGATTTAAAGGTCTTAATGAAAATCAAAACTTTGGTAATCCTATTACAGGAACTGATGTAGAAGGTCTTGTTAAAATGAAAAATATACCTGAAGCAACAAAAGGGTTTGAAGAATGGTTAGATGGTAAAAATATATTTGTAGATAGATTTGGTGAAGAACATGACTTATCTTCTCAATCTAAAAGACGTGATTGGATAAATGATAAAATAAATGAACTAGCTAATGAACCTCAGTTACCTAACTTGTTATATTTTAAAAAAGGATATAGAAGTCATGCTGATGTTATAAATGAAAGAATAAAAGAAATTAGAGCAGGTTTAGGTTTAGACATTACACCTGGTCAAGTAATCAATATTTATGCAGGTAATAATGAAAACTTACATCTAAGTAACTTTGCAATTAGACCATTTACATTAACTTTTAAAGATGGTACATCTGTAGATTTTGAATCTGTAGAACAAGCTTTTCATTATATTAAAGTTTATGGATATTCTGAAAAATCTGAATATAATGATAACATGTTAGATAGAATTTTAGATACAGTTAATGGAGCTGAATTAAGAAAACTTGGTGGTGATAAAAAAATAAATCTGGATAGAGAAAGATGGGATAAAAATTCTTCTAAAGTAATGAAACAATTACTTGAGATATCCTTTAAAAATAATCCAGATGCAATGCAAGCTTTACTTGATACAGGTGACGCTATTCTTACACATGTACAAGATAGAACTAAATGGAAAACTGAGTTCCCTAAATTACTTATGGAAGTAAGAGATGAACTTAGAGGTCCTCAATCAAAAACTTCTGTAGATGCTAATCAGATTCAAACTATTTCTGAAGACTATGGTGTTGTAAAAAAAGAAACTAATCCTTCTAAAGAAAAAACAGAAGAATTTGTAAAGCTTATTACCCCACAGATTAATGCTCAAGCATATAAAGAAAATGTTGGAAAAGATGCTAATGATATGTTTATGTATGGTCTACGTTGGACCAGAAAATCTAAAGCTACAAAACCTTTAAACAATAAGAGTTATGCTAACAAAGGGTTATCAGTAACAAATGCAAAAGCTACTGATGGTTATGTTTATGATACTGTAGACCAAAATGGAAAACCTTTAGCACCTGTTTCAGATCTACAACCTATTATAACTGAAATAGAAAATAACTTAGGTCGTGATATGTCAAACTATGATGCAGTAATTGGTAATATATATTTACCAGGTCAAAATGTTGCTACACATAGAGATACTACAGAAAGCTTAAGTGCTAGAAATTATCCTGTTATAGTTTATACTATTGGTAATAACAGTGGAATTACTATATATGAGAATCAAAATGATCCTGGTTCTGCATCATTTGCTGGTGATAAACAAACAACTATACCTACTAAAAATGGTAGCATATACACATTTGGTATGGATGGTAAAGGAAGATTTGAGTTAGCACATGATACACCTAAAAAAATAAAAAGAGAACAAAAATTCCCTGCAATTACATTACCTAATGGTACTGTAGTAGAAAACTATACAATCACTCTTACTTTTAGAAGAGCTGCAGATTTGACTGAAGGTATGCCTGATGCGCCTGCTAAGATTGGTGTTAAATCACAAGTAGAAAAAGAAATTAAAGTTCAACCTGCAAATGATTATACAAATCATTCTGGTGGTGCTAATGGTTCTGATACTATATGGGATGTTACAGGAAAAGAATTTGGTATGGTAAATAATAAACATTATTTTACAGGAACCAGATCTGAAATGAATGCTCCATTAGGAAATGTAGACATTACAGGTACACCAATTGCTGTAGAAGGTGCTTCTAAAGTTGCACAAGCTGCTCAAGAAATGTGGGGTTATAAATATGCTACAATGAAAGATGCAAGACTTATTAGAAATTGGGCACAAGTTGCTAATTCAGATGCTGTATTTGCAATTGGAACATTAGGTAAAAAAGGTGACATCTGGAAAGGTGATGAAAAATCTGCAGAACCAAGAAGATTACTTAAAGAATCTGTACAAGGTGGAACTGGATATGCTGTTGAAATGGCAATACAAGCAGGTAAACCTGTATTTGTATTTGATCAAGTAAGAAAACAATGGTATAAAAATATTGGTGGTGTTTGGTCTAAATCTGATATACCTGTATTAACTAAAAACTTTGCAGGAATTGGTACTAGAGAAATAAATGAAGATGGTAAAAAAGCTATTAGAGATGTATATGAAAATACATTTAGTAAAACAGCAGCTACACAACCATCTATTAGTGTTAAAAGAGAATATACTCCAGAAAATATAACATCATTAAAATCTGATGAAGTATTTGTATTTGGTAGTAATACAGAAGGTAGGCATGGTAAAGGTGCTGCATTGATTGCTAAAAACAAATTTGGTGCAAAACAAGGACAAGCTGAAGGATTACAAGGTAATTCATATGCTATTATAACAAAAGACTTATCTAAAGGTGAAAGAAGTATTTCTCTTGATAAAATTGCAGAGGGGATAAATAAGTTAGCAGATTTTGCTGAGAATAATCCAGATACTAAATTTTATGTAACAAAATTAGGAAGCTCATTAGCAGGGTATACTATAGATGAAATAAAAGAACAGTTTAGAAAAGTAAATGAAGAAGGAGCAATTCCAAATAATGTAATTCTTCCTAAAGAGTATGAAGTAAGAAATGAATCAAGAGGTACTCAACAAACTCAAACTGCTACAACTGAAGAATTATTTACTACTAAAGTAAATCAGTTTCAATATACATACAATCCTCAAACAGGAGAAGTAATTCATAATGCTAAAGCTGGAAATAAAATTGAAACTAATGAAACTCAAATAGGTAAAGTGTTAGCAAATTATGTTAAAGAAAACAATTTACCTGTAGAAACTTTTAACAAACAACAGTATTCAAAAGTTGGAGACAAAGTTGTAAATGTTAATACAGGAAGTATTGTAACACAAAAACAAATTCTTGATTTGTTTAAAACTGAAAATGTAAAAACTCCTAAAAAAGAAGTAGACTTTGGTAAGAAACAATTAGATTTGTTCCAAGAATCTGAAACTCAAGTTGAAGATGAATTTGATGACTTTGAAGATGACTTTGACTTTGGAGATGAATCTGATTATGATGATACTTACAACTTTGAAGATGAGTTACCTGAAATGCCTAATACTGGAGATTCTGCTACTGAAGAAAAATGTTAATTAAAAATTGGTACTATGCCTTGTAAGTTACAAATAAAAGAAAATGTAGAAAAGTTTGTTGACAAGAATAGTCAGCGAGGTCTTTCTATGAGTTTGCAAGATGCAAATATTTTAGCATCTAATATAAATGCAAAGATGAAAAATCATGTTGTTAGTTTTTACAATGATGGTGGCAAGATAGGTAGAATTATAAATATACCTAATGAATTAGTAGACATGTATTTTGATATAGAAGTTAAAAGAAGAACTCCTGTAACAACTGATATAAATATACCTGTTAAAGAAGGTGTACAAGAAATATTTGATTCTAATCCTGAGTTAGTTTCTATAGGAACAACTGCACAATACTCTGCATACTTAGATACTATATTTCCAGATAGTAAAGTAAAAGATATTGTTTATCATGGAACTAAGAATTTAGAATCTATTTTAGAAAATGGATTTAAAAAAAATATAGTTGAATTTAACAGAAAAGAAAACACACAAAGAGTTGGTTATTGGTTTTTTAAAGAAAAAATTAATGCTCAAATGTATCAAATGGATGATACTGGGTATGTTGGAGGTAATTCTGGATTAGTTTATAATCTGTTAAATTCTAAAAAACCTTTTGAAAAAGATTATTCTTTTAGTAATAATTTTATACCTATTACTATTGATGCTGAAAATTTGGATTTAAATAATTATGATTCATTAATAGGATTAAATGTAAATGAAGATGTTGGATTAGATACAGAATATATAGTTTATAAACCAGAACAAATACACACATTAGGTTCTAAAAAAGATATTGAAGGATTTAAAAACTTTGTAGATAATAGACCAGCTGCTTCTGCAAACAAGTTTGAATTAGACATTAAGAATTTGAATTTAACTCCAGAAGTTGTAAATTACTTATACCAAGACAGTAGAGCTAAATCTCAAGGTAGAGATATTGAAAGCTATAAAAGAGAAATCTCAAAATTAATTAATAACTTGCAGTCTGATTTTACAAACAGTGAAATCTTAGAAACAATTAAATGTATATAAAATGAGTTGTCCAGTAGGTAAAGAATGGAATGAGTTTATTGATAGTCTTAATGAAGCAAATGATAAACTCACAGCTATTGATGCAAGAGTTGCTTACAGTATTTTTAATAAAGATAAAGATACTGAAGAAATACCTTCTGTACCAGAAGCATTAGACATATTGAATAATCTTACTCTTGTTGAAAAAGATGAAGAGTTTTCAAGATTAAATGATGAAAGCAAACAAGAAAAATTTATTGAGCAATTAGAAATGCTTGATATGTTAAAGTTATCATCATACTCTAATGAAGATCAGCGTAAAACATTAGACAAACTAATGGATATGACTGAGACTCATATTCAATTCTTTGATGAAGGTAGAATAAATAGTACTTCTACTAAAACAATTAGTGTTTCTAAACTAATAGGTTCTACTGATTTTAAAGGAGATCCTAATGAGTATATTGCATTTAAATTATTTGGAACATTCATACATGACCTTATAGAAAAAACTCAGAAAGAAGCAATTGAACAAGGTAACATATCTATAAATAAAGTATTTGATAAAGATTTTTTTATTGAAAAACTAAATGAATTTAAAGAGAATGAACCTTTTGAAATTGAAGGTCTTACAGATGAAATGTTATTTGTACAAGCAAGTGAGCTAGTAAATCAGATAGCATCATTAAGAGCATCAGGACATTTAATAATACCAGAAATATCTATTGTTGGTACTGATTTGTATGGTACTAGAATTGTAGGTAGAGTAGATATGTTGTTAATAGATCCAAAAGGTTCTGTTAAAATATATGATTTTAAAACTAAAAAAGTAAAACTTTTAGATGCTAATCCTGATACAGATTGGAACAGAGATGTAGCACCAGAAGCATTAGCATGGTTAGCTGTAAAAACACATGACATGGTTGCTGATACAAGAGGAGGAACACAACCTAACTTTGTAAGTGGGCAAATGTCTAGAAGAAGTGCATATGATACATGGGCATTTCAAGTTAATGTATATAAAAATCTACTTGAGCAAAATGGTTTAGATGTTTCAGGTAGTAGTATACTTGCTTTATTATATGAAACTGATGCAAATAAAAACTTCTTAGGTAGCATGATGCATGAGTTCCTAGAAGAAAACTATTATATATATGGTGACAATGATGCTGTTATGTCTAATGGTGTAAGTATCATCAAGAAGCGTAAACTAGATCAAAGAATACCTCTTATTAAACAGTTAGTTAATAAATTTGTACCAGGTAAAGAAAAGGTTGTAGAAGAAAAAGCAAAAGCTACAAAGCTTATAAATGAAATTATTCAACCTACAGAAGATGATTATGCTAAAATGCGTACTAATCTTAAAACACTTATTGAAACTGAATTACAAGACATTAACAGATTACATTATAATAAATCTACACCTGTAGCTATTAAAAAAATCACAGAACAAAAAAGAGAAACTTTACTACAATACAAAGAAATTCTGAATAAAATCAGCAATGAAGATTTAGACAGATCTATAAACTTTGCAAACATACTTGATAAACTATATGTTGAATTATCATTTCTAAATGAAAAAGCAAAAGAGTTAGAAGAAAAACTTTTAAAAGATCCAACTAAAATTACTCAAGTTGATATTAGTAAAATGACACTTATCTTTAATAATTCACAAGGTCTTACTGATATTATTAATATTATGGAGCGTGTACTTAATGAAGCACGTGATAATAAAGAAAATCTACTTACAGAAACTAGTCCTGCTGTTACTACATTGGGAGATATCAAATTATTTAAGTCAAATATATCACATATTAAATCTTTAATTTTTAGAAAAACTGCTGCTACCAAAGTGCTTATGGCTCCTGGTAAAAAAGCATTTGAAAGAATTAATGTTCAACTTAAAGAACTTTTAACAAAAGAAGTTGAAGTACTTGAAAGAGAAATAGAACAATTAAAAGATGGTAGAGGTCTTACATTCACTCAGCGTTTAAAAAGCCAAGTGCTTATGAAAATGAGTAAAGAATATAAGAAAGGTATTGATGAAAAACTTAATACTACTAATAATTCAAATGATGCTGCAAAATTAACATTGATTGAAGAAAAAGAAAAAAGAATTAAAATATGTAATGATATTTTAAATGGTAGGTATAATTATGATGAAGCATCTGTATTAGCATATTTAGATAGCATTACAGATCCAAATGATACTACTGTTTATGTTGGTTCAGATAGAGTTTTACCATATAATCAAATTATATCTAGTCTTACAACAGCTAACTGGGTTGCTACAGTAAGCAACAAAGATTTAGCTACAGCTTCAGTACCAATTTATTTAAAAAATGTAGCTGCACTTGCTGTTAAGAATGCACAAAATGATTTTGTATCATCTAATTTTGATGAACTGCGTGAAAAATTATATAGATCTGGTAGATCTTTTGAAAAAATAAATGACTTAATTTCAGAAAAAAGAGTTCTTAAATATACTGATCCTGATACAGGTGAGATTATTGAAAAAACATACAGTACTTTAGTAGCACCTTATTCTCAAGAATATGTAGATAAATATTTTTCATTTAGACAAATACAAACAGGATATAAAAAACAACTTACCAGATTGAAAGCTGAACGTCAAACGCTTTTTGAAAATAAAAAAAGCATTACTGATATAAATGCTGAAATTAAACAAGTTACAATTGACAAAAACAACGCATTAAAAAAATATAATAAATGGTTAATTGAAAATTGCAGTCTACCATTTACAGCTGAGTTTTATGAAGTACAACAAGAGTTGCCTATAGAGATTGCTGAAAAATTACAAGACTTATATCTTGAGTTAGAAAACATTAGATACTTTGGTGAAGGTTTTGATAACTTTGAAAGTCCAGATCAAGATCCAACAGATATGATTGAAGATTATGAGTTTGATAGAATCAGTGAAATAGAAGATGAGATACGTCAACTAAGACTTGAGGCTAGAGAAATTGATCCTAAATATGATGAGTTCATAAAAAGAATGGATGACTTTTATGAATTTGATATTAATAGAAATTATTATACAAGACAGAAAAACTTAGCATTATCTAAATTTGAAGGTAATCCTGAAGCTATGCAAAAATGGTTAGATGAAAATGAAATCACAAAACCTAAAGTTGAATGGTATGATGAGTTATCATTTTTATATGAAGAGTTAGCTGGAATATTTGGAGAAGATCAGTATGTAAAAGATATAATGGAAAAGAGAAGTAGAATTCTCAGAAAACATAAAGGTCCTGGAGGAGTACTTATAACAAGATTTATGTCAGATGCTGACGTAGAAGAATATGATAATTTAACAAACAATCTTGATGAGTATTTAGCGTCTAAAGAAAAATTTGAACTTTCAGAATTAGAAATAGAAAATATTCAAGAAATAACTGGAAAGATTTCTGCATTAAAAGAAGTAGTTGTAAATCCTAATTATCAAAAAGATTTTGATATGCGCTATGAAAAAATTGTAAGCACAGATGAAATGATTAAAAATTATGAATCTAGAATTGCTTCAATGGAATCTCAAGGTATTGATCAAGTAGAAATTGATAAACTTAGACTTGAACAAGAAAAATTAGAAATACAGTTTAGTAGAATAGAACAAGAGTTTAGACAATGGTATAATAAAAATCACACTAATACTTATAAATCTTATGCAACTGGTTATAAGATAAAGTCTTTTGCACAACCTAAGAAGTTTAACATGATTACTAGACCTGCAACAGCTGTAGCAGATAAGTATATGGAAACTGTTCCACATCCTAAGTACACTAAGAAAAGAATGAAGCAAGATGCTTATTTTGTTAATGGTGAAAAATTAGATGATGAACAACGTGATGAGCTTAAAAATGATCCTTTAGTATTAGAGGAATTACTTGTTACTGGTCAACTGGTTATAGAAAAAGGTGTATATAATCCTGATTATTTAGAATCATCTGATGGGATACCAATGCCTAAAAACATTATACAACTTTCAGATAACATATACATACCTGCAGATAATGCTAATTTAGAAAATATTAATCCTAAATATTTAGAATTATATAAAGATAAAGATTTGTTTGATTTTTATAATGCAATAGCAACAATGTATTTTAAATTGCAAAAACAAGTTGATGGTAAATCATTAGGGTATATCATACCTGGTAATATATCTGAGTTTAGTGAAACTTTATATAAAGAAGGATTAGTCAAAGCTATTACAAAACAAAAAGATCTTTATGTAGATAAAAATCTTAAAGCTTATGGAAGTGCACAAGATTTAAATGATAATATATTTGGTGAAAGCACAAGTATAAGACTTAAAGGTAATAAGCAATTAGATGAATTGTATCAATCTAAAGATGTTGTAAGTAGTATTATGAAATGGTCTGCTGAAGCACATTATAATGTTGCAATGCAAGAAGCGCAACCTATAGTAGATGCTTTTATAAGTGAACTTAAAAGTAAAGCTGCAGAGTTACAAGAAAAAATACAAAAAGGAGATAAGAGTGTTATCAGAGATGTAGATGGAAAAGTAATATCTGCAATTGATTATAAAAGAAGATTACAAGAAATAAACAAAGTAATTGAACTCAGTGAGTATGAGCGTAATAAATTTGTAAGTGGTAAATATGAAGATTCTTATGTTACATCTAAAGCAGTAACAAAAAGATTATCAAACTTTTTCAGATATACAAGTTTCATTAGAATTGGTTTTGACCTTACTAACCAGTCTAAAAACTATGTTTCAGGTAGTATACAAGCACTACTTGCTGCAGCAGAAAATGAAAATGCACATTACAGCAAAAGAGATTTTATATGGGCAAAAGCTCATGTGCTAGGTAAAGTTATTCCAACATATCTTGGTGATTTAGGTAAAATTAGTAGTGTTCGTGATGAAACAATGTTGTATAGATTGTTTAATCCTACACAAAAAGAATTTGATAAATATTTAAAAGATTTATCTGGTAAAGTATCAAGAAAAGTAATTAATAAATTAACTAATGTTAGTGAAGCTGCTTACTTTTTTCAAGATAAAGGTGATACAATTATTGGTATGACTGTACTTTGGGCAGTTATGAATAACTATAAATATAGAGTTATTACTGGAGTTGATGCTAATGGTGAAAACATATATCAAAAAGATGCTGAAGGAAATGAAGTTTTTGTATCAGCACATGAATGTTATGAAAGAGATCCAAAAGGAACCAATCAACTTATAATCAGATCTGATGTAGAATATACACAAGATGATGAAAACTTTCTAAGAAATATTGTTTACTCAGAAATGAAACGTGCTCAAGGTAACTATTCTAAAGCTGATCAGGTAAAAGCTGAGTCTACATCTATGGGTAAAATGGTTTTATTTTTCAAAAAATATTTAATACCAATGTTTAGTAATAGATTTGGATACATGAAAACTAACTGGGAAGCTGGTGAAGTTGCATTAGGATACTGGAGAGCTGTTGGTATGGCATGGAGACAATTTGGTGGAGCACAAACTGCTAAACATTTATTATTAGGTGGTAAAACTATGAGTAGACTTAATCAAAATACTATTGGTAGTTTTATGACAAATAAAATAAATCATGCTAGAAGAGATGCAATGATGATGATGTTACTAACTGGTTTATCAATGATGGCATTAGCACATCTTAAAAAGAAACATGTTGGTGATGATGAAGATGATGATAAAGAATTAGGTGTTATTGAAGGAAACTTAATAAGATTATTATGGTCTGTTAAAGGTGAAACTAATTCAATGTTTCCTGTAGGTGAAGGTTCTTCTGAATATATTAAAAACTTTACAACAGCAATTCCTTTTGTAAGAGAGTTTACTGCTGCTAGTAAAACAATTCATCATGCATGGGCATTAGCTGGAGTAAACATTGCTAACAATGGTGCTGAACCTGATCCTGATTTAGATTCTGAATGGTATCAAGATGCTTGGAAAAATGCATACTACAATAGAAAAGCAGGAGCATATGAAAAAGGAGATGCCAAAATTATAAAAGATATGATAGACCTTACAGGTATTAAAAACTTTAGAGACTTGTTAGATCCTAATTATAGAATAGACATACTCAAGCGTAACCAATAATTTTGTATATTATAATGTAATATTCTCTGTATCATGTCAAAAATAATTGTACCATTACATTTTGCAAAATTAAACTCTACGCCTGCAAATGTAGAAACAGGATTTAAAAAATTCTATCTGCGAGGTGAATGGTTTAAATTATATAATGGTATAACAGAAATTGATGTTGTACTAGACAGACCTTTAGATAACTATATACCAATTCCTGGTATTATTACAGCTAGTGATACTGTACTTACAGCAATTGAAAAGTTAGATTATGCTATAGGTAATATTAATCCAAATGTTCTTTGGGGTAGTATTACAGGTAACATCTTAGCACAAACAGATCTTATAGCATATATAGCAGCACTACCTGCCAGTACATTACAACAAGTTGTTAATGCTGGTAATAGTATTTCTAATTTTGGTGGTATAGGTACTGCAGATATTTTATCAGTAAATTTTACAAATAACAGATCACTTTATCTAAACAATAGTAGTTCTCCAACAATAAAAATTGTTGACAATCTAAATGCATCTCATTATACAATAATTGATATTGATACAATTAATCTAAATGGTGTGTCATACAACTGGTCAAGTATAGTATCTCCTCCTACAACACCAACATTACAACAGGTTACAACAGCAGGAGCAATAACCACAGATCCAATAACTGTTGGAGGAATAATATCAGGAAATTTCTATTCAGATGGATATAATTTTGGGGTTAGTGATAACAATGATGCTAATTATAATTTTTTATATCAACCCTTTAGTGGTCTACAAATAACTGATACAATAAATTTTGTCTATCTTTTTCAAGACGCAAGTATAGGATTCCAAACTGCTGTAGGCGATGGAAATTTAAGATCAGATTTACTAACAGGTATAAGAACTTGGCAATTTCCTGACGCTTCAGGTACTTTAGCTTTACTTTCTAATATTCCTACAATACCAACAGTTGGTACGTGGGGAGCATTAAATTACCCTACATGGACTACAGGCACTCCGTTTGTAAAGATGACAGCTGTTGGAACATTTGCATTAGATACTACAACGTATTATCCTTATCCAACGGGAACAATATCTCAATATATTAGAGGAGATGGCACATTTGCTACATTTCCAAGTGTAGCTGTCCCAACATTACAGCAGGTTACAACTGCAGGTAATACCAGCACAAATGCAATATCTATTACAAATCCTGGACTAAGTCAATATTTTTCTGTATTATCACTTAGTTTTGCTAATTTTAATAATATTATTACAGGTAAAATTACTAAAATATCAGTAGATGATGATTTTACATTTCAAAATGGAGCAAACATTTTATATTTAAAATCACCTGTTACTATTACTGGTACAAATACTCAAACACTTCAAAACGCAACAGGTACAGTAGCATTGTTATCAGATATAGTACCATCTCCTCTTACTACTAAAGGAGATATATATACATTCAACACAGTTAACGCAAGATTACCTGTAGGTTTAGATACACAAATTCTTATAGCAGATAGTACAACGTCAACAGGATTAAAATGGGGTACTAATACAGCTGCTACACCTTTAGGGTATTATGGAGCATTCTCTGATGTAACAGATCAATTTGCTACTGTTATAAACGTAGGCTATCCAATGCTATTAGGAGTAACTGATCTATCTAATGGTGTCACTGTAGTTAGTGGTTCAAGAGTTACAATAGCAAATACAGGAATATATAATATCCAATGGTCAGCACAGTTTAGAAATCCATCAGCAAATATACACGATGTTACAATATGGCTTAGAAAAAATGGAGTAGATGTACCAGGTTCATCTGGAATAGTTGCAGTGACAGCAAAGCATGGCTCTTTTGATGGACATGTCTTACCCTCTTGGAATTTTCTTTTAGATGCCATTGCAGGAGATTACTACGAGTTTGTTTGGAGCACAACAGATACTTCTATATTTATTTCATTTGAACCTGCAGGAAGTCCTCCTCCATCAACTGCATCTGTAGTGCTCACTGTTACACAACAGAGTGGTATAATGGCAGGAACAGGAATCACAGCTCTTAATAGTCTTACAGGTTCTACGCAAACATTAGTTGCAGGAACAAGTGGAACTGATTTTGCAGTTTCTTCAGCAGGAACAATACATACATTTAATCTTCCTACAGCAAGTGCAACAAATAGAGGTGCATTAAGTTCAGCAAATTGGAGTACGTTTAACGCAAAGACAAACATTGGATTAGTTCAAGCAATGACACAAGGATTACAAAATATATTTTAAAAATAAATAACTATGGCAGCAAATACAGCACCAATATTTTCTATTTCGGGAGATATAAAATGGGGAACAACAGCAATTACAACAGCTAATACAGCTAAAGATGGAACAGGTACAGTTTTAACTGTTTTTACAGCAAATGTTGATGGAGGATTTGTACAAAGAATAAGATTTAGATCAGCAGGAACAAACATTGCTACAGTAGCTCGTGTATTTATTAACAATGGTTCTACTAATGCAACTGCAGCTAATAATATTCTTTATGATGAAATTACCCTTGCCGCAACAACTATTTCAGAGGTAGCAGCATTACCTGTTTATGAATTACCATTAAACTTTGCATTACCTGCAGGTTATACATTAAATGTAACTATAGGAACAACTATAGCAGCAGGATATTTTGTGAGTGTAATTGGAGGTAAATATTAAAAGCTATGCA
>Ga0315905_10001561_pt1 | contig 24577 bp, 20 predicted proteins | sample LakEriMetagenome_5_FD_203522 | JGI IMG/M metagenome (GOLD analysis project Ga0315905, IMG submission 203522) | Freshwater fungal communities from buoy surface, Lake Erie, Ohio, United States - Buoy 4 MA121 | ecosystem: Environmental > Aquatic > Freshwater > Lake | place: USA: Lake Erie, Ohio...
CCCCCACCTGGCCATTCACCCCGATGTCCAGCGACAGCCCGGCGCCGCTGGCGGTGATCTCCCCGGCCGCTGCCGGTCGGCGCAGCCCGGCAAGCCCTAACAACACAAAGCCGCTCAGGCCCGGCAGCCGCTGCACGGACGGCTGCCGGGCCTGGCAGGAGGGCTGGCGTGAACAACTGGCCACAACAACTGGCCACAACAAAACCTTGCCCATGCTGCACCGAATCCCGGCTCCTAGCGCCCCGGAGCGGCGGAACGCGGCGGGCCAGGCATGATGGCGCCACGCGATCCGGCCCCCGTGACCCCGTTGCCGATCGAGAGCCGCGCCCGGCTCCGGCTCCGCTCCCTCGGCTGGGCCCTGCTGGCCGCCGCCCTTGCCGCCGCCATCAACCTGCCCCTGGCCCTGCTGGATCCCGCCCCTACCGGCAGCGCAGCATCCCTGCTGGATCCGCTGCTGCGCTCGACCGGCTGCGGCTTCTTCTATGGCCTGCTGGCCTTCCACCTGCAGCGGGTCGATCCCGACGACGGCCACCTGCAGGCCGGCCTGGTGGGGGCCGTGTGCGGGATCCGCAGCCTCGGGGCGGGAGCGGCCGCCGCCCTACCGCCGGGTGCCAGTCTGATCGGGGTTGCGCCATCCCTGATGATGGAGCTTGCCCGGGCCTGGTTGCCGCTCTGGCTGCCCCTAGTCGGCTGCGCCCTGCTGCTCCACGGCATCCAGCGCCTGACGCCCTCCCTGCTGCCCACCCTGCGGCCATGATCCAGCGGCGCGGCCGTTTCCCGGCCCGATGAGCCCCCGATGAGCCTGCTGCACGCCACCTGGCTCTATCCCCCCGAAGGGGCCGGTGGCCGTCTGCTGCTCTGGGCCGATACCTGGCGGGTGGCTTCGCCGGTGCAGCCAGGCCTTGAGGTGCCCGAACACCCGCTCGCCCTCGACCTCGATGCGATCGGCGGCTGGCTCGACGACCACGACCTCTGGACCGACGACCTCCGCCCCGCCGAAGCGGTGCTCTCCCTGCCGAGCCGCGGCCAGGCGGTGCGGGGCAAGCGCAAGCTCGCCGACGCCCCCTGGAGCGGGCTGCCCCTGCAGGCCGGTGAACCGATCCCCAAAGAGCCCCAATGGTGGCCTTGGCATGTGGAGGGCTGGGCCCTGGAAGCGGGCGCGGCGGGCGAATGGCTGAGCCGCCTGCCCCTCTCCGGCCACCACGCCGACCTTGCCGATGAACTGCGCTGGTGGAGCCACCTGCAGCGCTGGGCCCTGAGCCTGATCGCCCGCGGCCGCTGGCTGCCCCTGGTGGAGGAGGGCCAGGCCCGCTGGTGGCCCCTGCTCAACCGCGAAGGCGACCGCCGCCGGCTGGAGGAGATGGCGATCCGGCTGCCCCAGGTGGCCACCTGCGCCATCGGGCCCGGATCGCCAGGCGAGAAGGCCGTGGCCTGCCGCCGGCCCGGCAGCGGTCGGCTGCGGGTGGCGAGTCTGCTGGAAGCCCTGCTGGCAGGCCAACTGCGGGCCGGCTTCAAGCCACCGGTCACCGGCCTCGATCCGCTGCTGGCCGCCTGGCAGCGATCCCTGGGCCCCGGCGATGGCCGCATCGCCCTCGATAGCGAGGCGATCGAACGCCTGGAGATCGCCACACACCACTGGCGCGAGGCGGTGGCGGGACGGGTGGCGCCGGCGCGGGCCTGCCTGGAACTGTTCGCCCCGCCGCCTGAGGAGGAGCTCTGGGAGCTGCGCTTCTCCCTCCAGGCCGAGGCGGAACCCAGCCTGCGGCTGCCGGCGGGGGCGGTTTGGAGCGCCGGCGACACCACCCTCCAGATGGGAGAGGTGAGCGTGAGCCAGCCGGGCCTGCTGTTGCTGGAGGGCCTGGGCCGCGCCCTGCAGGTGTTCGAGCCGATCGAGCGGGGCCTCGACGCCGCCGCGCCGGAAACCATGCAGCTCACCCCCGCCGAGGCCTTCGTGCTGGTGCGCACCGCCGCCGCCCAGCTGCGCGATGTGGGTGTGGGAGTGGTGCTGCCCCCCAGCCTCAGCGGCGGCCTGGCCAGTCGCCTCGGCCTGTCGATCGTGGCCGAGCTGCCCACCCGCTCCCGGGGCTTCAGCCTCGGGGAGGATCTGAGCTGGTCGTGGGAGCTGATGATCGGGGGGGTCACCCTCAGCCTCAACGATCTCCAGCGCCTCTCGGCCAAACGGAGCCCGCTGGTGCAGCACAAGGGCGCCTGGATCGAGCTGCGCCCCGCCGACCTGCGCAATGCTGAGCGCTTCGCCACCGCCAAGCCCAATCTCAGCCTCGACGACGCCCTGCGCCTCACCGGCAGCGCCGGTGACACCTTCCACCGCCTGCCGGTGCACCAGTTCGAGGCGGGCCCGCGGCTCCAGGCGGTGCTGGAGCAATACCACCAGCAGAAGGCCCCCGATCCGCTACCGGCGCCGGAGGGCTTCGCGGGCCAGCTGCGGCCCTATCAGGAGCGTGGCCTGGGCTGGCTGGCCTTCCTGCACCGTTTCGACCAGGGCGCCTGCCTGGCCGACGACATGGGCCTGGGCAAGACGATCCAGCTGCTGGCCTTCCTGCAGCACCTCAAGGCGGAGGAGGAACTGCGGCGGCCCGTGCTGCTGGTGGCCCCCACCTCAGTGCTCACCAACTGGAAACGGGAGGCGGCGGGCTTCACGCCGGAGCTTGGGGTGCGGGAGCACTACGGCCCCCGCCGCCCCGCCACGGAGGCGGCCCTGAGGAAGGCCCTCGACGGTGTTGACCTGGTACTCACCAGCTACGGCCTGCTCCAGCGCGACAGCGAGCTGCTCGAAGCGATCGACTGGCAGGGGGTGGTGATCGATGAGGCCCAGGCGATCAAGAATCCCGCCGCCAAGCAGAGCCAAGCCGCCCGCGACCTCGGCCGCCCCGGCAAGAAGGGCCGCTTCCGCATCGCCCTCACCGGCACGCCGGTGGAGAACCGCGTCAGCGAACTCTGGGCCCTGATGGACTTCCTCAATCCCCGGGTGCTGGGGGATGAACCCTTCTTCCGCCAGCGCTACCGCCTGCCGATCGAGCGCTACGGCGACATGAGCTCCCTGCGGGACCTCAAGGCCCGGGTGGGCCCCTTCATCCTGCGCCGCCTCAAAACCGACAAATCGATCATCTCCGACCTGCCCGAGAAGGTGGAGCTGCGCGAATGGGTGGGCCTCAGCCCCGAGCAGAAGAAGCTCTACACCAAAACGGTGGAGGAGAGCCTCGATAAAATCGCCCGCGCCCCTCTGGGCCAGAAGCACGGCCAGGTGCTGGCCCTGCTCACGAAGCTCAAGCAGATCTGCAACCACCCCGCCCTGGCTCTCAAGGAGCAGGGGGTGGATGCCGGCTTCGCGGCCCGCAGCGCCAAGGTGCAGCGGCTGGAGGAGATCCTTGAGGAGGTGATCGAGGCGGGCGATCGGGCCCTGCTGTTCACCCAGTTCGCCGAATGGGGGCTGCTGCTCAAGGCGCACCTGGAACGCCGCTGGCGCCAGGAGGTGCCCTTCCTCTACGGCAACACCAGCAAGAGCGAACGCCAGGCCATGGTGGATCGCTTCCAGGAGGATCCCCGCGGGCCCCAGTTGTTCCTGCTCTCGCTCAAGGCCGGCGGCGTGGGCCTCAACCTCACCCGCGCCAGCCATGTGTTCCACATCGACCGGTGGTGGAATCCCGCCGTGGAGAACCAGGCCACCGACCGCGCCTACCGCATCGGCCAGACCAACCGGGTGCTGGTGCACAAGTTCATCACCAGCGGCTCGGTGGAGGAACGGATCGACCGGATGATTCAGGAGAAATCGAAGCTCGCCGCCGACATCGTGGGCAGCGGCGAGGACTGGCTGGGCGGCCTCGACATCGGCCAGCTGCGGGATCTGGTGGCCCTCGAGGAGAGCTGAGCGGCCGGCCGTGGCCAAAGAAACGCCCGCTTCAGCGGCTCACACCGCTGGCGCCGTTGGGATCCGAGCGAGAAGCACCGGCAGCGGAGCTCCGCCGGGGCGGGGCGGCCGCCATCCCCGCCGCGAAGCGCCGCAGCCCCTCGGCCAGGATCCCCTCGCCGGTGGCGAAGCAGAGGCGCACGTGGCCGGCGCCGCCGGGCCCAAACCAGCGGGGGCTGCCGGGCACCAGGGCCAGCCCATGGGCAAGTCGCAGCCGCTCCACCAGCGCTTCGGGGTCCTCCCCGCCGGCCGGCAGTCCCACAAACGCCACGTAGGTGGCCTCAGGGCGACTCACCCTGAGGCCAGGGATCGCCCGCAGGGCGTCGATCGTCTGGTCGCGGCGCTGGCGCAGATGCTCCAGGAAGGCCGACAGCCAGGCCAGGCCCTCGGGGCTGCAGGCCGCCGCGGCCGCCACCTGGCTGAGGGTGGCCACCCCATCCACGGTGCTGGGCTGGTCGCTGGCGGCCAGCAGCGCCGCCAGGGCCTCCGGATCGGCCATCGCCACAGCGCCCACCCGCAGCCCCGCCAGGGCGAAGCCCTTGGAGAAGCCCTGCACCACCGCGCCGATCGCGGCCAGGGAGGGCTCCAGGGCCAGCCAGCTGGTGAACACCGCCGGCAGATACACGATGTCGCTCCACACCTCATCGCTGAGCACCCGCAAACCCCGGGCCAGGCAGAAGCGCCCCAGGCTTTCCAGCTCCTGGCGGCTGAAACAGCGGCCGAGGGGGTTGTGGGGATTGCATAGGCAGAGCAGGCGGGTGCGGGGCGTGATCAGACGCTCGAGGGCCTCGAGATCCAGAGGGCCATGGCGCTCGATCGGCCAGAACACCGGCACCCCGCCGGAAGCCCTCACCACATGGGGGAGCAGGAAATCCACCGGATCCCACACGATCGCCTCATCGCCGGGCTGCAGCCAGTGCCGCGCCACCAGGGCCAGGCCGGCGGCGGCACTGTTCACCGCCATCACCCCGCCCGGCTCCACAGCCGCCCCCCGCCGCTGCCGCAGGTCCCGGGCCACGGCCTCGCGGAACAGGGGCAGGCCGCCGGGCGGTCCATAGCTGAACACCCCCTCCAGCCCGTAGGCCACCAGGGCCTCCCGGATCACCACCGCCGCCGGGAAATCGGGATCGGCGGCCGTGAGCGGGATCACCCCCTCCGGCTGCTCGGCCCAGCGCTGGTTGAAGGCCCGCTGCCGCAGCAGGGGCAGGGGCACCGCGGCATCGTCGAACAGGGGGGCGGGAGGCGGGCTCATGGGGCCACCGGCAGCAGCCCTCGGTCGGGCCCGGGGGTCAGGAAGGCGGCGGCCATGTCCCGCCCCGCCGCCACGTAGTGCCTCAGCAGGGGCAGCCGCTGCCGCTCGTAGGCCCGCAGGGCAGCCTCGATCGCCGCGGAATCGCCGGCGTCGCGCAGCAGATCGCGCAGCAGGCAGGCATCCTCGAGGGCGAGGTTCACCCCCTGGCTGGTGAAGGGCAGCAGGGGGTGGGCCGCATCACCGAGCAGCGCGATGTTGGGACCCACCAACCGGGTCGGCGGATCGAGATCGAGGGGACGCCAGTGGTAGGGAAGGCCGCTCTCCGTGCCGGCGATCACCTCCCGCAGCCACGAAGGAAAGCTCTGCAGCAGGGTCTCCAGAAAGGGCAGCGGCCGCGCCGCGTGGGGCCAGCCGTGACGCTCCGTGTCGAACTGCACGAACCACACCAGCCGGCCGCGGGCCAGGGGGAGCAGACCCACCGCCAGCCCGGCGCCGGGCGCCACGATCTTCAGCATTCCATGGCCGAGCCGGGCCGCCAGCGCCGGAGCGAAAACCTGGGCCACAATCTCTTGCACCCGCGCCACGCTGCCCGGCATCCACGGTTCCGCGGGGTGTTGCAGCAGCGCCCGGCGGCAACGCGACACCGCCCCATCAGCGCCGAACACCAGGTCGGCGCTGATCTCCTCGCCGCCGCGGAAACCCACGGCCACCACCCGCCCAGCGGCGCAACGACGCAGGGTCTCGAACCGTCTCCCCTCAAGGATCCGGCTGCCATCCAGCCGGCTCCGCAGGGCCGCCAGCAGCCGGGAACGGTCGAGCGCCAGGGTTCCCGGCTCGAGGCGATGCTCGGCGATGGTCTTGCCCTCCGGCGTGACCAGGCGGGCGTGCTCGATCGGGTGGTGTTCCAGTTCCCGGTCGGTGTCCAACCCGAGGGACCCCAGGGCCTGAAGGCCCCGGGGCAGCAGCAGAAAACCGAAGCCCTTATGGGCAGGCGCCTCCAGCCGCTCACACAGCAGTGGTGTGTGGCCATGGGCCTGACGCCAACCCACGGCGAGCGCCAGACCCGCCACGCCGGCACCGATGATCAGGGGTGCGGTTTCAGGCAACGGTCAAGAATCCGGGAACACTGCCGGAGATCACAGGGGTATGGCTCGGAGAGGGCAGACTGGGCACCCAACCAACCTGCCCATCATCCTGCCGAGCATGGTCGTTTCCACAACGGGAAACAGCAACGGAATCACCACTCAACTGGGCCAGCAGGGCCTGGGCCAGCAGCCCTGGTGGGTGGAGCAGTGGATGGAGCTGATCAACGCCTACCGGTTCAAGAAACGGCTGGAGCGAGCCTGGGACTACGCCCGTTCCGGCAACGTGGTGTCGATCCGCTTTGAAGGAAGGCGGGTGCATGCCCGCGTGCAGGGCACCGGTGAGGATCCCTACAAAGTGAAGCTCTGGCTCGATGTGCTCAACGACGAGGACTGGGGCTACGTGCTCGAGGCCCTGAGCCTGAAGGCGCGCTGGTCGGCCCAGCTCCTGGCCGGGATCATGCCTCAGGACATCGAGCGGGCCTTCGCCGCCAGCGGCAAGCGGCTGTTTCCGTTCAAGTTGCAGGAGGTGCGCAGTGAATGCACTTGCCCCGACAAGGCCAATCCCTGCAAGCACGTGAGCGCGGTGTACTACCTGATGGGGGATCGCTTCTCGGAGGATCCCTTCGTGCTCTTCCAGCTGCGCGGCCGCACCCGCAGCCAGCTCCTGGCCGACCTGGCCGAGCGGCGGCGCCAGGGGGCGGTGCTGCGGCAGGAGCATGTGCCCCATCCGGTGCACGCGGCCATCTCCGATCCGGCCCGCTGGTGGCGCTACGACGCCGCCCTCGATCCCGACCTGGTGGTGATCACCCCGGCCCTGGAGGGTGAATCGGGACTGGAGGGGGCCGGTCCCCTACCCCTGGCGGAAGAACCCCGTTTCCCGGAGGCCAACCGGCTGTTCCTGGAACGTCTGCGGGAGCAGGGGATGGCCATGGGCCAGTTGGCCATGGTGCGCGCCATGGCAGCCGGCGCGGACTCCACGACCAACGGGGAAGAATCCGGCGATGGGGCAGGAGCGGTGGGGTGAGTGGTCCCGGCGCCATGGCCCAAGACAACGCCACCGCTGCCGAGCCCCCCTGGCTGAATCCCCAGGGCCAGGCCTGGACGGCCCGGATCCTGGAGGGACACCGCCGTGCCTACGGAGTGCCGCTGCTGGCGGGTCCTGCGGAGCGGCCGCTGCGGCTCCAGGCCCAGGAACTCTTCGCCACGGCGAGTGTCGTGCTCGCCCACGACGGCGGCGACGATCCCCGCCTCACCTACGCCAACGCGGCAGCGCTGCGGCTGTGGCAGCGCCCCTGGGCGTCCATGGTGGGCATGCCCTCGCGCCTCACGGCCGAACCGGCGGAACGGCATGCCCGCGCCGGCGCCCTGGCCCTCGCCCTGCACCGCGAGGCGATCCGCAACTACGGCGGCATCCGCATCGACAGCCAGGGCCGCCGGTTCCGCATCGAGGGCGCCAGGCTCTGGACCCTGCGCAACGAGGCAGGGGAAGCCTGCGGTCAGGCCGCCTGCTTCGAGAGCTGGTGGTGGCTCTGAAAAACCCTGGCGCCGACTCTCAGCCAGCGATTGAAAAATCGCAACAGCTGATGATCTTGGAATCGCCGTACGCACGCTCACCTCACCTGTGGCGCCTCGACTCCGCAACCATCACGGATGAGGTGCTTTGCTCCGCGTCAGCATGATTAGCAAAGACACCAAATTCACCTTGAAAAAGGCTTGATCCAGCGAAGGCAAAATTCTTCAACACAACTATTCGCGAGCGCCAGCACGGATCGAGAACATCACGGCGAACATCGGAAGCGTGCGCGACAACGGCCAGGCAACCGGCACACCGGAGTCCAAAACATGCGCTCAGGGGCCGAGCTCAGCGCCGACCGCCGCTACCTCACGCTGGTGGCCGTCGATCGCCTGCCCAACGCCAGCCAGCCCAACGGCTGGCAGGGGGCCACTGGCAGCTCCTTGAAGGTGACCTACCAGCTGCCGCAACCCGGAGCGAGTGCCGGTGGCAATCGCAGCCCGAAAGGGCCCGCACGGCAAGGCGCTGGTCCCCCAGGAAGTTCCTACAGTCCACCCCACCACGATGCCGGATCGACAGAACTGTGACGATCACCTCTTCTTCACCTTCTTCCCAAAGCCACACGCCCTTCTCCACGGCTCCTGGATCCGCCACCGCCACCGCGCCGCCGCCACGCCTTTCTCTGCAGCGGCAATCGATCGCCGCCGACACCACCGCGATCCGCTCCCTCGATTGGGACCGCAGCCGCTTCGACATCGAATTCGGCCTGCGCAATGGCACCACCTACAACGCCTTCCTGGTGCGGGGTGAACGCACGGCCCTGATCGACACCAGCCATCTCAAGTTCGAGGACACCTGGCTGCCGCTCCTGAAGGAGGAGATCGATCCCACCGCGATCGACCATCTGATCGTGAGTCACACCGAACCGGACCACTCCGGCCTGATCGGTCACCTGATCGACCTCAACCCAGAGATCGAGATCGTGGGCTCGAAGGTGGCGATCCAGTTCCTGGAAAACCAGGTGCACCGCCCCTTCCGCTCCCGCGCCGTCAAGAGCGGCGAGGAGCTGGATCTGGGCACCAACCCCACCAGTGGCGTGGCCCACCGCTTCGAGTTTCTCAGTGCCCCCAACCTGCACTGGCCCGACACGATCTTCTCCTTCGACCACGGCACCGGCATCCTCTACACCTGCGATGCCTTCGGCCTGCATTACTGCTCTGAGGAGCTGTTCGACAGCGATCCCGGCGCCATCGCCCCCGATTTCCGCTTCTACTACGACTGCCTGATGGGCCCCAACGCCCGCAGCGTGCTGCAGGCGATGAAGCGCATGGACACGCTGCCGGAGCTCAACACGATCGCCGTGGGCCACGGCCCGCTGCTGCGCCACCACCTCGATCTCTGGCTGGGCGACTACCGCGACTGGAGCACCGGCCGCAGCAAGGGGGAGGCCTACGCGGCGGTCTGTTACTTGAGCCAATACGGCTTCTGCGACCGCATCAGCCAGGCGATCGCCCGCGGCATCGGCAAGGCCGAGGCCCAGGTGCAGCTGGTGGATCTGCGCGCCACCGATGCTCAGGAGCTGGCCGCCCTGGTGGGGGAGGCCAGCGCCGTGGTGGTGCCCACCTGGCCAGCCCAGCCCGATGCGGAGCTGCAGGCCTCGATCGGCACCCTGCTGGCGGCCCTGCAGCCGGGCCAGTGGGTGGCCTGCTACGACGCCTACGGCGGCAACGACGAAGCGATCGACACCGTGGCCTCCCAGCTACGGGGTCTGGGCCAGAAGCAGGCCTTCGAGCCGCTGCGGATCCGCCAGGTGCCCTCGGCCGAGGATTACCAGCGCTGCGAGGAGGCCGGCACCGACCTGGGCCAGCTGCTCACCCGCGACAAAACCATCGCGGCGATGAAGAGCCTCGATGGCGACCTCGACAAGGCCCTGGGCCGGCTTTCCGGCGGGCTTTATGTGGTCACGGCGCGGCAGGGGGAAGGGGAATCCCTGCGCAGCGGCGCCATGGTGGCGAGCTGGGTGAGCCAGGCCAGCTTCGAGCCGCCGGGGCTCACGGTGGCGGTGGCCAAGGACCGGGCGATCGAGGCCCTGATGCAGGTGGGCGATCGCTTCGTGCTCAACGTGCTGCGGGAGGACAACCACCAGGAACTGCTGCGCCACTTCCTGCGCCGCTTCCCCCCCGGTGCCGACCGCTTCGCCGGTGTGGCCACCCTCGATGGGGTGGCGGTCGGCGGGCCGGTGCTGGGGGATGCCCTGGCCTTCCTCGGCTGCCGCGTAGCCCAGCGCCTTGAAGGTCCCGACCACTGGATCATCTATGCGGTGGTAGAGGAGGGCAACGTGGCGGACACCACCAGCACTACCGCCGTGCACCACCGCAAGGTGGGCAACCACTACTGATGGCCGCCTCCCCCCCCTCCACAGCGCCCGCCATGCCCGATCCTGCCGCGGGCGCCCCGGCAGCCGCCACCGGTCGCGCGGTGATCGTGCTGCCGATCGATCCGGGCCTCACCTGCCTGCGAGGCCTGAGCCCGCAGCGCCTGCGCTTCGAGGTGGAGTACGGCCTGGAGCGGGGCACCAGTGCCAACAGCTTCCTGTTCGCCGCCGGCAGCACCGCCGCGGGCCAGCCGGTGCCGCCGGTGCTGGTGCATCCGCCCGGAGCCTCCTTCGCCGCGCCCTTCCTGGAGGCTCTGGCCGCTCTGGTGCCAGCTGAGGCGGCCCTCAAGGTGGTGGTGGGCCATGTGAACCCCAACCGGGTAGCCCTGCTGCGCCAGCTGGCAGAGCGCTGGCCCGCCCTGATGCTGGTGGCCTCCAATGCCGGGGCGCGGCTGCTCAGCGACCTCTGGAACCAGCAGAAACCGGGCTCGGGCGCTGGCGGCTCCGGTGTTGCTGGCACCGGGGCGAGCGGCTCGGGCGTGAGCAGTGCTGCCGATTCAATCCCGAGCGGCGATGCCGGCTCGGCCCCAGGCCCCGCTTCCTCCCAGGTCACCCCGGGCCGCTCTGGCGAAGCTGCCGTGCCCTCCCTGCCGCCCCTGCCCCCGATCGATGTGGTGAAGCAGGAGGTGAGCCGCGAGTTGGCCGGCGGTCACCGCCTCACCCTGATCCCGGTGCCCACGCCCCGCTGGCCCGGCGGCCTGGTGGCCTTCGAGGAGCGCACGGGGATGCTGATGAGCGGCAAGTTCTTCGCCGCCCACCTCTGCGGCGAGGCCTTCGCCGAGGCCAACCTCAGCAGCACGGAGGAGGACCGCCGCTACTACTACGACTGCCTGATGGCGCCGATGGCCCGCCAGGTGGAGGCGGTGGTGGACCGGCTCGATGAACTGCCGATCCGCACAATCGCGCCGGGCCACGGTCCGGCGATCGCCACCAGTTGGCGCAGCCTGCTGGTCGATTACCGCCGCTGGGGGGAGAGCCAAGGCCGCTCCGGCCTCACCGTCACGCTGCTGTATGCCAGCGCCTACGGCAACACCGCCGCCATCGCCGATGCCCTGGCCCAGGGGGTGGCCCGCAGCGGCGTGCGGGTGGAGAGCCTCAACTGCGAGTTCGCCCCCAGCGAGCAGCTGATCGCCGCGATCCGCGCCGGCGATGCCCTGCTGATCGGCTCCCCCACCCTCGGGGGCCATGCCCCCACCCCGATCGTCTCGGCCCTGGGCACGGTGCTGGCGGAAGGAGATCGCGAGAAACCGGTGGGAGTGTTCGGCAGCTTCGGCTGGAGCGGCGAGGCGATCGACCTGCTGGAGAACAAGCTCCGCGATGGCGGCTTCCGCTTCGCCTTCGAGCCGATCCGGGTGAAGTTCAGCCCCGATCCGGCCACCCTGCGCACCCTGGAGGAAACGGGCATCGCCCTGGGCCGTCAGCTGCAGACCGAACAACGCCGCAGCCAGCGGCGCAGTGGCGGCGGCGGCCTCGAGGAGAGCCGCAGCAACCCCGCCGTGCAGGCCCTGGGCCGGTTGGTGGGCTCCCTCTGCGTGGTCACGGCCCGCAAGGGGGAGGGCGAAGCGGCCCTGGGCGGGGCGATGGTGGCCAGCTGGGTGAGCCAGGCCAGCTTCAACCCGCCGGGCTTCACGGTGGCCGTGGCGCGGGAGCGGGCGGTGGAGAGTCTGCTGCACGTGGGCGACCGCTTCGCCCTCAATGTGCTGGCGGCGGGGCGGGAAACGGGGCCGATGCGCCAGTTCCTGCAGCCCTTCCCCCCCGGCGCCAACCGCTTCGCCGGCCTGGAGCTCGAGGCCAGCCCCGGCGGTCAGCCGATCCTGCCGGAGGCCCTGGCCTGGCTGGAGGCGCGGGTCACAGCGCGGATGGAATGCGGCGACCACTGGATCCTCTACGCCCAGGTGAGCCACGGGGGCCTGCTCGATCCGGCTGGCACCACGGCGGTACACCAGCGCCGCAGCGGAGCGAATTACTAAACCACAAGCGGCTGTACTCCTAATCCCACAGCACTGAGGCAGGCGGCAGCTAACTCATACTCATTCCGACTTAGGCTAGGATCCACCGAGATCCGCCCCCTACCCATGGACCTCTCCAATCCCGCCACCCTGGCCAACCTCGAAGCCGCCTTCGGCGGCGAGAGCATGGCCAACCGCAAATACCTCTTCTTCGCCGATGTGGCCAAGCAACTCGGCAATGCCGAATTGGCCCGCCTGTTCCGCGACACCGCCAACCAGGAAACCGAGCACGCCTTCGCCCACTTCCGGCTGCTCCACCCCGAACTCGTGGTGAGCGACCCCGAGCGCCTCGATGAGGCCGACAAGCAGGCGATCCTGGCTCGCTGCCTAGAGCTGGCGATCGAGGGCGAAACCTACGAGTACACCACCATGTACCCGGAATTCGCCGCCCAGGCCCGCGCCGACCGCGACGGCGCCGCCACGGCCGAATTCGAGGAGCAGATCGCCGAATCCAAGGACCATGCCGGCATCTTCCGCACCGCCGCCCGCAACTTCGGCCTGCTCACGCCGATCGAGCATCACCACGCCGAGCGCTACGGCGTGGCCCTCCAGGCCCTGAAGGGTCAGGGCCTGGCAGGCGAGGCCCCCGAACCGGTGGCCGGCAAGTGGATCTGCAAGGTGTGCTCGATGATCTACGACCCAGCGGTGGGCGACCTGGATTCCGGCATCGCCGCCGGCACTCTCTTCGAAGCGATTCCCGACGACTGGACCTGCCCGATCTGCGGCACCCGCAAGGCCAACTTCATCCCCTACCGCGAACCGGAGCTGCAGCCAGCCTGATCAACCGGCCGTTCGGACCGCCCTCGCCGTCCGAACGGCGGCGATCCGGATTGGCCCCATTGCCAAAGGGCGGTCGGCCAAGACGTGCTCAGGCCGCCTGGGGAGGGGTGGGACCGCCGCCATCGCCGCCATGCAGGGGCAGCACCAGGGTGGCCCAGTGATCAGGACGCTCGGGGCGGGTCCGCCTGGCCCGGAGCACACCGAAGGCAACCCGCACCACATTGGTGCCTTCCACCCGCCTCACGCCCCCCCTGGGGGCCGAGGATTGGTCACCTGTGCCGTTGCCGTTGCCGTTCATGGTCCCCTGTAATGAATGGCTGCAGTTCCGGATCTCCGACCACCTGGACCGGAAAATGGGAAAGCAAGGCCATGATGCGCCATAAGGGGCGCCTAACGTAGCTTGCGGAATCCTTAGGCAGCCAGTTCCATGACTGCCACCTCTTCAACAGAAGGGCAGGTGCAGACCAGATTCCGATCGCCGTAGGCGTTGTCGATGCGGGCCACGGCCGGCCAGATCTTGCTGGAGCGCTGCTGGTCTCCGGCTGGGAAGGCCGCCTCGCTGCGGCTGTAGGCCCGATCCCAACGATCGGCGGTCACGGCGGCCAGGGTGTGGGGAGCGCGCTTGAGCGGGTTGTCGAGCGGATCGGCAACGCCCGATTCAAGGGCGGCCGCCTCGCCGCGGATCGCCACCATTGCCGCGCAGAAGCGATCCAGCTCGGCCAGGGATTCGCTCTCGGTGGGTTCCACCATCACCGTGCCGGCCACGGGCCAGCTCACGGTGGGGGCATGGAAGCCATAATCCATCAGCCGCTTGGCCAGGTCGTCCACCTCCAAACCGCAGCTGCGCTTGAGCGGCCGTAGATCGAGGATGCATTCGTGCGCCACCCGCCCGCAGGCGCCGCGGTACAGCACCGGGAAGTGGGGATCGAGGCGCTCGGCGATCAGGTTCGCGGCCAGCAGAGCCACCTGGCTGGCGGTGCGCAGGCCGGCGCCGCCCATCATGCGGATGTACATCCAGCTGATCGGCAGGATGCCGGCGCTGCCCCAGGGGGCCGCCGAGATCGGCCCGATCGGCTGACCGCCCCCCGCCAGACCGGCAGCCGCGCCACCCACCGGCGCCAGGGGATGGCCGGGGAGAAAGGGCACCAGGTGGGCCGCCACCCCGATCGGCCCCACCCCCGGGCCGCCACCGCCGTGGGGAATGCAGAAGGTCTTGTGCAGGTTGAGATGGCACACGTCGGCGCCGTACAGGCCCGGCTTGCAGAGCCCCACCTGGGCATTGAGGTTGGCGCCATCGAGATACACCTGGCCGCCGTGGTCGTGCACCAGCTGGCAGATGCGACGGATGCCGGTTTCGAACACCCCGTGGGTGGAGGGATAGGTCACCATCAGGGCCGCCAGGTCGGCGGCGTGGGCGATGGTCTTGGCCTCCAGGTCCGCCAGATCGATGTTGCCGGCCTCGTCGCAGGCCACAGCCACCACCTGCATGCCGGCCATCACGGCGCTGGCGGGGTTGGTGCCATGGGCGCTGGTGGGGATCAGGCACACCCGCCGATGGCCCTCGCCGCGGCTGCGGTGCCAGGCGCGGATCACCATCAGACCGGCGTATTCGCCCTGGGAGCCGGCATTGGGCTGGAGCGAAACCCCCGCGAAACCGGTGATCGCCCCCAGCCAGGCCTCCAGGTCCGCCACCAGGCGGGCGTAGCCATGGGTCTGATCGGCTGGGGCGAAGGGGTGGAGCTGGGCGAAGGCGGGCCAGCTCACTGGCGCCAACTCAGCGGCGGCATTGAGCTTCATGGTGCAGCTGCCCAGCGGGATCATGCCGTGCACCAAGGAGAGATCCTTCGACACCAGCTGCTGGATGTAGCGCAGCAGCTCGGTTTCGCTGCGGTAGCGGTGGAACACCTCCTGACGCAGCCAGGGATCGCGGCGCAGGGGCAGGCCAGCGAGGGCCCAGGGCGAGGCCTCCGGGGCCGCCGCCAGCCGGGCATGCAGCACCCCGACGGCCTTGGAGGCCTGGGCCGCATAGTCTGCGAGAGCCTCCAGCAGCCGCTGAAGTTCCTCTGGGTTACTGAGCTCATCGAGGCTGATCGCCAGGCACTGATCGGAGCCGGCCTGTTGGCCATCGCTGCCCTGGCGCAGGTTGAAGCCGGCCGCTGCCGCCCGCTGCCGCAGGGAGGCCGCCGCGGGGGTGCGCACCACGAGGGTGTCGAAGCCGGGGCCGGGCTCGGGGGGCAGCCCCAAGGCCGTGAGCGCCTCGGCCAAGGCTTCCCGCAGCGAGAGGATGCGGCGGGCGATGGACGCCAACCCGTCGGGGCCATGGTGCACGGCATAAAAACTCGCCATCACCGCCAGCAGCACCTGGGCGGTGCAGATGTTGCTGGTGGCTTTGTCACGGCGGATGTGCTGCTCGCGGGTCTGCAGGGCCAGGCGCAGGGCGGGATTGCCCTCGGCATCGCGGGACTGGCCCACCAGACGGCCGGGGATCTGGCGTTTGTAGGCCTCGCTGGTGGCGAAAAAGGCGGCATGGGGCCCGCCGAAGCCCATCGGCACGCCATAGCGCTGCAGGCTGCCCACGGCGATGTCGGCGCCGAGCTGGCCCACCGGCGCCAGTAACACCTGGGCGAGGGGATCCACGGCGGCAGTGCTGATCAGGCCCTCAGCGCGGGCGGCGGCGAGCAGGGGAGCCGGATCCCACAGCTGGCCCTCCACGCCGGGCAGCTGCAGCAGCAGCCCGAAGGCATCCTCCGGGAATGTCGCCCCGTCGCCGCCATCGCCGAGGGGCCCGGAGGCAGCCAGGGAGGCCGCCAGCCCCTGGGCAGCGATCGTGTCGACCGTGATCCCCAGCGGTTCGGCCCGGGTGGCGAGCACCGCCAGGGTCTGGGGCAGCACGGCCTGGTCCACCAGGTAGCGGCGGGCGCCGGAGCGGCGGCTCACCGCCAGGGAGAGGGCCATCGCTTCGGCGGCGGCGGTGCCCTCATCAAGCAGTGAAGCGTTGGCGATCGGCAGACCGGTGAGTTCGCTCACCAAGGTCTGAAAATTGAGCAGGGCCTCGAGGCGCCCCTGGGCGATCTCGGCCTGATAGGGGGTGTAGGCGGTGTACCAGCACGGGTTCTCCAGCACATGGCGCTGGATCAGGGCCGGTGTGGCGGTGCCGTGGTATCCAAGGCCGATCAGGCTGCGGGCCGGTGTGTTGAGGGCAGCGATGGTGGCCAGCTCAGCCAGGGCCTCCGCCTCGCAGCAGGCCTCGGGTAAGCCCTCGGCGGCGGCGGCCGGCGGTAACAGGATGTCGGCGGGAACCACGGAGGCGGCCAGATCCTCCAGGGAATCGAGCTGGAGCTCAGCGAGCATCCGCTGTTGTTCTTCGGGCCCGGGTCCGAGGTGGCGAATCAGGAAGGGTGCTGCCACGGATCAGGACTAAGGGTTTGTTGATCCTAAGAAACGTGAACGAGCTGCTGCATCAGAGCGTGGCGGCGCCGGATCCGGCACCGAGGGAAAGTGGGGGCGACTCCGCGGCGACTCGGCGGCCACGGCAACCGGAAGAATGAACAGGGAGAGGCTCATGGCCCGGGCCGACGCGCACCCCCTGCCCTGGCCCGAACTCAATGACCCTCCACCGCCGAGCCATAGGCGACCGCATCCATCAGCCCCTCGAGCTGGGCCGGATCGGCGGGCTTCACCAGCAGCAGCCAGCCCTCGCCGTAGGGATCGTTCTGCAGCTCCTCCGGGCTGGCCAGCACTGCCTCATTGCGGGCCTCCACCACGCCGCTAATCGGAGCCAGCAGATCCTCCACGGCCTTCACCGATTCCACCGAACCGAAGCTGGCGCCCTGGCTGAGGGTGGCGCCCACCTCAGGCAGTTCCACGAACACGATGTCGCCGAGTTGATCCACGGCGAAGGCCGTGATGCCCACCCTCACGGCCTCGCCTTCGGAGCGGGCGTACTCGTGGCTGTCTGCGTAGCGGCAGTCCTCGGGGATGGGCAGGGCCATGGATGGAGCGGATCGCTGATGTGGACCCAGTCTGTAGGAAGCCGCGCCCCGGCGCCTCCTCCCGCAGAGCCCGGCCGCCGTTTCAGAGCGCCACCAGCCCCGCCTCGGCCAGAGCCACCAGGGCCCGCTCCAGGGCGATCGCCTGGTGGCTGTGGTGGGTGCCGCCCTGGGCGTAGAGCACGAAGGGCTCCCGCAGCGGCGCATCGGCGGAGAACTCGCTGGTGCTGCCATCGATGAAGCTGCCGCCCGCCATCACCAGCTCACTGGCGTAGCCCGGCATCGGCGCCGGCACCGGATCGAGGTAGGAGCCCACCGGCGAGGCGGCCTGAAAGGCGCGGCACACCAGCTTGAGGGCCTCGGGGTTGCCGAGCCGCACAGCCTGGATGCCATCGCTGCGCTCGGTCCCGGGCAGGGGGTTCACGGCATAGCCGAGGTCGGCGAACACCCGCGCCACCAGCTCAGCGCCGATCAGGGCCTCGGCCACCATCTGGGGCGCCAGGAACAGACCCTGAAACAGCAGCCGATGCAGATCGAAGCCGCTGCCCCCCTCGCTGCCGATGCCGGGGGCGGTAAGCCGGCAGCAAGCCCGCTCCACCAGCTCGGCGCCGCCGGCCACATAGCCACCTCCGGGGGCGAGGGTGCCGCCCAAATTCTTGATCAGCGAACCGGCCATCAGGTCGGCCCCCACAGCGGTGGGTTCGAGCTCCTGCACCAGCTCGCCATAGCAGTTGTCGACAAACACCAGGCAACCGGGCTGCAGCGCCTTCACCCGCTCACAGAGCCGTCCGATCGTGGCCACCGGCAGGGAGGGACGCCAGCTGTAGCCGCAACTGCGCTGGATCAGCACCATCCTGGTGGGCGCCGCCAGGGCCTCCGCCAGCCGCTCCTCATCCACCAGGCCCTCGGCCGTGAGCGGCAGTTCGTCGTAGGTGATGCCGAACTCAGCCAGGGAGCCGGAGCCGCTGCCCCGCAGGCCGATCACTTCTTCCAAAGTGTCGTAGGGGCGACCGGTGAGCGAGAGCAGCCGATCGCCCGGCCGCAGCACCCCGAAGAGGGCTGCGGCGATGGCGTGGGTGCCGCTCACGAACTGCACCCGCACGGCGGCGGCCTCGGCCTGCAGCACCCGGGCGAACACCCGGTCCAAGGTTTCGCGGCCCTGGTCGCCGTGGCCGTAGCCGCTCACCGAGGCGAAGTGCTGCACCCCCAGGCGCTCGGCCGCGAAGGCCGCCAGCACCCGCTCCAGCCGGGTCCGCACGGCAGCGGTGCGGGCGGCGGCCAACGGCGCGATCGCCGCCAGGGCGGCCGCCACCCGATCCCGGGCCCAGGAGGGGCCATCGCTCGCGCCAGCTCCCAACCCAGCCGCTTCCGCCCTGCCCATCACCCTCATCGCCGCCAGGCCCCAATCTGTACTGCCCGGTCGGCAGCTGCGATGGCTGATCCATGGCAGATACGCTCGCCGTCGGCTGCTTCTACGGCGGCGCATGATCGCCACCGCCTGAACGCCACCATCGACCCGGCGGCTTCCTCCGCCTCACTGGGTTGGTCGGAAGCATCCAGCCAGCCCTTTTGATCGCCTGGCGCCGCAGCTCCGCCGCATAGAGTTACCTCTTCGGGCGGTTGCCCACACCATTCCGCCCTTTCCGCACCGCATGCCCCTTTCCGTCGCCGCGGGATCTCCCCCTCCGGCTGGCTCCAGCGCCGACAACAGCCCCTTTCCAGGCGACGGCCATCGCTCCGGACCCTCCCCCCGAGATCTGAGGCTGCGGGCGGGGCTGGTGGCCGAGCGCCCCGCCTTACCTCCCCGGCAGCGGAAGCTCAAGGGCGGCACCACCGGCTACATGTTCGTGCTGCATGTGGGCGCGGTGGCCGCCCTGCTGCCCCGCTTCTGGAGCTGGCAGGGTGTGGTGGTCCTGGCGGTTCTGTACTGGACCACGGTTCTGGGGGTGACCCTAGGCCTGCATCGGCTCCTGGCCCACCGCAGCTTCGAGGCGCCCCGCTGGCTGGAGCGCACCCTTGTCTTCATGGGCACCCTGGCCTGCCAGAGCGGTCCGATCGAATGGGTGGGCCTGCACCGCCACCACCACCTCTTTTCCGACCAGCCCAACGACCACCACGACGCCGCCCGCGGCCTGTGGTGGGCCCACAGCGAATGGATGCTGCATGACATCCCGGCCCTGCGGGAGATCCAGCGCTTCACCGGCGATCTCCGCCAGGACCCCTTCTACCGCTGGCTCGACCGCTGGTTCCTGCTGCCGCAGCTGCCCCTCGGCCTGGCCCTCTGGTTCTACGGCGAACACGCCGGAGTCCATGGCGGCGGCCTCGGCCTGGTGCTCTGGGCCATCCCGCTGCGGCTGGTGCTCGTGTATCACGTGACCTGGCTGGTGAACTCCGCCACCCATGCCTTCGGCTACCGCAATTTCGATTCTCCCGATCTCTCCCGCAACTGCTGGTGGGTGGCACTGCTGAGCTTCGGAGAAGGCTGGCACAACAACCACCACGCCTTCCCCCATTCCGCCCGCCACGGCCTGCGCTGGTTTGAATTCGACATCACCTGGCAGCACATCCGCCTGCTGCGTACCCTAGGCTGGGCTCAGCGAATCCGCACCGCTTCTACCCCTGGCAGCAGGTTCTAAGGCTTCCTATAATCGGCAAGTCATATCAAATCTCGGGTACCTTGGCGCGCAAACAGGTTCATCTGTTGATGCCTGAAGACCTGCACGAATTGGTGCGGGCCCGGGCTGATGAAGCTGGTGTGAGCCTCACCGCCTATGTGCTCTCGGTTCTGGAAACCGATCTCAATGCCGATCCGAAGGGCCGCACCACACTCTCGAGTCTGGCCTTGCGGGTGAGGGCGATCGAGACGCACCTCGGCCTGGATTCCCGTCAACCGGGCTTCCTGCGGGCCCAAGCCGCCGCCGCCGCCAGTCCGATCGTGCTCGACCCCACCGAGCTCCAAACGGATCGCCGCCGGGCCTCCGACCGGCCCGCCAGCACCGAAGCGCCGGCTTAGGCGGCTAGGCGATCCCACCCAGCTCAGGCGGCTCCATCCAGTTCTCGGCGGATGGCACTGGCCAGGTCCACCGGAACCGGACCCTCCCCCGGGGGCTGCTGGCGAGCCCTCCGGCGCAGCAGCTCCAGGAAACGGTCGGCCCCCAGGTCTTCCTCGCCAGCCGCTCCGAGCACCGCCAGGGTGCGACGCAGGTCGAGCAATTCCGCCTCCAGTTCCGCCGCGCTGTAATCCCCCTGGCCGGCCATCACGGCCGCGAAGCGCTCACGGCGCTGGCGTTTCTCCACCGGATAGGCGGCCAGGAGCTGCTCACGGCAGAGCCGCCAGGGCCTGCCGGCCGTGAACAGCAGAGCGAGGGCGGCACTGAGATCGGCCGCCTCGGCATCGTCGACGCGCAGGTCAAAGGCGGAAGGGGGCTGCCGCAGACCCACGAACACCTCCAGCAGCTCCCCCGGCCCGAGAACCTCGTTGCCATCGCCCCGCACCGGCAGGGCGGAAGCCTGCAGGGCTTCGTAGAGCTCGGGATGGTGGCCATCCAGCAGGGCTTCGGCGCGGTCGGGCTCCAGCCGGCCCTCTGGAGCCTCCGCAGCCAGCCAACGATTGATCCGCCCCAGGGCGAGGAACACCTCCGGCCCTGGGGAGGCCAGCTTGCCGTTGCGCAGCATCGAGAGCTGGGAGTTGTGCACCCGACCCACATCAAGGGCCTCCGCCAGCCCCGGCAGCACCCGGTGGGACCAGCCATTGCAGCCGTGCCAGTGACGGATCAGATGAGCGAAGGCCACCCGCCCCGATGCGATGTCATCTCGATATCCCAAGTGATCTGGATCCGTATTGCTACCATTCTATCGATCCACCCGGAGCCGGTCCTTCATGGCCGCCACACCCCTTCCCCGCCCCGCCGCTCTCCACACGCGGGCGGCCGCCACCATCAGCGGTGGCGCCAGCGCCCATCGCCGCGCCAGCGCCCTGCACCAGCCCCGCCGCGGTGAGCCCATCCCGGTGGCACCGCCCGGGCACCGCTGGCGCACGATCGGCTTCATGGTGGTGATCCACCTCCTGGCCTTGGTGGCCCTGCTGCCCCGCTTCTGGAGCCTGCCGGCCGTGACCAGCCTGCTGGTGCTCTATTGGGTCACCGCCTGCCTGGGCGTGACGATCGGCTACCACCGCCTGCTCAGCCACCGGGCCTTCAAGGTGCCCACCTGGCTGGAGCGCTTCTTCGCCACCTGCGGCGCCCTCAGCTGCCAGCACGGTCCGATCGACTGGGTGGGACTGCACCGCCACCACCACAAGTTCTCCGATACGGATGCGGATCACCATGACAGCAACAAGGGCTTCTGGTGGTCGCACATGGGCTGGATGTTCGAGGAAATCCCCGCCATGGCGGCGGTGCCCCGCCTCACGGGCGACCTTGGCCGCGATCCCTATTACCGCTGGCTGAACAGCTGGTTTCTGAGCCTGCAGGTGGTGCTCGGCCTGCTCCTCTTCTGGATCGGCACCGCCACCGGCGCTGGCGGCTGGGCCCTGGTGCTCTGGGGCATCCCCCTGCGCCTGGTGCTCGTGTACCACTGCACCTGGCTGGTGAACTCCGCCACCCACTGCTGGGGTGAGGCCCGGCATGACAGCGGCGACAACTCGATGAACAACCCCTGGGTGGCAGCCCTCACCTTCGGCGAGGGCTGGCACAACAACCACCACGCCTTCCCCCATTCGGCACGCCACGGCTTCGGCCCCGGCCAGATCGACCTCACCTGGCAGCACATTCGCCTACTGCAGGGCATCGGCCTGGCCACCCAGGTGCGGCTGCCCCAGGCGGCAGATCCGGGCAGCACGGCGGGGTGATCAGGCCCTGGCATGCATTTCCAAGCCGGCCCGGCTGGTCCCCGGGCTCAAGGGCCTCCTTCAGCGACCAGCGAAGGAGGCCCTTCACTGTCGTAAGGTTCCAAATCGGTTTTCTGCGGTTTCAAGGGTTCGTAGCCATGGCCAAACGCGTTCAGGTGGTGCTCAGCGAAGACGTGCTGAGCCTCGGCAAGGATGGGGATCTGGTGGAAGTGGCCCCGGGCTACGCCCGTAACTTCCTCGTTCCCCTCGGCAAGGCCGTTCCCGTGACCGCCGCCGTGCTGCGCCAGGTGGAGCACCGCCGGGCCAAGGATGCCGAGCGCCAGGCCGCCCTGAAGGCCGAAGCCGTCGCCTTCCGCACAGCCCTCGACACCATCGGCCGCTTCACCGTGAAGAAGCAGACCGGCGGCGACGACGTGCTCTTCGGCACCGTGACCAACGGCGATGTTGCCGAGGCCATTGAGGCCGCCACCAAGAAGGAACTCGATCGGCGCGACATCATTGTTCCCGAGATCCACCGCACCGGCTCCTACAAGGTGCAGGTCAAGCTCCATCCCGAGGTCACCGCCGAAGTGAACCTTGAGGTGGTGAGCCACTGAGGCTGGACATCCCCCAGATCTGGAGGGGCCCCTGGCCCGAGCTGGGATCAAGCCACCAGATCTGGTGACCTGGTACCTGGTCAAAACCGGATGGCAGGGCCAAAATAAATCTCACCCCTTCGCCGCCGGAACCCCAGGGGTTCGGCGGCGTTGTTGTCTGCCGGTTCCCCCCAGCGCCCGTGCGGCGCCTTCCCCCCCGAGATCCCATGGTGAGCGTGCCCCTGGCCGGTCCGACCTCGCCGGCCGATGACTCCGGCGTCTCCCCCGGGAGACGCTCCCGGGCCGGTGGCAACGGCAACGCCAGCTTCGAAGCCCTGCCTGATTCCGTGCCCCCCCAGAACCTGGAGGCCGAGGAGGCGGTGCTGGGCGGCATCCTGCTCGATCCCGACGCCATCGGTCGGGTGGCCGAGGTGCTGCACCCCGAGGCCTTCTACCTGGGCGCCCACCGCGAGATCTACCGCACCGCCCTGATGCTCCACAGCCAGGGCAAGCCCACCGACCTCACCGCCATGGCCGCCTGGCTAGCCGACATGGGCCACCTGGAGAAAGTGGGCGGCAGCAGCCGTCTGGTGGAATTGGTGGAGCGCACCCTCTCCACCGCCTCGATCGACCAGGTGGCCCGCCTGGTGATGGACAAGTATCTGCGCCGCCAGCTGATCCGCTCCGGCAATGAGGTGATCGGCCTCGGCTTCGACCAGAGCAAGCCGATGGATCAGGTGCTCGATGAGGCCGAGCAGAAGATCTTCGCGATCAGCCAGGAAAAACCCAGCGTGGGGCTCACCGCCACCGCCGAAATCCTCACCCGCACCTTCGAAGAGATTGAAACCCGCTCCCTCGGCACCGCCGTGGCGGGCATCCCGGTCAACTTCTACGACCTCGACGCCTTGACCCAGGGGCTGCAGCGCAGCGACCTGATCATCGTGGCGGGCCGGCCGGCGATGGGCAAAACCTCGATCGTGCTCAACATCGCCAAGAACGTGGCCCAGCTCCACAACCTGCCGGTGGCGGTGTTCAGCCTGGAGATGAGCAAGGAGCAGCTCACCTACCGCCTGCTCTCGATGGAGGTGGGCATCGAGAGCGGCCGACTGCGCACCGGCCGGCTGCAACAGGAGGAGTGGCCGCTGCTGGGCAAGGGCATCAGCAGCCTGGGCGCCCTACCCCTCTACATCGACGACAAGCCCAACGCCGGCGTACTGGAGATGCGTTCCCTCTGCCGCCGCCTGATGGCCCAGCAGGGCAAGGAGCTCGGGCTGATCGTGATCGACTACCTGCAGCTGATGGAGGGCTCCGGCTCCGACAACCGGGTGCAGGAACTCTCCCGCATCACCCGCGCTCTCAAGGGCATGGCCCGGGAGCTCAACGTGCCGGTGATCGCCCTCTCCCAGCTCAGCCGCGGCGTGGAGGCCCGCACCAACAAGCGGCCGATGCTCAGCGACCTGCGCGAATCGGGCTCGATCGAGCAGGACGCCGACCTGGTGCTGATGATCTACCGCGACGAGTACTACAACCCCGAAACCCCCGACCGCGGCATCACCGAGGTGATCGTGACCAAGCACCGCAACGGACCGGTGGGCACCTGCAAGCTCCTGTTCGAGCCCCAGTTCACCCGCTTTCGCAACTTGGCGGTCTGAGTTCACCCCGGGGCGAGCGGCTCAAACCCTGAGCGTCGGCACCGGCATCGTGCGAGTGCCGGTCGAGTCGGTAAGCGTACCGGCGTCGCGGTAGAGCCGGGGGGTGCTCAGCAGCAGCCGCCAGGCCTCGGTGCCGCTGAGCAGCCGGTAGCGGTCTGGATAGTGCTGCTGAAGCAGCTGCCGCACCAGCGGCAACGCCCCACCGGTGAGACCTGGGAAAAGGTGGTGTTCGCTGTGATGGGAGAAATTCCCGTGCAGGCAATCGAGAAACGCCGGCAGTTTCAGGGAGACCGACGTGAGCAGCGGATCGTTATCCTCCCGCAAAGGGGAGATCAAGTGGTGGGTATAGATGTAGGCCATCGCCATGGTGTAGGCGCACCACAACGGCAGGAAATAGCCCAGCAACAGCTTCAAAGGATTGGCATCCAGCCAGATCACCACGGCGGCGTGCAGGCCGATCACCGCCAGCAGCTCCAGGGCGATGCGCCGGCGCTCGCGCGCGCTCACCCCTAGG
>Ga0315905_10001563_pt1 | contig 24561 bp, 19 predicted proteins | sample LakEriMetagenome_5_FD_203522 | JGI IMG/M metagenome (GOLD analysis project Ga0315905, IMG submission 203522) | Freshwater fungal communities from buoy surface, Lake Erie, Ohio, United States - Buoy 4 MA121 | ecosystem: Environmental > Aquatic > Freshwater > Lake | place: USA: Lake Erie, Ohio...
ACGGCGTGGGCATGCGACTCGGGTTGCCAGTGGGTCGGGCAGGCGATGCGCTCCACCGCCACCGGAAATTCCTTGAACCACCAGTCACTCACCGGATGCAGCTCGTGGCTGCCGACGAGCAGGTAGTCGTGCCCCGCACGCGATGCATCCCGGAAGACGTGCGCCACATGGCCATGGTCACTGATGGTGCGCGCGCATTCGTGAGCCGCCATCGGGCACATGTCGAAGGTGTGCACCACGCCGCCGTCGGTCGCTCGGTGCAGGCTGGCGCCGCCCACCGCGATGCAGAGTCCGTCGATACCGGCCTCCTGAACCACCGATCGCGCCTCCATCCAGCTGCGGCCCGTGGCGACCACGATCTCCAGCCCGGCGTCCCGTGCCTTGCGGATGGCCAATCGGTTGCCCTCGCTCACGCGTCCACGGCGGTCCAGAAGCGTGCCATCGAGGTCCGTGACGAGGAGTCGGTAACGCATGGTGCGGAGCCCGTTTGGGCGTGACCGATGCTACACTTCCCGCCCTTATGGCAGACCAGAAACGACCCGCCGGGGATGTCTCCGACCGCAAGCGTCTTGCGCAGATGCAGCAGACCGATCTGGCGGAAGGTCGCCTGAACGAGGACTTCGTCCAGTGGCTCAAGACCAGTGGCCCCAATTGGCTGCTGGGCGTGCTCGTGGTGCTGTGCGCGTTCATGGGCTGGAACTGGTGGAATCAGAAGAAGGCCAACGCCGTCGCGCTGGCGTGGGAGGAACTCGCTGGTGCGAGCATCCCGCCCGCCATGGTCGAGATCGCCAGCCGAAACGAAGGTGAGCCCGGCGTTCGCATGATGGCGCTCCTCACCGCTGCCGACACCTACATGAACTGCCTGCAGACCGGCGTGCGCTGGGACCGCAAGCCCGAGGATGCGGACAAGGCCGTCACCCCCGAGCTTCGCACTGAGTACCTGGGCAAGGCCGACGAGCTGTATGCGCAGGTGGTGTCGGCCGCGACCTCGCCGACCACAAACCTGGTCTTTGCGATCCCGGCCGCCTTCGGCCGCGCCACCGTCGCCGAGAGCGAAGGCAAGCTTGCGCTCGCGAAGGAGCGCTACGAGCAGGCCGCCGCGCTCGCGAAGGATGCCTATCCGCAGCTCGCTGCACAGGCGAAGGCTCGCATTGATTCGCTTGCCTCGCTCGAGAAGCCGGTGTTCATCCCCGAACCTCCTGCGCCTCCCGTCGCACCCGCCCCGGCGGTTGATGTGCCGGCGACGGCGCCGGCCACCGACGCCCCCGCCACCGCGCCGGTCGCTCCAGCCACCGATGCTCCGGCTACGGCCCCGGTAGCGCCCGAAGCACCGGCTGCTCCGGCGCCTGCGCCGGCACCCGCCACGCCCTGATCACGCCGCGCACAGGCGCGCCGCCCCATCGCACGCCTCGCCATGTCCAGCCCAACCAGCGTTCCCGATGACGACTCGATCGTGTCGGGCCCGGGCGGTGCCGTGCAGCTCATCGCCCCCGGCGGGCAGGTCGACCGCGAGGCGCTCTTTGCGCTCTACGAATCCAGCGGCGAGTTCGATGATGACAACCCCGTCAGCGTGACCTTCGAACTCACGCGCGACCTCGAGAAGCGCCTCGATCGCTACCTCGTGGATCGCGTGCCGTTCCTGTCGCGCACGCAGTTGCAACGGCTCATCGATGAGGAAGCGGTCACCGTCAACGGCCGCATACCCAAGGCAAGCACCAAGCTGCGCAAGGGCGACCGCGTTGTGGCCATGCTGCCACCGCCGCCATCGAGCGAGATCCCAGCCGAGGACATCCCGGTCGAGGTCCTCTACGAAGACGACGAACTCATCGTCGTGAACAAGCAGCCCGGCCTGATCGTGCACCCAGCGCGCAGCCACAAGACCGGCACGCTCATCAACGCCCTCGCCTGGCACTTCCGCCACCGTTCGGGTGGGCAGCTCTCCAGCGTGGGCAAGGACATCGCGCGCCCCGGCGTGGTCCATCGGCTCGACAAGCTCACCAGCGGCGTGATGGTCGTGGCCAAGAGCGACACCGCCCACTGGCGGCTGGCCAAGCAGTTCGAGCACCGCCAGACGAGCAAGCGCTACCTCGCCCTCGTGCACGGCCGCATGGAGCCCGAGGCTGACCTCATCGACCTGCCCCTGGGCAAGCACCCAACCATCAAGGAGAAGTACGCCGTCCGCCACGACGAGACCGGCAAGCCATCACGCACCGTCTACCGCGTGATCGAGGAGTACGAGGGCGCGTCGCTCGTCGAGCTCGAGCTCCTCACCGGCCGCACGCACCAGATCCGGGTGCACCTTTCGCACATCGGCTACCCGATCGTGGGCGATGATCTCTACGGCGGCAAGCACTCAAGCGAGGCTGACTTCGGTGGCACGGGAACCGAGCCGTTCCTCTGCCGCCAGGCGCTGCATGCGACCATGCTCGGGTTCCGCCACCCGATCACGAACGCGCCGATGCAGTTCATCGCTCCGCTCGCCACCGACATCCACCGTGCGGTTCGGCTGCTGCGCGCGCATCGATTCGTGCGTGCGCTCTCCGCACCGGGGACCATGGTGCCGCGACCTGCGGACTGACCTCACCCTCGCGCGCGCGCCGACTCGGCCATGCGCCAGACCGAGAGCATGACCTCGCGCACGCCCTCGCCGGTCGCGCCGCTCATCATCATCGGCTTCACGCCGCGCTTGGCGAAGCGCTCGAGCACATCGGCCAGGAGCTCCGCGCGATCCTCGGCGGGCAGCAGGTCGATCTTGTTCAGGACCACCAGTTCGGGCTTGCGCGCGAGCTCGTCGCTGAACTCCGCCAGCTCACGGCGGATCGTGCGGTACGCCTCGACCGGATCGCTGCCATCGACCGGCAGCGCATCGACGACATGCAGGATGCACCGGGTGCGCTCGACGTGCCGCAGGAAGTCATGGCCAAGGCCCGCGCCCTCGGCTGCACCCTCGATCAGCCCAGGCAGGTCGGCGAGCACGAGTCGGCGCTCGTCGCCCAGGTCGAGGATGCCCAGCTGCGGCCCAAGCGTGGTGAACGGATAGTCGGCCACCTTCGGATTCGCGCGCGTGCTCGCCTTGAGCAGCGTGCTCTTGCCGGCATTGGGCAACCCGACGAAGCCGACGTCGGCGATGAGCTTCAGCTCGACCTCGTAGGTCTTCTCGACCGACGGCTCACCGAGCGTGCGCTCGAGCGGCGTCTGGTGCACGGCGCTCTTGAAGTGATCGTTGCCGAGGCCACCACGGCCGCCGGCGGCGATCACCACGCGCTGACCAGGCTCGAGGATCTCGGCCACGATGTCGCCCGACTCCGGATCGATGATCTGCGCGCCGAGCGGCAGGCGGATCTCGATGTCGGCGCCGTCACAGCCATGGCACTTCTTCTTCTGGCCGTTCTCGCCGTCGGTCGCGAACCAGTGAGGCTTGTAAGCGAACTCGACCAGTGTGTCCAAGTGCGGATCGCCCACCACGACCACGTCGCCGCCCTTGCCTCCGTCACCACCGTCAGGGCCGCCCTTGGGATTGCCCTTGAGCTGCAACAGGTGCGCGCAGCCGTTGCCGCCCTTGCCGCTGCGCACATGGATGACAGCACGATCGACGAACATCGTTCAGCGCTCCTGGCCGCGCGGGCGCAACGGCGCCGCGTGATGGGTGGACCCGCGCGCGATGACCGGCGCGGGCAAAAACGAAACGGGCGCAGCGTGGTGGCTGCGCCCGTCACGGTTGATTCGATTCACTTGGTGTCCATGGCCAGCCGGGGCAGGCTGGGGTCGGCGGGGATCACGTCGACCATCCGGCCGCGGAACCGCACGGTGCCAGGCACCTTGGCCATGACCGAGTCATCGGCCGACAGGTAGGTCATGAAGCCAGCCTTCCACTTCGTACCGCGCTGGCGGACGATGATGGAACCAGCCTTCGCGTCCTGGCCGCCGTAGAGCTTGATGCCGAGGAACTGCGGATTCGAGTCGCGGCCGTTTTGGGTCGAGCCCTGGCCCTTCTTGTGTGCCATGACGAAAAGTCCTTTCGAGAGCGAGTCGGGGAGTGTAGGGGCAATCGACGCTCTTGTGAAGCACCAACCTCGATGGCCACCCGTGATTATCGGGGCCCGCAACCACCGTTGCGGCCGAAGGTCAGCTCAGCGCATGACCCATTCGCGATTCTTGATGATCGCAGGCTCAGTTCGACGCCCCTTGGGATCGCCCGGAACCGCGTAATCGAGCTGAAGGTTCTCGCGCAGGGTGACCTTTTCCCCGGTCTTCGGGTGCACCCTTTGCTCGGTCTCGCTCGAGGCGCCCGCGATGAACACGGTGAGTTCGGTTCCATCGGTGCCTTCGGCCAGCCACGCCACCATGCCGGTGCGACCGTTGTCCTCGCCCGGGAGCAGGTCATCCATCACCGCGAACTGGTCTTCAACGCCTTCCTCGGCCATCGAGGCGCAGATCGCCTTGCGCACCTGCGGCGGGACATCGTTGCCGCCACGCATGAGGCGCCCCTCGCCATCGAGCAGCTGAATCTTGGGCGACCAGAGCAGCGACTGCTTGGTCTGGTTCACCACGTCGTAGACGAAGTACCAGTACCCCTTGCCGTCCTGAGGATCAACCCACAGGCGCAGCCCCTTCGGCCGCACATCGAGCTTCCACTGCTCCCCCGGCACCGCCGCCACGGCGGGCTGCGAGGGAGACCAGGGCAGGACAACAAGCGACGAAGCGGCAAGGAGCGCGATGGCCAGCGGACGGATCAGCATCGCCCAAGTGTACCGATCCTCGCTCACGACCCCTTGCCCCGATACGCTTTCGACGTGTCGCTCCTTGACCGAACCGGGCTCTTTGGCCACGCTCCAGACTGGGGTCAGCCATTCCAGCCCTCGGCGTCCCAACGGGCGGAGGCCCTTCGGCGCCTGGCGGGCCCCGACCCGGCCGTCCTGCGACGCCTGATTCGCGACGCACGCGCTGATCCAGAGTTCTTCCGCCATGCTTGGTGCGTGGCCGATCCGGACGGTTGCATCGGCGCCACGGTGCTGCTGGCCCCGCAGGCCGGGAACACCCTGCATGCGCTCGTCACGCGCGGGCCGACTGATGCCGCCATTCCGGCCTTGGGCGGGCTGCTCGCCTGTGCCCTCAACGGTGCCGTCAGTCAGGGTCGTGCGATGGCCCAGGCCCTCGTCGAACCTGCCCGTGGCCGAGAACTTCGCATTCTGGAAGCCGGGGGCATGCGTCGGCTTGCCACGCTCGGGTACTACGAACGCGCCCTGCCGCGTCGGGGTCGCGTGGCCGCGAGTTGGCCGGCCGGGGCATCGATCACGGCCTGTGACGTGCACAGTGACGAGGGTCACGCCACGCTCTCGGCGCTCCTGCAGGCGACCTACGAGGCCACGCTCGACTGCCCCGCCCTTGCCGGCATGCGCACGCCTCAGGAGACGCTGGAGGGCCATCTGGCGACCCATGCGGTCGATCCTGACCTCTGGACGATGGTCTGGCTCGATGGCCGACCTGCCGCAGTGAGCATGTGCGCTCCGCTCCCGGGCACCGACGCCGCGGAGCTCGTCTACTTCGGTGTGGCGCAGTGGGCGCGCGGCCAAGGCATCGGTCCTGCGCTCCTGCAGCACTCGATCGGGCGACTGGAGCATCGTGGCGTGCGCAGCCTGCACCTGGCGTGCGATGAGGCGAACGCTCCGGCGCTTCAGCTCTATCACAACGCCGGATTCCACAGGACGATGCGTCGCGTCGCATTCATCCACGCACTGCGCTGACCAGGTTGTCCACAGTGCATGCACGCGAGCGCACGCGAGCATGCGCGAGGAATTCCTCGACGCGCAAGTGTGCGCGCGCACGCGGCTTGTCGATGCGTGCGCACCAACTCGCGATGATCGTCTTGGCAGGTCCTGAACATGGGCTATGGTGTGCGGCCCGGTCAGGATGACCAACGCCCGATTCTCGTGGGCGGCTCGCACGGACGCAGAGGTCCACACCACATTGTGTTCGGCACGGAAAGATCGTGCAGTGACGATGCCCATCGTCGTTGCTGTCCCCCGTCCATGCCGAGTCCCGCCGCCCCCTTGCCCGAGCACCGCGCTTGAACGACACCCAGACCTCCTGCTCCCTCGATGCGCGCGGTTCCTCCACGGGGCGCGAGGCCATCGGCGAGGCCATCCGAAGCCGCATCGGCGAAGTGCCCTTCCGCATGTGGTTCGAAAGCCAATCGGAACTTGCGGTCGACGGCGGGTCGCTCGACGTCGCGGTGCGCACCACGTTCGCCAGCGACTGGATCGAGCGTCACTACCGGGGCGTCCTCGAGTCGGTCATGCGCGACGTCAGCGGTGCCGGCGCCAAGGTCACGATCCGCGCGGCACCGCAGCAACCGCAGCCCTCGGCGGTGCGGGCGCGGCGCGGCGACCCGGAACGCTCGATCGAGTCTGCGCTTCCCGAGCGAGAGCGACGGACCCGCCCCGGCAGCGAGTGGCGGACCTTCGATGATTTCGTCGCAGCCCCCAGCAACCGCATTGCACTCGAGAGCGCGCGGCAGTTCGCGGCCGGCACGCTGCCCGGGGTCAATCTGCTGGTGCTGCATGGCCCCTGCGGCGTCGGCAAGACCCACCTGCTTCACGCGCTCTGCTCAGCACGCCAGTCGGCGGGTTCGACGCGGGTGCGATACCTGACCGGCGAGCAGTTCACCAACGGGTTCCTTGCCGCCCTGCGCGCCAATACGGTCTCGGCGTTCCGCCAGCGCGTGCGCGAGTGCGACCTCCTCGCGATCGACGACGTGCACTTCCTCGCGGACAAGACCGCCACGCAGGCCGAGTTCCTCCACACGATCGATGCCGTCGGCCTGATGGGCGCGAAGGTCGCGATCGTCAGCGACGAGCACCCCCGCGAGATCGCACGGCTCTCCAAGGCGCTCGTGAGCCGGCTGCTCGCCGGCATCGTGGCCAAGGTCGATGCCCCCGACCGCGATCTCCGCAACGCGCTCGTGCGCCGGTTCGCCCAGCGCCGTGGCCTCCGGCTCACCGATGCCGCGATCGACTGCGTGGCCAGCCGCTGCGTGGGAAGCGTGCGCGAGATCGAGGGCGCCGTCGCCAAGCTGGCAGCCGTCTCGGTGCTCGATACGCGACGAGTGCAGGGCGAAGCCATCAACGAGTCCTCGGTCACCCAGGTGCTCGATGCCGACGCTGCACGCGAGCGCCGCACCAACGTGCGGATCCCCACCATCATCGACGCCGCCTGCGAGGCGCTGGGCGTCGAGCGCTCCGAGTGCCTGGGCGCAAGCCGCCACCGCCGCGCGGTCCTGGCGCGCGGGGTGATCGCCATGCTTGCCCGCGAGTTCACCACCCGCAGCTACCCCGAGATCGCCAAGGCCATGGGCCGAAGCACGCACAGCACGATCCATGCCGCCGCCAGCCGCGTGCAGAAGCTCGTCGAGGAGCGCGCGCCGATCGAGACCGGCGACGGGCCGTGCGGTGCCGATGAACTGGTGGCTCGCGTGCGCCGATCGGTGCTGGCCGCGCCTCGTTCCTGAGCCTCCCGCACGCGGGTGTTGCCCTACACTGGCCGCCATGGTCATGATGGGCGTGGTCGGTCCGATGGCGCTTGCCGCCCTCATGCAGTTCGAGCAGATCGACTATGCCCAGGCCAGCCTGGATGCGCTCGTGCGTTCGATCGCGCCCCGCGCCAACGGCGCGCACCATGATGCCCTGCTCGCCTTGCGATCGATGAAGGACCCGCGGCTCGTGCCGCTCTTCAACACGCTCGCCCAGCGTCCGGATCCGACCGCCGCGATCGATGGCCTGCTGGGCGAGGCTGAGCTGGCCAGCCCCGCCGGTGTCACTCCGCTGTCGCTGCGGCTGATCACCGACACACCGACCCGCCTCGCGGCGATGCGCGCCGCGGTGGGGCTCAAGCTGCTCTCGCCCACGGCAGCGCGCGAGATCATGGACTGGGACGACATCGAGCCGCTCGATCGTGCCGTCCTTGCCAGCGTGCTGCTGCAATCGGGCGAATCGATCGACACCGCCTCCATCAGCCCTCTCCTGGCCGATGCACGACCCGCCGTCGCCGGACTCGCCGCCGCGCTCCTGCTGCAGGCTGGCGACGCACAGGGTTGGGACCAGTTTGCCAGCCGCGTGGCCGGGCTGCAGGGCAGCGACCGCACCGCAGCGATCCAGGAGGTCGCGCGCGCGGCCGAGGCCTACTCGCTCAAGGCCGCGGCGCCGAAGCTCGTGTTGCTCGCGAGCGGCGACGGCATCCCGGCCAACCTGCGCCTGCTCGTGATGGGCATCGTGCTGAAGCTCGATCCGGCCCACGCCGAGCCGCTCTGGCGCGCGGCAACCGCCGATCGTTCCCAAGTCGCGCTCCTGCGCGCGGGCCTGCAATTGCTGGTGTCGATCGATGCACCGCCTGCTGGCTGGGCCGCTGCGGTCCGCAACGGCGATCCGACGATGGAAGCGCTGGCCAACGCGATCGATGCCGCGGCATCGGCTGATTCGCCGGCGCTGGGCGAGCGACTGGCTGCGATGGTCGGCACAGGACAGCGCCTCATGGCCGAGGCGTCACTGCAGCGTGCGCGATCGATGCCGGACGCCGCCGCACGGCCCGCGCTTGAGGCGATCGTCGATGCCGGGCTCAAGGCCGATGCATCGATCCCCTTCCGCTCCATGGCCCTCGACGCGGGGCAGCGCCTGGCTGCGATCGATCCCGCCGGCATGGCCGCGCGGCTGGTGAGCGCCGCTGACGACCGCGACGCGTCGGAACTGCTGGTCAACGCGATCTACCAATCGAAGGATGCCCGCGCCGCGGAACTCGCGTGCGCCGCGCGAGAGAAGCTCGGCCGCAGCGCCGCCTCGATGGCGTGCATGGCGCGCGCCCGCACGAGCGATCCGGTCGACCCCGCGATCCTCGCGCAGGTCGGCGTGGCGGCCTCGGGCGGCAGCGAACTCAGCATCAACTTCAGGACGCAGGCGGCATGGATCTTCCTGTCGCGCTCGGGCCAGGCCGATCGCGCGATCAAGGCCATGACCGAGGCATCCCTCAAGGCCACACCATGAGCAACATCCCTCTCTCGAAGCCCGACCTCGTGCGGGCCGACATCGACGCGGTCATCGACACGCTCCATGGAGAGCGGCTCTCGCAGGGCCGTGCGCTGCTCGAGTTCGAGCGCAAGGTGGCGCAAGTCACCCGCCGCCCGCACGCGATCGGCGTCTCCAGCGGCGGCGCCGCGCTCGAGCTCGCCCTGCGCGCGCTCGACATCGGCGACGGCGACGAGGTGCTCGTGCCCAGCTTCGCCTTCCCCGCGAACGCCAATGCGGTCATCGCCGTGGGTGCGACGCCGGTCTTCGTCGACGCCGACCATCGCACCCTCTGCATGAGCGCGACTGAGGCCGAGACGAAGATCACGCCGCACACCCGCGCGGTGCTTGGGGTGCCCATCTTCGGTTCGATCGCAGGCCTGCAAGAGCTCATCGGGGTGTGTGCGCGCGCCGAGCTGCCCATGGTCGAGAATGCGGCCGAGGCGTTCGGCAGCACGCTCGGCCCTGACAACGCTGGCCGCTTCGGTCGGATCACCGCGGTGGGCTTCGGGCCCAACCGACCGATCGCGATGGGCGAAGGCGGGGCCATCGTGACCAACGACGATCGGCTGGCGATGCTCTGCCGCGCCATGCGCAACCAAGGCCGCACGGACCGGCGATCGTTCCCAGACCAGTCCCCGGATGTCGGCATGATCATGCAGTTCGCGTGCCTGGGCTATGACGCTCGCCTGGCCGAACCGCTCGCCGCGCTCGGAGCCAGCCAGATCGACCGGCTCGACTCGATCCTGGAGCGCCGCACCGAAGTCGCCCGCCGATACGTGCGACGGCTCTGCGCGGTGTCGGACCTCATCGTCCCGTCCATCCCGGATCATGGCACGATCTCGTGGCCGCTGTTCTGGGTGCGACTCTCGGACCGATTCGGCTCCATGGAGCGCGATGCGCTCGTGGACGGGCTGCATCGCCACGACATCGGCGCGGCCAACCACTACCCCGCGTGCCATCTCCTGCCGCACGTGCGCGCCGCCTTCGGCACGCACCCCGGCCAGTGCCCGGTCGCCGAGAGCCTTGCCGATCGAACGATCACGCTGCCCATGTACACCACGATGAGCGACGACGATGTCGACCAGGTGTGCGCGACGCTCGAGCTCCTGCTCGGTCGCATCGAGACCCCATCGCGCGATTGACGCCGCACCTACGACAACGGCCCGTCCGCAAGGGACGGGCCGCTGGTCCAGAAGCCACCCACGGGACTCGAACCCGTGACCTGAGCTTTACGAAAGCTCCGCTCTACCAACTGAGCTAGGGCGGCGATGGGCCGGGGAGATTACTTCAGAATCAGGCCGACGCTTTCGGCGACGGGAAGATCCAGGGCGCCCCATGCCTGGCCGGCCGCCACGGCGGTGTCGCCGCTGGACGAACCGATCAGGGCACGCAGGCCATCGACGTGGCGGGACTGCAGGCGATTACCGCCCATGCGGGCGCTGGCGGCGAGAGCACGCAGGAGCGCCGACTGGTCATCGCCGCTGGCAGCCAGCGCCGCATCGGCGAGCGCACACTGCGCTCGGGCGGACTTCAGCATGGCCACGGTGCTGGCGACATCCAGTCGGGATTCGCCCTCGAAGCGGGCCAGCGCATCGAGGAGCTGGGGCTCGGCGACGCCGGCATCGAGGACGCATCCGGGCTTGGAGGCGATCGCACGCAGCGCAGCCAGCGCACTGCCGGCATAGCCCGTGGCATCCTCGGCGGTCATCGCGCCGCCGGCCACGGAGCCCATGATGCTCGTGACGGCGGCACTGAACGCATCATCGGGCGCACCGATCTCGAAGAGCTGCGTGTTCATGTCCGCACCCATCGCTGCACGCACGCGGCCGCTCTCGGCTGCGCCGACGCTCACGAGCGCGGGGACCGACGCCATGGTGCGGCTCGCACGCAGGCCAGCCACGGCGCGGGCCGTACCGTTGACATCGGTGCGGCTGCCGGCATCGTCGGCCGGGCGGCGCCCGCCGCGCTCGGGAGCCATCATCTGCACCACGAGCAGGTCGACGGCCGTCGAGCCGAGTTCTGCCTCGAGTTCCTCGAAGGATCTGAAGTCACCACCGACCACGCGGAAGCCCGCGGCGCTGAGCTTCTGCTGCAAGGCCGCACGGTCTTCGTTGCTGGTCGCGATCACGGCAGCAAGCGGGTCGGCCCCAACGGCCAGGATCGAGGCCAGCGTGGGCACCACGCTGGAGTCGTAGGCGAACGAGCTCGTCGGGGCGAGGCCGCCGAAGAGCAGCGCCGCATCGAACCGAACGCGGCGATCACCGTAGGTCAGCGCTTCGCAGGCCGCGCTGACATCGCTCGGGGCCAGACGCTGCTCGCCCGCGATTTCGCCAAGGTGCATGAGCGCGGTGCGCGCCAAGCCAAGGTCATCCGCACCCAGCGCCAGGGCGAGCACGTCCTGGCCGATCGTCGCGCCCGCGGCGGTCGCGAAGAACGCCGCGCTGTAGGCGCGATCGCCGCTGACCGGATCGGGCGACTCGCCCATGACCGCTTCCCGACGCAGGTCGTTGGCGACAAAGAGCGCAAGGGCCTGGGCGTTGGACGAATCTGCCTGCAGCGCAGCGCGGGCCGCCTGCATGCCCATGACCGCATGGAAGGCTTCGGTGGGCACGGCGACCGGCATCAGGCCATCGCCTTCCCAGGTCCACGCAAAGTTGTTGGCTTCGTACGGCTGGGCGAGCAACGCGCTGCGACGATCGAAGTGCGCACGCGCAAGCGAGGTGAACTCGGCCGAGACCGAGGCTCCCTTGCCACCGCACGCGGTGTACGCGCGGCCGGCGGCCGACGCGACTTCCTGCGAACCATCCTTGGCGAGTTCGAGGGCGCGCAGGCCTGCGGCCGCCGTGGGCGAGCCGATCGTGCCCAGCATCTCGCAGACCAGAACCTGGTTGCTGCCATCGAGGTTGGGGAGCGAGGCCACGAGCGGGGCCACCGCCGCTGAACCGAGCTGCGTCAGCATGCGCTGCGCGGCAAGCGCGAGTTGATCATTGCCGATGCCGGTCGCTGCGCGAAGCAGCGCAGGCACGGCGAATTCGCCGGCGCTCATCAGACGGGCACGAGCGTAAACCTGCTGGCGGCCAGAGCCGACGAGGTTGTCGACGGCCGACTGGATCATGCGGCCATTGCGGGCGAGCGCACGGCGGCCGTTCTCAACGCGGGTCTCGAGGGTGGCCATCGCCTTGGTGATGCCGTCACCCATCTTGCGGCTGCGGGCGAGCGCGCGCTCAAGACGCTCGTTGAGGTTCTGCTCCTGCACCAGCAGTGCAAGATCCTGGTCGGCGATGCCCGACTCCATCAGCTTGTCGGCGCTCGCCTCGGCCAGTTCGATGTTGGCCACAAGCACGTAGTGCAGGACATCCTGCAGGAGGCGTGCCTGTTCGGCGGTGGCACCGAGGCTGTCCGCGCTGCCGTCATCGGAGGCCGTGGCGGCGTCGCCGCTCTCGGTCGCACCGGTGTCGTCGGTCATGGGCTCGTCACTCGCGGGCTCGTCGCCGGCAGGTTCCGCAGCGGGTTCATCCATCGGCTCGTCGGACGGCTCGGCGGCGGGTTCCGACGGTTCGTCAGGATCGGTCGGGTCATCGATGGCCGCGGCGACCACGGAGGCGGGCAGCGACACCGTCAGGGGAGCCGCCAGGGCCGAAGGAACGAGGCCAAGGACGAGCAGCAACGAAACGGTCGAGAGCGGTTGGATCACGTCGCGGACTCCGTGGTCGTGGGGTGGCCTCGGCAGGCGCCGTGGCGAGTCTGGGGAGGGTATCGGGCATCGCGTTTCAGTGCAACGAAGCCCCACACGACCGTTCGCAGAAACGCGACGCGGAGTTCCCGGTAACCTCCGTCCGTCGGTCGTTGGCCGGAGTCCGGCCAATCGCAGCATGCCGTGCGCTGCGAGGGAAGCGTGGTGCAACACCACCGCGGACGCGCCGCCGTAACGGGTGGCTGGCTCATCGGGCCAGCGCCTCGACTCAACTGAAGACCACTGGGCTCCGCGGCCCGGGAAGGTCGAGTCGGGACCCGAAGCCGGAAGACCTGCCGACACCATGCGCTGCGTGCCCCCGCGATCCCGGGGCCAGGGCGCGAGTCCGCGGAGGTTTCCATGCATCGTCTGGCCATCGTCGTCCTGCTTGCCGCCCTGTCCCCTTCGGCGCGCGCGCAATCACCGTTCGCCTCGAGCGTCGTCAGCTACTCGCCGGGATCGAGTCCCGCGGGTGGGTTCACGATCGCTGCCTCGGCGCTTGGCGAACCCACGCGATTCACGGGCGGCCCGTTCTTTCCGCAGGCCGTCACGCCGTTCCAGCCTGCCTTCATGGCCAGCGAGCTCGTCTCGATCGGTGCAGGCGGCGAGCTCGTGGTGGCGTTTGATCACGACGTCACCAACGACCCGCGCAATCCCTTCGGCGTGGATCTCATCGTCTTCGGCAACGCCTTCTTCGGCGATGCCGCGTACCCGACAGGCACACCGTCGGGGCTCTTCGCCGAGGGCGGGCAGATCGCGGTCAGCGCCGATGGCTCGACCTGGCTGACGGTTTCCGGGATCGATGCCGATGGCTTCGCGCCCACGCGCGGCTGGCTGGATGCATCCCCCTACGCCACGGTGCCCGGACTCGAACCCACCGACTTCACGCGACCGATCGATCCATCGATCACGGCGGCGTCGATGATCGGCCGGGACTGGGCCGCGGTGCATGCGATGTACGACGGCTCAGGCGGCGGCGCAGGCATCGATCTGGCTCCCCTTGGTCTCACGTCGATCCGCTTCGTGCGGGTGCGCGTGCCGGCAGGTGCGATGCAAAGCGCCGAGATCGATGGCTTCAGCGATGTCGCGCCAGAGGCTGCCATCGGTGATCTGGATGGCAACGGCATCATCGACGGCGCCGACCTCGGCATCATGCTGAGTGCGTTCGGCTCGGGCGAGCCCTCGGCTGACCTGGACCGCAATGGCACGGTCGACGGCGGAGATCTGGGCGCGCTGCTGGCAGCCTGGTCATGAAGCGTGCCTTCACCCTCATCGAGGTGCTGGTCGTGATCGGCATCGTGGTGATCCTGATCGGCCTGGTGCTGCCTGCGCTGTCGACGCTCGCGGAAGGCGGCCGCAGCGCGGAGTGCCAGTCGAACCTCAGGCAGCTCGCGAGTGCATCGCAGGCCTATGTCACGCTCAACAAGGAGCGCTTCGCCCCCGCGGTCCTGATGTTCGCTCCGACCGCCGGCGCCGGCGTGCGCACGCTCTCCTGGGACCTTGACACGGCGCCGGGCCGCGCGGCACTGCCCGGTTCGATCACGCGGCACCTCGATTCGCCCAGCCGCGTGCAGCAGTGCCCGAGCTGGACCGGCAACGATCCCGGTGGCGATCCCTTCACGGGCTACAACTACAACACCACCTTCATCGGCGCCGAGGGACGGTTCCCGCAAGTCGGTCCCGGAGGCACGATCCTCGATGGATGGGCCAACGTTCGCGTGGGCCTGGCGAGTGCACAGTGCCGCAACACCCAGGCCGCGGTCCTCGGCGATGCCGGTTGGGCCGGCGGCACCAACAAGTACATGCGTGCGCCCATGAACACCGTCGAGGGCGACCTGCTCATGGTCTGTGCGGGAACCCAGGCATTCAGGCACCTGGGCTGTTCGCACGTGGCCCGGCTCGATGGCTCCGTGCACGGAGCCTGCACGAGCTGCGCTGGTGCGCTCTCCACACCGCAGGCGCTTGCCGACGTGATGGGCCATCCGGCCAACGGCTTCCTCTCGGAGGATGACGGTGCGTACGATCCGCGCTGAGGCCTGACGCGTATGCCCGACCAACAACTGCGCATCGACCGCTGTGTGTGCCACGACGTGACCTTCGAGCGTGCGCTCGAGGTGGCAAAGAGCCGTTCACTGTCGCTCGACCAGCTCGCCGACGAACTCGGCTGCACCACGGGCTGTGGGTCGTGCGAGCCCTACCTTCGTCGGTGCCTGGCCACGGGCCAGGTCGTCTTCCACGAGATCATCGAGGACTGACCGAGCGCCCGAATCGGCGCTCGAGCTCGGCCGTCGTCAGCCTGAACGCCGTGGGCCTGCCGTGCGGGCACCGGTCGGGGCGATCGATCGTGGCGCGGCGGGCGAGCAGTGCCGCGATCTCGGTGTTCGTCAATCGGTCCCCGGCCTTCACCGCGGCCTTGCAGGCCATCAGGTCGAGCACTTCGCTCAGGGCAGCCTCGGCGGCGCGCGGATCATCGGCGCGCAGGTCGCTCGCGGCGATCGAGACCAGGAACTCCTGCGCCCCCACCCCCCGCTCCACCAGGAAGCTCGGCATGCTGTGCACGGCGATCGTGCGTGCACCCGAGGGCGTGCACTCGAGCCCGAGCCGATCGAGGATCTGCGCGAGCGCCTCGATGCGTTCGATCGCCCCAGCGCCGCAGTCGACGAGCTCGGGCACGAGCAGTCGCTGCCGCTCGAGCGGCGCGCGCTCGATGCGGGCCTTGAGGTCCTCGAACATCACCCGCTCATGCAACGCATGCTGGTCGATCACGGTCAGGCCGTCACCCTCCTCGACCACGATCCATGCATGATCCACCTGCATGAAGCGCACAGGAGCCGAGGCATCGACCGCCCGCAGCGATGCGGCCCTGCCTGCGGGTGACACCGCCGCAGCAGGCTCGCGGGCCGGCTCCAACGCGGCATCCGCCATCGGCGGCGTCCATGCGATGCCCCCATCCGCATGCACGATCGTGCGCTCCGCCACACCGAGCGGCAAGGGCAGCGTCGGCTCGGGATGCTCGGCCGCCGGCAGGCGTTCCGTGACGACGAGTCCGCGGCGCTCGAGCGCCTGGGCCGCGGCGCGTCGAACGGCGCGATGCACCAGGCTGGGGAACCGCAGGCGAACCTCGGTCTTGGCCGGATGCACGTTCATGTCGACGGCTCGCGGATCGAGCTCGACGAACAGCGCGAACACCGGGTGCACCGAAGGATCCATCAGGCCACGGAAGGCCTCGCGAACCGCGTGCTGGAGCGAACGGTCCTCGATGGAGCGGCCATTGATGAGCAGCCACTGGTTGCGGGCGGACGCCTTCGCAGCCGCCGGCGTGCCGACCACGCCGCCGATGCGGATGGGACCGTGCAGTTCAGGAGACTCGAGTTCGAACGACAGGTCCAGCAGTTCAGGCGCCAACCCGGCGCCGAGCACGTGCACGCAGCGCGTGCGCTCATCCTGCGGCGGCAGGTCCACGATCATGCGACCGTCGCTCGCGAGCCTGAAGCCGATCCCCGGCGCGCCGAGCGCGATGGCGTCGATCGCATCGTGCACGCGGCCGGTCTCGGCGGCCTGGCTGCGCAGGAACTTCCGCCGCGCCGGCACATTGCGGAAGAGCGTGCGGACCTCGACGACGGTGCCTGGCGCACCCGCCGCCGGACGCGGCCCGCTCACGAGCCCACCATCGACCTCGATCGCATGCGCGTGGGCGTCGCACGCGCGCCGGCTCGTGATCCGAAGCTGCGCCACGCTACCGATGCTCGCCAGGGCCTCGCCGCGGAAGCCGTAGCTCGCGACCGCTTCGAGGTCATGGAAGCTGGCGATCTTGCTGGTGGCGTGGGCCGTGACGGCGAGCAGCAGTTCGTCGGGCGCGATGCCGCCGCCATCATCGCTGACGCGGATCAGGTCGGCACCACCTGCCTCGAGCTCCACGCTCACGCGCGCGGCGCCCGCATCGAGCGCGTTCTCGACCAGTTCCTTCACCACGCTGGCGGGGCGCTCGACCACCTCGCCCGCTGCGATCTGGTTGACCAGTTCGGGCGGCAGCAATCGAATCGGCATCAGGACTCCCGCATCGCCAGGGGCAGCCGTCGGCCTGGACCGAAGGCACGCATGCTGATCTTCGGCACCACGCCGGCCTGCTCGCGCTTGTATTGCGCACGGTCGATCGCCAGGCACCACCTGCGCACCACAGACTCCTCGAGGCCGGTGCTGAGGGCGATCGAATGCGGCGACTGTTCGAGATCCACGAACCCATGCACGATCGCGTCCAGTTCGTCGTACGGCGGAAGCGTGTCCTGGTCGCGCTGGTCCGGTCGCAGTTCCGCGCTCGGGGGCTTCGTGATGCTGCCTTCAGGGACAGGCGGCCGCTCAAAGCCCGCCTGCACATGGTGATCGTTCATCCAACGCGCGAGCGCGTAGACCTGGCCTTTCGTCAGGTCGCCGATGGGCGCGATGCCTCCGCACATGTCGCCGTACAGCGTGGCATACCCCACGGCAAGTTCGCTCTTGTTGCCCGTGCTCACGACCATGGCGCCCGTGGCGTTCGAAAGCGCCATCAGCGTGAGTCCGCGCAGCCGGCTCTGCAGGTTCTCATCGGCGAGGCCTTGGAGGGGTTCGACGCCGCCGATCGATCGGGCCAGCAGCTCGTGCGCCGGCGCGATCGGCAGCAGGTCCGGTTGGCGCATGCCCAGGGCGGCTGCGGCCGCGCGCGCATCCGCAAGCGAGTGGTCGCTGCTGTAGCGGCTGGGCATCATCACGCCGCGCACGTTCGGCGCTCCGAGGGCCCGCACGCAGAGCGCCGCCACGACGGCACTGTCGATGCCCCCCGAGAGCCCGATGATGGCGCGGGCGTGCCCGGTCTTGCGAAGGTAGCCCTCGATCGCGGCGACCAACGCGCGGAACGTGTCGTGCTGTGCGTCGCGGGGTTCGACCGGGCGGGCCGACGCACCGAGCTCGAGCGTCTCGATCGCCTCGGCGAATCGCGGCAGTTCCGCGATCGTGCCCTTCGCGCCCACGAGTGCGCTGGCTCCGTCGAAGACCAGGTCATCGTTGGCTCCGACCTGGTTCACGCTCACCACCCGGCCGCCGATGCGAGCGGCGGCGGCCTGAAGGATGCCCGCTTGGCGTGCGTGCTTGCCGAGCCTGAACGGACTCGCGCTGAGCGCGACGATCGACTGAACGCCGAGCGACACACACTCCGCCACAGGATCGCAGTCGTAGCGACCGGGCCCCACAGCGTCATCGGCGCGCCAGAGGTCCTCGCACACCAGCACGCCCAGGCGCGTGCCCGCAAGTTCGAGCACCAGCGGTTCCGTCCCCGGCTCGAAGTGCCGCCACTCGTCGAAGACGTCGTAGGTCGGCAGGAGCCGCTTGTCGTACCACGCTTCGATGCGCCCCCCGCGCAGGAACGCGACCGAGTTGCGTGCACGCCGTCCGACACGGCGCGGCGAACCCACGAGCATGGGCAGCGGGCAGTGCGCGGCGAGTTCGGCCACGGCGCGTTCGCAACGCTCGACGAAACCCTCGCGCTCGATGAGGTCACGCGGTGGATAGCCGCAGATCGCCAGCTCGCTCGTGACCGCCAGGTCGGCACCCTGCACAGTCACCTTGCGCGCCGCATCGGCGATCCGCGCGAGGTTGCCCTGCACATCCCCCACCACCGGATCAAGCTGGAGCGGCGCGATGCGCATGCGCGCTCAGTCCTCGCCGAATCGCGAGAGGCCCATGCGCGAGCGCTCGAGCACGGTGATGCCGACGTCGCGCAGCGCCGCGTAGACCTGCTCGGCGTGCTCGGGGCCGCGCACCTCGACCTGGCACAGCACCTGCACCTTGCTGATGTCGGGACCGCCGAACGCACGTTCGTGGCTCACCTGCTTCACGCTCGCGCCGGCCGTGGCCAGCGTGGTGGCGAGCTCGGCCAGCCCGCCCGGGCGGTCCTTGATGATCGCCGTGAACTGCACGATGCGGCCATCGACGGCCAGGCCGTGCTCGATCACGCGGGCCAGCGTGGTGGGATCGATGTTGCCGCCGCACAGCATCAGCGCCACGCGCTTGCCCTTGAGGTGGGGGACGCGACCGGCGATGAACGCCGCAAGGCTCGCTGCACCTGCACCCTCGACCACGCCCTTCTCCCACTCGAGCAGTCGGAGGATCGCCAGCGAGATGGCTTCCTCGCCGACCTCGATCACCTCATCCACGTGGTCGCGGGCGATCGAGAAGGCGAGGTCGCCGACTTCGGGCACGGCCAGGCCGTCGGCGAGCGTCGGCTCCATGGACACACGAACCGGATGACCGGCATCCATCGCGGCACGGAAGCTCGCGGCGCGGAAAGGCTCGACGCCGATGATCTTCGTGGCAGGCGAGACCGCACGCGCCACCAGGCCGACACCGGCCAGCAGGCCGCCGCCGCCGATGGGCACGATCACCGCATCGAGCCGCTCGACCTGCTCGAACACCTCGAGCGCCATCGTTCCGGCGCCGGCGATGATCGAGGCATCGTTGAAGCCATTGATGTAGGCCAGTCCCTCCATGCCCACGAGCTGGTCAGCGCGCACACGCGCCTCGGCGATGTTGTCGCCGTAGACGATCACGCGCGCACCGAGCTCCTTGCAGCGAACCTGCTTGATCAACGGCGCGAAGCGCGGCATGCAGACCGTGACGGGGATGCCCAGGTCACGGCCGTGGTACGCGAGCGCGAGTGCGTGGTTGCCGGCGCTTGCTGCAATCACTCCGCGCCCGCGCTGGCTGGCATCGAGCTGCAGCAGCGTGTTGCGGGCACCGCGCTCCTTGAACGAGCCCGTGGCCTGCCGGTAGTCGAGCTTGCAGAAGATCTCGGCGCCGAAGTGGTCGCTGAGCGTGGAACTGCGCCGGCACGGAGTGCGCTCGATGCCGCCGGCGATGCGCGCCGCCGCGGCCTTCACGTCCTCGAAGGTGACGGTCGCGACGGCCATGCTTCAGGCCACCGGACCGGCTGCGCGGACCTCGGGCGCGATGTCGAACTTCTGGTCGTTCGTGCGGAACTTCTGCGCGAGCTCCCTGGCCTTCGCGTCGTACGCAGCCTTGTCCTTCCACGTGTTGCGCGGGTCGAGCACCTCGGCTGGCACGCCCGGCACCGCAGTGGGCATCTCGAGGCCGAAGACCGGGTGCTTCACGCACGGGACCTTGGCCAGCGATCCATCGAGGATGGCTGTCACCATCGCGCGCGTGTAGGAGAGCTTGAAACGGCTGCCGACGCCGTAGGGCCCGCCGGTCCAGCCGGTGTTGAGCAGCCACACGTGCGACCCATGCTTGCGGATGCGGTCGCTGAGCAGGCGCGCGTAGACCATGGGCGGGCGCGGCATGAACGGGCCGCCGAAGCACGCGCTGAAGTTGGGCTGGGGCTCGGTGACGCCAGCTTCGGTGCCGGCAAGCTTCGAGGTGTAGCCATTCAGGAAGTAGTACTGGGCCTGCTCGGGCGTGAGCTTCGCGACCGGGGGCAGCACACCGAAGGCATCGGCGGTCAGGAACACCACGTTCTTCGGATGTCCCGCCACGCTCGGGAGCTTGGCGTTGGCGATGTACGAGAGCGGGTACGTGACGCGCGTGTTCTCGGTGAGCGACGCATCGTCGTAGTCGGGCACGCGCGTGGCCGGGTCGAGCACCACGTTCTCGAGCACGCTGCCGAAGCGGATGGCGTTCCAGATCTCGGGCTCGCCCTCCTTCGAGAGCTTGATGCACTTGGCGTAGCAGCCACCTTCGATGTTGAAGACACCGGTGTCGCTCCAGCCGTGCTCGTCGTCGCCCACGAGGTCGCGGTGCGGATCGGCCGAGAGCGTGGTCTTGCCGGTGCCCGAGAGCCCGAAGAAGAGCGCCACGTTGGCGGGGTCGTTGCGCGCGACGTTGCAGGAGCAGTGCATCGGGAAGACGCCCATGTCCGGCAGGTCGTAGTTCATTGCATAGAAGATGGACTTCTTGATCTCGCCCGCGTAGCGGGTGCCCACGATGAGCACCATGCGGCGCTCGAGGCTCTGCACGATGCCCAGGTGGGTCTTCAGGCCGTAGGCGGCGGGGTCATCGATGCGCAGGTTGCACGCGTTGATGATGGTCCAGTCCTGCGTGAACCCGGCGAGTTCAGCCTCGGGTGCATTGATGAACAGCGTCTTGGCAAAGAGGCTGTGCCAGGCTTCCTCGGTGAAAACGCTGACCTTCAGGCGGTACGAGGGATCGGCGCCGGCGTAGCCGTCGAATCGGTAAAGGTCCTTCTTGGCCGACATGTAGCCCATGACCTTGGCGTGCAGGGCGTCGAACTGGGCCGGCGTGACGGGTTGGTTGACCTTGCCCCAGTCGATCGTGCCGTGGATGCCCGCCGTGTCCTCGAGGAACTTGTCGTTGGGGCTGCGTCCGCGGCGCTCGCCGGTGTCACAGGTCAGCGCGCCGTTGGCCGCGAGGATGCCCTCGCCGCGGGCCAGGGCCTGCTCCACCAGGCTCGGTGCGGTCAGGTTTGAGTGGATCGTGGCAGAGCCGAAGGACGGACGGGCCTGAAGAGTGGTGGTCATGAGTAGGTCATCCCGGCAATCGGGAAGCGATCAATGGTACCCGGGTCGATGGATCCAACCCACCCGCAGCGACCGTTGCAGCGGCGGCGCGCGCGCGCTAGACTTCCCCCCTCTCGGAGTCCGTAGCTCAGTTGGCAGAGCACCGGGTTGTGATCCCGGGTGTCGCGGGTTCAAGCCCCGTCGGACTCCCTTCCTCGATTATGGGTCAAGCACCCACGAACGACCTCCGCATCGTGCTGCTCCAGCACGACCTTGCCTGGGAGGACAAGACCGCCAACCAGCGCGCGTTCACATCGCTCATCGCCGATTCGGCCGAGCCGGGTTCCCTCGTGGTCCTGCCCGAACTGTGTGATGTCGGCTTCACGATGCACGCGGCTCGTGCCGCAGCACCATCAAGCCTGCCGTGGGCACAGGAACTGGCTGCACGCCATCAAGTCTGGTTGCAGGCAGGACTTGCGCTGAGCGAGGCTGGGCGGGTCTTCAACGCGGCGTGCGTGATCGGACCCGATGGCGCCGTGGCGGCGATCTACCGAAAGACGTTCCTCTTTTCCCACGGCACCGAAACGGAGCATTATGCGGCCGGTTCAGGACCGATCGTGGTCGACATCGCTGGCTGGAAGGTCGCGCCGTTCATCTGTTACGACCTTCGCTTTCCCGAAGTGTGGCGCCATGCCGCACTTGCGGGCGCCGAGCTCTTCACGCTCAGCGCGAACTGGCCCGCACGACGTCATGCGCACTGGGCTGCACTCGTCCGGGCGCGAGCGATCGAGAACCAGGCCTTCGTCGCGTGCTGCAATCGGGTGGGACACGATCCGAACCTCGCGTACGACGGCGGCTCGGCACTGATCGATCCCTTGGGTGAAGCGATCGTGCTCGGTGACGGCCGCGCCGGTGCACTCGTCGCCGTGGCGCGTCGCGACACGATCGAGTCGTGGCGACGCGACTTCGGCGCGCTGCGGGACCTGCAGCCGCGCTGGCTCGGCGGCGCGCACGCGCACCCTTGAAACGCAAGCGTTTCGGTTGACGAGCGCCGCGTGGGAAGTAGACTCCGCACGCCGGGCCCTGCCCTGCACTCGCACGGATCGCGGAGAAAGATCATGCAGACCAGGACGTCTCGTCGCGCGTCATCGCGCACCTCCACTGCCAGGACATCGTCATCGGGGAATGCCTCGACTGCGTTCGCACGCGGTTCGCGCAGCGCGTCGCTGTGCGCGAAGCCGTCGCGCGCAGCACGCATGAAGCGCTGGGAAACCCCGCTGCGCCGCGCATTCTTCAGTGATGCAGGCCGCTTCGCCGCATCGATGGGCGTGAGCGTCGATGCGTGTGTCGCGCACGTGCGCGCGCTGCAGCCCAAAGCCGGCTTCAGCGTCTTCGAGGCCGACACGATCCGCACGTCGGTGCTGGACCTCGTGCTGGTGGTGGGCTGCGTGCAGCACGCACCGCAGGCCTGGAGCGAACTGCGCCTGCAGCACACCTGGCGGCTGCGCGAAGCCCTGAACACCTGGTCGCCATCGCGCGATGGTGGGCTGCAGATCGAGCGCTTCTGGTGCGACCTGCAGGCGGCGACCGATCGCGCTGAACCCGGTCAGCATGCGCGGGGCCTGCACGCGTGGGACCCGCGACGACCGCTGTCTCGCTGGCTGGCCGACCTGCTCTTCGGGCAGGTCCAGCACTCGCGCGAGCTGGCACCGGCTCGTCCCGCGGCACCTGCGCGCGCACTCGACTCGCTTGACATCGTCGAGGAAGCGCGTACCCTTCGCTTCCCCCTGATTGCCGCGGTGCAGTGAACGGCCGCTCGGTCCGGGGCCAATTCGGTCCGCCACCTTAGCTCAGTTGGTAGAGCACCGCATTGAAAATGCGGGTGTCCGCGGTTCAAGTCCGCGAGGTGGCATCAACGACGCGGCGCCCAGGTTGACTGGGCGCCGCGCGTCATTGTTGGGTCGCCTCACCGACTGCTCGGTTCTGGGCGACCGCCAAGGGGGTCCAGTTGCACGCCGCCGCGAACGGTCCGCGCGTCCATCCCCATCATGGGATAGTGGCGCTCGAGCGCTGCCGCGAGTTCCTCGCTGTCGACGATCGTGAAGATGACGGTCCGTCCCAGAACCGCGCTGGCGAATCGCGCCGCACGAGCCATGTGCTGGGTCGTGGTCGCGGCGACCAGAGCATCGTCGTCGATGGCCAGGGGAAGCAGGCGGAATTGCCACGCCTGCCGCGCATCGACCAGCGTAAGCGCGTCGGGCTCGGCAGTCGCGAGCGTCTGGCGCGAGGTGGCTTGGATCTGCCGGTACTGGTCGATCCACGCTGCCTCGATGAGCGACGGATCGACGCCGCAGATCTCCTCCGCGAGAGCGCCGAACGGCCGGCCATCCTGCTGCTGGCGAGAGAGCACTCGCTCCACTTCGCGCTCGGTCATCACGCCCTGCGCCACGAGCAGTTCGCCCAGTCGTGGCACGCTGCGGATGAGTTCCATTGGGTCCATCGTGCTTCCCTCCACGCGATGCATCGGGCCCATCAAGGGGTGACTTTCGCCCGACGGCCGGGAATTGGGCAAGTTTGTCCCCCGCTGCTCCGCAGGCGTGCGCCGATAGGCTTCGCCCAGTGACCGTTCCGGCGCCCCAGGCCCTCCTTCAGCAGGTCGAGCAGTGGCTCGGCTCGGTTGCCAGCGACCGCGGGCCCGTGCGGGGCCGGGCGTCGCACAGGCACATCGAATCGATGCACGCCATGCTGCGGGCCGGGCCATCGACCACCGGTTGGTGGGGCGCCCTCGCCGAAGCACAGGCGATCGCCGCAGCGCTCGCAGCCGGGGCATCGACCGAGCTGCATGTGCCCACGCACGACGGAAGAACATGCGACCTGGTCGCTACGCGCGGCCCCACGCGGCTGTGGGTTCACGTGAAGTCGCTCGCACCGGACCCATCGATCGACCCTGCCCCGATCGAGCGCCGGCGCGCCGTGCAGGAAGAGCTCGTAGCGGCACTGCGCGGCGTGGAGCGCGTACCGCGCGGCGTGGTCGTCTCGGTCGAGGCGCTCGCGCCACTCCTCGCCTCCGCCCCCGACGTCGAGGCTGCGCAGGAGTTCCTCCGGCGTGCCTCGATCGGCGATGAACTCCTCGTGCGATCGGCCGCAGGCGATGTGCTCGGCCGCATGAGCGTGCTCTCCCCGTGGGACGGCGGTCACGTGGCGATCGCGCCCGGTGATGTGCAGCGCCCAGGGCACCAGCGCGACCGCATCGACCGGCTCGTGCGCAAGG
>Ga0315905_10001565_pt1 | contig 24552 bp, 22 predicted proteins | sample LakEriMetagenome_5_FD_203522 | JGI IMG/M metagenome (GOLD analysis project Ga0315905, IMG submission 203522) | Freshwater fungal communities from buoy surface, Lake Erie, Ohio, United States - Buoy 4 MA121 | ecosystem: Environmental > Aquatic > Freshwater > Lake | place: USA: Lake Erie, Ohio...
AAATACAGTTAATAATAGTATTAGTACGACAATTGATCCTATCACATTTGATCCAATAAACACTTCAAATTTAACATATAATACAGTAAATTCAATTGCTGAATTTGCAAATACTTTATATACTTTGTTACATGACAGGCGGGTACATGATGAGAATTTTTATACAAAATCAAATCAATTGGTTAACGAAGCTAAAAATATACGCAGATATGAAAATTTAGGAGCATCTGAAGACAATCTAGTTCAAAATCTTATTGGAAGTGATAAATTAAAATCTAGGCTTGCTAACCAGTGACATAAATAGAAAATGGCAACAACAATAATAACAACAACTAGAGAATGGCGAGATTTAGATTTAAATTTCAATATTCATCCAATCCGTAAAGACATTAACAAACACAGGGCTGAGTTTGCGGTAATTAATTCCATTAAGAATTTAATTTTAACTAATCACTATGAGATCCCTTTTCAACCAGAAATTGGATGTAATATTCGAAAGCTTTTGTTTGAACCATTGGATATGATCACAGCATCTTTAATTGACCGTGAAATTGTAGAAACAATAAACAATTTTGAGCCAAGAGCAAATGTTACAAAAATTGTTGTTTCTCCAGATTTCGATAATAATGGTTTTAAAGTTGAATTATTGTTTCAAATTATTAATAGAACCGATCCGATAGCAATCAAATTTTTCTTAGAGCGAGTCCGATAAATGGCAGATAATCGTTTACAAGTTGCAGAGCTTGATTTTGATACAATCAAAACCAATTTAAAAACATATTTAAAACAACAAACAGAATTTCAAGACTACGATTTTGAAGGCTCTGGGCTTAATGTTTTAATTAATCTTTTAGCATATAATACTCATTATAATGCATACTATCTTAATATGGTAGCTAATGAATCATTTTTAGATACAGCTTTATTGAGAGATTCTGTTGTTTCACATGCTAAAACATTAGGGTATGTTCCTTATTCTAAAACATCAGCTACAGCAGTTATTGATTTAACGATAGAAACCAATAGTACAACAATTGATACTGTAACAATACCCAAAGGTTTTGTGTTTATATCCAGCCCTAGTGATAATCAATCTTATAATTTTGCTGTTATGGGTGACACAACGGTTACAAAAAGTGGAACAAAATATTTTTTTGAGGGATTAGAAATTAAAGAAGGTGAATTTGTATCTTATTCTTTTACACAAAACGACGGAGAAAATCCAAAAGCTATTTTTGAAATTCCTGATTCTAATATTGATACAAATACTATTTCTGTATCTGTTAGGCCGTCTTCAAGCAATTCACAAATAAGTATTTTTAATAAAGCTACGGATATTTTAGATGTTACAAACTCATCTGAAGTATATTTTTTACAAGAATCTAAAGGCGGCAAATATAAAATTTATTTTGGTGACGATGTTATTGGTAAAAAAATTAATGATGGTGCAATAATTAATTTAACATATCTGTCAACAAATGGCCCTGCCGCAAATAAATCTTTAAGTTTTACTGTGGGTGCTCCTATTTCTGGATATACCGATATTACTATTACCACTTTAAGTGCTGCAGCTGGTGGAAAAAATAGAGAAACAGTTAATGAAATTAAATACAATGCTGTAACTCAATTTGCTACACAAAATAGATTAGTCACTTTTAAAGATTACGAATCTTACATTATTAAAAATTATCCATCACTAGATTCTATTTCAGTTTGGGGTGGCGAAGAAGAAACTCCTCCAGTTTATGGCAAAGTTTATATATCCATTAAACCAAAAACAGATTACTATATTTCTGAAACTGAAAAACAAAGAATTTTAAATGATATCGTTAAGCCAAAATCTATTGTTTCCGTTCAAGCAGAATTTAAAGATCCTGAATTCTTGTACTTATTGATTAACAATACCATACAGTATGATCCTAAGAAAACAACTGTAAGTGCGGATGGCATTAAAAATAATATTAGAAACGCCATCATAGCATACAGAAATTCAAAATTAAATAAATTTGGTGCTAAATTTATTTTGTCTAAGATGCAAGATTCAATTGATTCTACAAATTTAAATTCTATTGTTGGCTCCGAATCTGTTGTTAGGTTACAGAAAAGATTTTTGCCTATTTTGAATCAATCTAAAAATTACGCAATCGATTTTAATGCACCTTTAAAACGTGGTACAATTACAAATAAACTAACATCAACCAGTTTTAATGTTTTGGATGTGGATGGTATTGAAAGAACTGTTATCTTTGATGAAATACCACAGTCATCTTCAGGCATTACCTCAATCGGTGTTACTGATGCGGGTACAGGCTATACCTCTGCACCAACAGTAACCATCACAGGCGATGGTACTGGTGCAACAGCTGAAGCCATTATTGTTAACGGCAGAGTTCAGAATATTAATATTGTGGATCGTGGAACCGATTACACACGAGCTGTAGTAACAGTTACCGGTGGTGATGGATATGGAGCTTCAGCCGTTGCAATAGTAGATGGTCGAGTAGGAACACTCAGAACAATTTATTATGATTCAGCTGCACAAAGACAAATCGTTGATGATAATGTTGGTGAGATTGATTATACCGCTGGTTTAATTAACATTTTTGATATTAACATGTTATCTGTTGCTTCAGCTGACGGTTACATAAGACTATCATTTGAGTCGGAAAAAGGTATTGTTGAAACTATTAGAAGTACAATTATTACAATTGATGAAACCGACCCTACATCCATTACAATTGATTTAGTCAAAATATCTGATTAATTAAATGTCCAATTTAAAAACATCCATACTTGTTGCACAACAAGTACCTGAATACATAAATGATGAATATCCTTTATTCATTTCTTTCCTTGAAGCATATTATGAATTCATGGAAGAAGCTCAAGGCAATCAAAAAAACAATGTATTGACTCTCAGCAAAAACATGAGATATGTTTCAGATGTAGACGCATCTATTGGCGCATTTGAAAAAAGTTTCTTTAATAACTTTGCCTCTTTGATTCCTAGAGATGTTGAGGTAAATAAAGAAACACTTATTAAAAATGTTTTACCTCTTTATATTTCTAGAGGCAATGAAAAGTCATTTAAGTTATTGTTTAGAATGTTGTTCAATGATGAAGTTGATGTTATCTTACCAAAAAATAATGTCTTGCGAATATCAGATGGTAAATGGACAGTTGACAATCTTTTAAAATTAGAAACTGATATTCGTAGCACATATACAGGTACAGGTTCAAATACCACATTCTTTTTGGCTCAACAAGTTGATCCTGATGCGGTTGAAGTTTATGTTGACGATGTGTTAAAAACAATTAATACCGATTACACAATTCGAAAAGAATCTAGGAAGTTGGTTTTTAATTCTGCGCCTGTTTCAAACACAGCAATTAAAGTTGTATATGATGACTTTGATGTTACCCAACTAAACAATAGAAAAATTACAGGCCAAACATCAGGTGCTACTGCTATTATTGAAAGTGCTTCAAAGCGTATTATTACCGACCGATTAAACTTTGGTTTGCCATTTGAATTAATTATTGATAAGAAAACTTTAAGTGGCATATTTACCAATGGCGAACAAGTCATAACGGATATTATTGATCCTAATGGAACAAAGATAACACTTGTTGCGGATACATTTTCAATATTAACATCCATTTTGGTTACAGGTTCTGGTGCTTCATATAATGTTGGTGACACCGTAACTATTCTTGGTGGTGGCGCAACAAGTGCTGCCACGGCAGAAGTTGAATCTGTAACAGCTGGTCTAACAAATCGTATTGTTGTTAATTATGGCGGCGCAGGATTTAGTACTGCTTCTTTAATTTCAAGCTCTAACACTCCAGGCAACTCATTTCTTACTGGCGCTGTTGATGGTGTTGATACTTCTGGCGCTAATACTAATATTACATTTTTAGTTAATGATGATATTATTAATACGTATTCAAATATTACTTTATCTGCGGTTGATTATGGGTTTCCTTCACAGGTTATTCCAGCTGGCGAAAATATCAATACACGAATTTTTGATGCATTAAGCTCACTTACAATTACTAACTTAGGCCCAATAACCAATGCTATTATTTTATTCTCTAATACATCTGTAAATACGGCTATACTAGATTCTCAAGGTTCTCTTTATTTCTTAGGCAGTACGTTAAGTGATATCAAATCTTTTCGGGCAGTTGGTAGAATTGATGTATATAATGGCGGAGTAAATTACAAAGTTGGTGATGAAATTATTTTTGGTTCGAACCCTTCAGGCACATATGGATATGGCGCTGCAGCTGCGGTTACCGAAGTGGCTGGTTCAGGTACAATTACTAAAATAAAAGTTCAATCTCAAAGAGCTGCTGGCACCGCAAACATTTCAAATAATTCAATTGTTGTTACTGGAACAGGTACATCTTTTGGTGCAGCAGGAGAGCCTGGTGTTGGAGATAAAATTACTATTAGAAGTCAAGAACGATTTATTAATGCAGTCACATCTTCTACTACCGCAACCGTAAATGCAGCCTTCTCATTTAGTGATGGAACTGTATATTCAAACAATTCACCAATAGGTTCATTGTCGAGAGGTGTTATTGGTGGCATTAACTATACTCAAGGCAGTTTCCCAACAGTTACAGTTTCCTCATCTAATGGTTCTGGTGCTAATATTGCAATCACATCTTTGATGGGTGATGGTGAAAATTTGAATGCTCTTACCGATACCGTTCCTGGTCAAATTTTAAGAATTAGAGTTACATCAGGTGGTGCTGGTTATCAGTACATTCCACAAGTTGATTTGATAAACTTTGGAGATGGCTCTGCAACTGCAACAGCTCAAGTTGGTAATTCTTATTCCACTTTATCTGGCCGATGGACAACATCTGATTCCATTCTATCAAGTTCTGAAAGAAAACTCCAAGGTAATAATTATTATGTGGATTATTCTTACATAACATCCTCTCTGACAGAGTTTACAAAATATAAAGATGTTCTTCGCCAACTTTTACATCCATCTGGATTTGTAAACTATGCAGATTTGAATAAGAATTTAACTATAACACAGAAAGACACAGCTGTTTCCAGAACTATTACTAACCAAATTTCTGGTACAGTATCAGTATCAAACGGGTCAATCTATGTTACTGGAGTAAACACCAAATTTAATATTGCAAACTCACTTGGATCAATCACACTTGGTACCAATGTTGCAGTTAATGGCGAATTAAGAATTGTAAATAGTATCATAAGTAACACAAATATTTCGGTTTCTTCTGCATGGACTATGAATGCCAGCGCTCAAACTTTAATTATAGTGACATAAATAGATTTTATGGCAGCAATAACTAACAAAAAATTATCTTTTAATACAGCAGAACAATTCAAAGAATCGTTCTCGGAGGCTAATCCAACTATAGCATATGTCTTTATTGGAAACCATGTCCCCTATGCAAATGAGTCTTCTCCAGATTCTATTGTCGATACAATATCAGCAGAAAAAAATACTTGGGATAACATCTTTGCTGCGAAAAGAGCAACGGGAAATGATGTTGAATTAGTGGTTCCAAAGATTAACTGGACCTCAAATACCAAATATCGTCAATATGATGATACAGTTGAAGTTTCAACATTATTGTCTTCAAACACCACACAAAATTTGAAACCGATGTATGTAATCACATCGGCAAGAAATGTTTACAAGTGTGTTTCCAATAATGCATCTGCAAACTCCACAGTCGAACCTTCAGGTGACTATACAACTTCTAACGGTAACATCTCTACAGGTGATGGGTTTGTTTGGAAGTATATGTACAATGTTAAACCATCAAATAAATTTTTAACAACGCAATGGATACCAGCACCGACCTCTACAGCTGCATTAGACTATGGCGTCAATAGTTCTGGCGTTGTTGATGGAGAACTAACTACAATTGTTGTTACTAATCCAGGTGTTAATTATAGACAAGCTTCTAACATTAGGGTTGATTCTTTTACCTCTGGCCAAACATCGCTAAAGCTATCAAACACCTCACTAACTTTGTCTGTATTCAGTATTCCAACTTTGTTCAATTTAAGTAACTTGACCATTAGTGGAACAGGTATATTGGCAGATACTTTTATTAGTTCTATTTCAAACACAACAGGTATTATAACACTCTCATCTGCCACAAGTGGAGTTGGTGGTAATGCTAATAACATAACAATCTCAACCAGAGTTTATATTGCTGGTGATGGTATTGGTGCTGTCGCAAGCGCTACACTTTCCAACACTTCTTCTGGTGCTTCAGCAGCTCAAGCTAATATATCAAAGATTACTGTTTCTACTATTGGTTCTGATTATACCACAGCAAATGCATTCATTTACGGCTCAGGTTCTGGTGCTCAAACTAGAGTTATTTTACCGCCAAAGTTTGGCCACTCTTTTAATCCTGCTAAAGAATTAAGTGCAAATAATGTAATGGTTGCTGTTAGAATTGGTGAAATTGATTCTACTGAACAAGGATTAATTTCAATTGATACTTCGTTTAGACAAATTGGACTGTTGAGGGATCCATATAAATATGGATCAACTGTCGCAGCAAATACTGCTACAGCTAATTCTGTTATATCACAGACTACCAATTTAGATGTTGTTGCTGGAACTTCTTTTTCTTTGAATGAATATGTTTATCAAGGATCAGTATCTAATCCAAATGCCTACGGTTTTATTAACGCACAGACTACCAACGGAGTTAGATTAACAAAAGTCAAAGGGACATTTGTTACTGGTCTTCCACTCATTGGTTTTAACTCTGGCTCTTCTAGAACAGTTACCGCAACAGCTCAACCAGAATTCGAACCATATACAGGTGATATAATGTATACGGAAAATATAACAAAACTCGACCGGGCAGATGGCCAGGCGGAAAATATTAAACTAGTCGTAAGTTTTTAAGGACGGTCAATGGCTCTTGATACCAATTTTAATGTAAATCCATATTATGATGACTATGATGAAGATAAGAAATTTCTTCGCATGTTATTTAAGCCAGGCTATGCTGTTCAGGCTCGTGAGTTAACACAACTTCAAACAATTTTACAGAAACAAGTACAGAGATTTGGTAATCATGTATTTAAAAATGGCTCTGTTGTAACAGGTGGCCAAACTTTTTTCCAAAATGTAATTTCTTTAAAGTTAGATTCAACTTTTCTAGGTTCTGCGGTAACAGTTAGTAACTTTACTGATAAAACACTCGTTGATAATAATACCAATCCTACGCAAAGAGCTTTTGTACTTAAAACTTTTGATGCTGACGCAGGCACTGGTGATCCTAAAACTTTATTGATTAAAGAAATTTATGGCACTCCATTTGTAGCTGGTAACACAATTAAAACTTTTGAGACTAACACCGTATCTGCAAATATAGCTACAGCAGGTGTTGGCACTGGCCAAGTTTTTTCAGTCAATGAAGGCGTATATTATTATGAAGGATTCTTTGTTAAAACGGATGCACAAACTATTGCCGTTTCAAAGTATTCACAAACAGCCAATGCACGAATTGGTTTTGAAATTACAGAATCAACAGTATCTTATACTTCCGATACTTCATTGTTGGATCCAGCTCAAGACGCCTCCAACTTTCAAGCTCCAGGTTCCGACCGTTACAAGATTCAAATGACTCTTACAATGAGAAGTCTCGAATCTATAGACGATACAAAATTTATAGAACTTGCTCGAATTGAAGAAGGCACTTTGACCAAGTACGATAGATTTCCAATTTATGCAGTATTGGAAGATACTCTTGCTCGAAGAACGTATGACGAATCTGGCAATTACACAGTTAAACCATTTAAATTAGCGATTGAAACATCATCTGCAAACTCTGCTAACATGAGTCTTATCTTGTCACCAGGTAAAGCTTATGTTTATGGTTATGAACTTGAAACAGTTGGATCAACAATAATTAATATTCCAAAACCAAGAGAATTAGCTTCTGTAACAGGTAAGCGTATTACAGCCGACTATGGATATTATGTCTATGCTAATACTCTCTATGGCACGTTGCCAATCAATAGTCTCCAGACAGTAGACCTACATTGTGTTCCAAACAGTTCAATCAATGTAACATCCACTGCAACAATTTCAAATACAAAAGTTGGTACAGCTAGAATTAAATCGGTTCAATTTGATTCAACTTCAAATACATCTAATGCCTCAACATATGAATACAAGGTATTTTTAACAGATGTAAATGTTGGTTCATTAACCGGTTCCGTAAATAGTGCAATTAATATAACACATGTTCAAATTGCAAACACACTAGGATTGGCTAATAATCGTTTAACAACCGATAATGCTTATCGTGGTGCCAAATTTAGAATTACTTCAGGTCCAGGCGCTGGAGAATTAGCAAAAATTATTACTAACTATAGTGGCGTAAATCAGACAATTCAGTTATCTGAGCCATTCATTACACCACTAACAACAGCTTCTACATACTCAATTGATTTTGAATTTAATGATGTTAAGTCTGTTGTTGTTACATCTGGCGCCGGTGCAGCTGCAAGAGTTGCTGCGGTTGATATTGACGACCGGTCAAAAGACCACTCAACGGCATTTGATGACACTTATATTTCTGATACAACTTCAGAACAATTATTGTTTGCTTTAGGTGAAAACTTTGTTGCCAATAATACAATTACAGGTCTCTCATTATCATATAGAAGATTGTATGAGTCGCTAACATTTGCATCAGGCCTGTCTCCAACATTGTCAGTAGGTGCTGGCGAAGCTTTATCTACAGCATCTTCCACAAGTACAAGGCAATCAAATTATCAAGTCGTGGTTACAAATGCTGGTACTTCTTCATATCAACTTGGTAAAACAATTCCTACTGACTTGTTTACAGTTGATATTGCCACAAGAAGAATTACAGTTACTAATGGTTTGAATTTAACTGCTAACGTCTATGCAACCATTGATTCCACTTCTCCTAATGAGAAAACGAAAACATACGTGCAGGCAAACACAGATTTGCAATTAACATCAGGTTTAAATCTTTTCAGTAATGGTGCCGTAAACCTATTCACAACACCTGGTCAACTCCATATTTCGGCAAACACAGTTGTTAAGTCACCTACAGTATCTCAGTCATTGTATGTTCCTGATGTAATTAGAGTTGTTTCCGTATTAGACTTTAACAATACAAACATTACACAGGCCAATGTGGCAAGTGCTATTGATATTACATCAAGGTACACGTTAGATAATGGCCAAAGAGATTCTTATTATGACCATGCATCTATTAAATTAAAACCTGGTGTTTCTGCTCCAGTCGGTCCACTCGTTGTCAAATTTGATAAGTTCTCATCATCTGGTGCTGGATTCTTTAATGTGGATTCTTATGATGCAGCTTTTGGTTATGAGAATGTGGGTTCATATACATCAACCAATGGTATTGAATATTCTCTCCGTGACTGTTTAGACTTTAGACCAGTTCGTGCTGCGGCAACTGTTGCAACGGCAAATACTGTAACATTTGATGTTGACTCATCTACAACCGGTCCAAAAATTCCAGAAAATGGTTCTGATATTATTTTGAGTTATCAATATTATTTGCCAAGACATGATAAAATTATTCTAAACAAAGATAGAACATTTGAAGTTATTAAAGGCATCTCTAGTTTATATCCAGAAGATCCAAAAGATAAAGACAATGCTATGACATTGTATATCTTGCGTAGTCCTGCATATGTTGCCAACACATCTAATGTTACAACACAATATATCAACCACAGAAGATACACAATGCGTGACATTGGTGCTATTGAAAAACGTGTTGAAAATATTGAGTATTACACAGCATTGTCACTACTTGAACAGAACGCAATTTCTAAACAAGACTTGACAATTTTGGACTCTGCAAACTTGCCTAGATTTAAAAATGGTATTGTTGTTGATTCTTTTGATGGCCATTCAGTTGCCGATGTGGCAAAAGTTGACTATCGTGCATCTATTGATTCACAAGCAAAAGAATTGAGACCATCATTTAACATTACACCAATCACATTGGAATTTGATGCGGCCAATTCATCTGGCTTCCAACAAAATGGTTCATCAATTATCATATCAACAACTGATACCACATTCATCAGTCAACCAAAAGCTTCTAGATCGTTGAGTGTTAACCCATTCAATGTGACTAGTTATATTGGTAAAGTTTTTATTGACCCAACAACAGATATTTGGTTAGATACAAATAGACTGCCACAAGTTGTTATTAATGTTGGTGGTACTAAAGATGTATGGGATAAAATTACATCCTCAACATCTCCTTTTGATTTCACTTGGGGCAATTGGCAAGAAAACTGGACAGGAAGAACAGTCACAACTGAACAAGACAACCTTGAAACTACAAGACAATTTGGTACAGCAACACGTTCAGGTATAGTTTCTAGGGTTGTGCCAGAGACCATCACACAAAGTATTGGTGATAGACTTATAGACTTTTCTATTATTCCGTTTATGCGTGAGAAAGGTATTGTAGTTGTTGGCTCTGATTTTAAACCAAATATCACAATGTTTCCTTTCTTTGATACTACATTGATTGAAAGTTTTACATCTCGGGCTAATAAGTTTATTCTGCGTGAAAACAAATTAAATTACCGCACAGAGGTAAGTAATTTTGAACTAGTTAATATTTTCAATAACACAACCTCAACCACAAACGGTACGGCTGTTATTGTAAGAACTTCAAATACTGAAGCATTTATTATTAACAACCAGCCTAGCGGATCATATAACTTGGCTTCCGCCAACTTGATTGGCCAAAGCACAGGAACAACTGCTAGAATAGTTGGTTATGAACACTATAGTGGTTTGTGTCAAGGTGCTGCGGCATCTTCTATCACACTAGATTTGGATGCTACAACAGCCAATAACATTACCGATTATAACGCAGCTACAATCTTTGTTGTTTCAGGAACTGGTGCTGGTCAACAAGCAACTATTTCAACATATAATCCAGCTACAAGAGTGGCATCAATTTCATCTTCTTGGACTACAACGCCAGTTGCAAACAATTCAGTATACTCAATTGGCAGATTAAAAACTACCGCAGCAGGTGATGTTGCAGGTTTATTTACTATACCTGCTTCCACTTTCCGCATTGGTGAGAAACGCTTAAGATTGATTGATAATAATATCAATGATGTTGTAACTTCATCCACAAACGGAGATACTTCATTCTTTGCACAAGGTTTAATTCAAACTGTAGAAGAAACAATTCTTTCAATTACACAACCAACAATTCAAAGAAGTGCGGTAAACGCAGAACAACCTATTTCTAGGATTATAGGACAAAGAAGAATCCCAGATCCTGATATATCTGGATGGTTTGATCCACTTGCACAAACATTCTTAGTTGACCCATTAACATACCCACAAGGTGTGTATATAAGTCGTTTGAGTGTTTGCTTTAAAACAAAAGATGATACTGTTCCAGTTACAATGCAATTGAGGCCAACGGTTAACGGTGTTCCATCTGCATCAATCATTTATCCAAATGGTACTGTTGTATTGACTCCTGATAAAGTTAACACAACTGATTCTCCAGATTTGGATGATGCTACAAAATATACTGAGTTTAAGTTTGATGCACCTGTATACATGCAGCCTGGTGAACATTCATTCGTATTGTTCTCCAACTCAAACAAGTATGAAGCTTATATTGCTGAGATTGGTAAGTTAGATATTGTCCAACAAAGACAGATTTCAGAACAGCCATATGGTGGTTCTCTATTCCTATCTCAAAACGGTTCTACTTGGACTGCTGATCAAAATTCAGACATGTTGTTTAGAATTTACCGAAATGTATTTTCAACATCACCTGCACAATTGCGATTTAGAGCAATTGCACCAGCTGCAAATGTGCCATATGATTTAATGCACCTAATCACAAATGATGTGGTTATTTCTAATACGTCTGTATCTTACCAATTTAATTCTGTAGTTGATGCTGGCGGTGGTTCAGCTGGTTTTAAACCAATTACGCCACTTAAAGACTATTACATGGATGATGGCGGAGGTCGCCGTGTAATTACAACAAGCAATAACTCTTTGATTGTAAATGCAACATTGACTTCATTGAATCCAGCAGTTACTCCAGTTGTAGATTCAACTCGTTTTGGCGCTTTAACAATTCGTAATATCATCAATGATTTGCCACTAAGAAATTCTGAGGTATTTGTTACTTCATCAGGCACAGGTTACGCAAACACTAGTGATGTTACGGTAACTATTACAGGCGGTGGTGGTTCAGGTGCAACCGCTGTGGCAAATGTTGTAAGTAATACAGTTAATTCAGTTTACATTACAAATCCAGGTTCTGGTTATACAACTTCTCCTATAATCACATTAACGCCTGGCTCAGGTGGTGGTTCTGGTGCTGTTGCAATTTACAATGGTGAAGATAAACAGTTTGGCGGAAACTCTTATGTTCGTTATATTCTCCGTAAAATTATTTTGAATGATGGTTTCGATTCGGGTGATTTGCGTGTATACTTAACAGCTTTCAAACCAGCTGATGCAAAAATACTTGTTTATTACAAGATTCTTTCTAAGTCCGATTCTGATTTGTTCGATAATAAGAACTATCAGTTAATGACAGAACTTGGCAACGAAAACTTTGTTGCTGTTAACCGAAATGATTATCGTGAATTGGTATTTGCACCTGGAACTGGTGGTGTAGCAAACAATTCTGTTAGTTATACAACTGATACAACCGGTTTCTCAACATTTAGAACCTTCTCAATTAAGATTGTAATGGCAGGTACAGATACAATCGATGTTCCAAAGATTCGTGATGTTCGTGCAATTGCATTCCCAGCAGGTTAAAATATGCCATTAGTACAAGTTAACGATTCTACTTTTGTTCGAGATACTCATTCCAAAGCCATTCTAAATACAGACATAAATGGTTTAAATGAGTATCGTATGAAGCGTGAAATCTCTAAACGCCAGCAAGAAGAAAAACAACAAGATAAACAACGACTGGATAAGCTAGAACAAGATATGCAAGATATTAAACAGTTGTTATTGCAAATTGCTGCAAATCAGGATAAGTAATGCCTATAATTTCACAATTAAATACCGCAAACACATTCAGTCAATGGTTGACGGGAACACAAGACCTCATCACAAGGACTAACTCCTTGGTCGAAGGTGGCAGTGGCTCCATTTTCTATTCAAATACCAACCTTTCGGTTGCTAACAACCTTACAATTGGTGGCGATTTAACAGTATCGGGAAATATTGTCCTTGATTCAATTAGTTTTGATGATATCAACTCTAATGGTTCGGCTTCTTTTGCAAACAATCTATCTGTAACAGGTAACACAACTTTAACTAATCTTGCTGTATCTGGATCAGCAAATATTTCCACTTTAACAAGTGCATCCGGTCTATTAACTTCATCTACAAATATTCTTGTCAATGGATTTGCATTTTCTTCAAATGCTAATGTAAGAACTGGTGTTACTACTTTTGCTGTTACGAATTCAGGTTCAGGTGCTTATCTATTTGACCAATATTCTGGTAACAATCCTGACATATATTTACATCCAGGCCAAACAGTTTCATTTAATATTAATGCTTCAGGACATCCATTTTTAATAAGACAGTCAAATGGCGGAGTACTTTATAATGTAGGACTTACTCATGTATCAACAGCTGGTGTTGTTACTACTGAAAGTGGTGCTCAAGCAAAAGAAACTGGAACACTTATCTGGAAAGTTCCTTTTGCATTAACAGGTAACACTTATGTTTACCAGTGTCAAAATCACTCAGGTATGGTAGGCAACTTAATTATACAACAAACTGTAACAGCTGTTGGACTTATAGCCTCAGCTGTTTCAGGTGATGGCCTGGCCTTTGCAATTGCACTAGGTTAAATAGATAAATAGAATATCAAGGAAAATAAAAGATGGCTAATACCTTCAAGAATTATTTCGGTGCAAATGTATCCGCAAATACTACAATTTTTACCGCTGGCAGTGGTGTCTCAGCAACTGTCATTGGCATGTCCATTGCAAACTTAACAACTTCTCCAGTAAGTTGTAATGTGTTTGTAACTGCAAGTGCAGCTGACTATTACATGGTTCGAAATGCTACGATTGCAGTCGGAGGCGCCTTTGTTCCGATTGGTGGAGATCAGAAGTTGGTCCTAGAGGCAACAGATGCAATTAAGGTTTCATCATCAGCCGGGTGTGATGTGATCCTGTCTGTCCTAGAAATAACTTAATTGGAGTTAACTAATGTCTTTTCTAGGTAACACACCCACCACTCAGTCATTTACATCTCTTACTGAAAGATTCAATGGCGATGGTAGCACAACTACTATCACATTGTCTAGAGCGGTGTATAATCCCTCTGACATTGAAGTTCTTGTTAACAATGTTCAACAGGATCCATATGAGGCATATACTGTAAACGGAACACAAACCCTCACGTTTACTGGAGCACCATCAGTTGGCACTGGTAATATTATTGTTACCTATCGCAACTATACAATCACTAAATTTATTCCTGCTGAAGGTACTTTAACTGCTGCATCAATTATAGACGGTTCAATTACTGGTGTCAAGCTTGCATCTAGTACAATTACTGGCGATAAGATTGGATTGACTGCAATTACTGGTAACCTGATAGCTGCTACCACTATTACAGGCGATAAACTTGGCCTATCATCAATCACTAGTAATCTGATTGCAGCTAACGCTATAACTACAGCAGCAATTGCAGATGGTTCAATCAATACATCCGAACTAGCATCAGGAGCTGTAACAGGCGATAAGATTGGCCTTACAGCAATCAACGCAAATAACATCGTTGACGGAACAATTTCAAACGCAAAACTTGCATCACCAGGTGCAACAACAGGAAAGGCAATAGCGATGGCTATTGTATTTGGAGGATAAAACTAAATGGCCGCACCTAATATTGTCAACGTATCGTTGATTAATGCAAATTCAAACAACATGACCTTGTCTACCACAAGTGAGATTGGTTTGCTTAGCAATCCAGCTTCAAGTGGTAAAGTTTACAAAATTAATACTATTCTAGTAGCAAACAGAGAGACTAATGCTAATTCAGTTAATGTAACAGTTAACGTCTATACTGGTGCTGCACTGACTGGTTCAGGATTCCCAATTGCACAATTAATTCCAGTTCCAGGTAGTACTACTTTGGTTATTATTGATAAATCAACGTCATTTTATTTGGAAGAAAACGAATCTATTGGTATTAAATCCGGAACTTCTAATGGCCTTGCCAGTTTGATTTCTTGGGAAGAAATTTCTTAATTGGCGTAAAAGATGTCCAAACGCTATCCTGGCGGATATATCTCCGCAACAATAAACCCTTTTTTGTTAAATGGGGAAGCACTGTTTACGGTTCCTGGGGCTTATACATGGGTTTGCCCTGATGGTGTGACGCTTGTTTCTGTTCTTTGTGTAGGTGCTGGCGGCAGTGGTCGCAGAGATGATACTTACGCATTTGGAAGTGGCGGGGGTGGTCTTCGTTACTACAATAACTTTGCGGTCACTCCCGGCGCTTCTTACCAGTTAACTGTTGGCGCAGGAGCAGCTGCAGGAGTAACTGCGGTCGCTGGCGGTGATAGTTGGTTTAATGGCGTATCTACAGCAACAGCTACGGTTTGGGCTGGCGGTGGCGGTGTAAACAACACAAGTAGTGGTAGTGGCGGTGCGGGCGGCACAGGGTCAACTATTGCGGGTTCTATTGGCGGTGGCGATGGCGGTGCTGGCGGGAATAGAGCTGCATCAACTTCTGGTGGAGGCGGCGGCGCAGGCGGGTATTCTGGTAATGGAGGCGCAGCTGGTGCTGTAGGAACAGGCGGAGGAGGCGGCGGCGGGGGCACAGGTTCTACCGACGCTAGTGGTGGTGGTGGAGGTGTTGGTCTCTTTGGTCAAGGCACAAATGGTGCTGCTGGAACAGGTACAACTGGCGGCGGCGGTGCAGGATCAAGCGGCTCTAATGGTGGCAGTGTTGCAGGCCTACAGATTAATGGTGGCACCTACGGAGGCGGCGGCGCTAGCCGTGATTCAGCTTCTGGTAATGGGGGTCGTGGCGGTGGCGGTGCAGTTCGTATTATTTGGTCTGGTTATCCTACAATCACCCGTACATTTCCATCAACCAACGTAGTGAGATAATCATGGCTGTAGGTATTTTAACATTAAAACAGATAGCACAAGCTGTAGGTTCAAAGACATTAACGGTTAATCAAGGTCAGAATTTTTATACCGGTGTTGGTACATATTCATGGGTTGCTCCAGTAGGAGTTACTGCGGTTTCCGTTGTCTGCGTAGGAAAAGGCGGTACTGGAGGACCTTCCCAAAGAACAATCTGTGCTGTTGATTCTGACACATATGATGGAGGAGGTGGAGGAGGAGGGGGAGGTTTAATGTTTTTAAACAATTACTCTGTAACACCGGGCACTTCGTACACGGTTTCAATAAGCTCAGGTGGTTCTGCTACATTTGTTAGTTCATCCGTAGCAGAAGGTAGAATAGGCGGTACTGGTGGCAGTAGTAATGGTGGTGTTGGCGGCACTACCTCAGGCAGTGCCCAGGCGGTAGGTTTTGATGGTGGCGCTGGCGGTAACGGAAAAAGCGGCTCAAGCAGTCAACAAGACGCAGACGGTGGAGGCGGCGGAGGTGCTGCTGGATACCAAGCTGAAAGTGGTGCTGGTGGTAATGATCCGAGTGGTGGTAATGCAGGAATTGGCGGCGGAGGAGGCGGAGGAGGTAGTGGCCTTACTGGTGATGGTTCTGTTTCTCGATCTGGCGGAGGTGGAGGTGGTGTTGGTCTTTTAGGGCAAGGATCCAACGGAGCTGCTGGAACAACCACAGGAGGCGGTGGTGGTGGTGGTAGTGATGGCGCAAACGGAACTACCGGTGCAATTGGTGATGGTGTTGCAGGTGGTGCATATGGTGGTGGTGGAGGCGGTGCAGGAGCCAACCTTGCCGGTAATACTAATGGGGGTACTGGCGGCCCAGCCGCAGTTAGAATTATATGGGGTGCAGGTCGGGCATTTCCTTCAACAAACACAGGAGATTTATAATGGAACTTTTTATTCGCATCGTAGATGGTCAGCCTTTTGAGCACCCAATTATGGGTGATAACTTTCGTCAAGCATTCCCTCATATTGACGTTAACAATTTGCCCGCAGAATTTGTAAAGTTTGAGCGTGTTGAATGCCCATATTTAGCAACAACTTTTCAAGTAGATGAAGCAGATTATCAATGGGATAACGGAATTGTAAAAGATGTTTGGTTTGTGCGTGAAATGACTGATGAAGAACGTGCAGTAAAAATGCAACAATTTACAGACAGTGCCAATAGAGCTGTTGAGTTCTTTAAAGAAACGGCACAGGAAAAAATTGAATCTGCGCCGAATGAAGAAGCTCGTCAAGCGTGGGTCGATTACCTTGCAGCACTTAATGCGTGGGTGTTAGTTGATGCTGTTAACCCACAGTACCCAGCTAAGCCCGCTGTTAAAGCTGATGGCACACTAGTTGACTTAACTGTTTCGGGAAGTGAGCCAAATGTTGTCGGTTAAACCGCTTGAAAATATGGGAGATATTCATGGCGGCATGTATGACTTTGAAAAAGCAGGAGACATTCTGCCCAAACATATTCATAACGAAAATAATGTTCACATCACAATTGTTGCTCGTGGAAAAATAAAAGCCTACTCACACGACTGGGAAAAAGAAGCTGTGGCAGGACAACTGATGGATTTTCGTCCCGGTGAGCCTCATGAAATAATGGCGCTTGAGGATAACACTCGTATCTTCAATATTGTTAAAAAGTTTGGTGGTGTGTCTGACGATACGCAAACGGTATACTAATATAGGAAGCATTTGATAATGTCATCCTATATTAACTAAATAGAGTAAACAATCAATACTAAGCCCAACGCAATATAAAAGGATAATAAATTGGCCTTCCTTGGAAATCTACCCACATCAGCGACCTTTGCTATTGACTCCTTCAATGGTGACAATAGCACAGTCAACTTTACCTTGCGTGAAGCACCAGTAACCACTAGCTCTATTCTTGTGTTCGTTGGTGGTATTCGCCAGCATACAGATACATATTCGTTATCTAGCACAACACTTACCTTCTCAGAAGCACCACCAACAGGCACAAATAATATCCAAGTATTGTTCCTTGGACTTGGTGCTAGTCCACATATTCCATCAGACTTCTCTGTATCTACAGTTAAAATTCAGACTAATGCTATTACTGGTGACAAGATTGCACCAACTACATTAACTGGCAACCTGATAGCATCAGCAACTATTACAGGCGATAAACTTGGCCTATCATCAATCACTAGTAATCTGATTGCAGCTAACGCTATAACTACAGCAGCAATTGCAGATGGTTCAATCAATACATCCGAACTAGCATCAGGAGCTGTAACAGGTGATAAACTTGGAACAGGCTCAGTTACCTCCAATAGTTTTGCACCAACAGTCACAACAGGTAATGTTAACCTATCTGGTGCAACTAGTTTTCTCAGTACAGTATTTGAAACAGCCAATGTGACTACCTTGATGGGTGCTAATACAACTATTAATGTGGCACAACCACTTATAGTATTTACTGCTAACTCATCTGCAAACAGTACAATTAACTTTACAGGTCTTGCTGGTATGCCAGTAGGTAATACTGCATCGTTTACTATTATTAATCCAAATAGTGCTAATGGAAAATATATTAACGTATATCAAGTTGATGGTAGTGCAACAATCGTAAAATGGGCAGGAGGTGCACCACTTGGCGGTACATCAGCCAACACGGACATATATTCATTCAGTATTATTAAAACCTCTGCAACACCAACTTACAATGTGTTTGCATCTGTACAGAGTTTCTTTTAATTATGCCTTTATTTCGAAAATTAGTTAGTGTTCCCAAAGCAGCTAGTGTTGGTAAGAGGAAAGAAAGAGCAGCTTTTGTTGCACCTCCGGGCCAAGATTCTTACACAACGGCAGGTAATTACTCTTGGGTTGCACCAGCTGGGGTAACCTCTGTCTCTGTTGTTACTGTTGGAGGTGGTGGTGGATCCGGAAAAGGAAATGCCAGTGGTGTTCCTGGTGGCGGCGGAGGCGGTGGCCTTGGATATCGTAATAACATTACTGTTGTTCCCGGTGTTTCGTATGCAGTAGTTGTTGGCGTTGGTGGTCCTGGATCAACAACTACTGCTACCTCCGGTACTGCTGGTGGTGCCTCTTCGTTTGTAGCAGGAACCACCACATCAGGTTCTGGTGGTAATCCGGGCACGTATGTTTTTGGAACCACTGGCGTCGGTGGATCGGGTGGTTCATATGCCGGTGATGGCGGTGGTAATGGTGGTGCTGGTGCATCTTCTAGCGGCGCCAATGGCGGAGGTGGCGGTGGTGCCGGAGGGTATTCTGGCAATGGTGGTACAGCTGCTCCTGATGCTAGTGTCGCTGGAGGTAATGGCGTCGGTGGTGGCGGAGGAGGCGGCGGCGGCGGGGCCAATGGCGTTGCTTGCGAAAACTCAACGAATGGAGGCGGTGGCGCTGGCGGCGGTGTGGGCTTATTAGGCGAAGGCTCAAATGGTGCTGGAGGCGCTATAGCTGTATATGGCGAAGGTGGTTTTGGTGGAGGAGGCGGCTCAAGCGGTGCTGCAGGTGGCACCACCAACCCCAGTAGCTATGGGTTTTCCAGTGGCGGGTTGCGTGGTGGAGGGGGTGGTGCTGGTACTAAGGGTTCTGGAACTTTTGCTAATGGGGGGTCTGGAGGTGCTGGCGCAGTCCGTATCATCTGGCCCGGCACAACTCGCACATTCCCTTCAACACGCACGGCGAATGAATAATAAATAATTGATTAATTAGTTAGTTAGGATAAAAAATATGAATCTTTATATTGAAACTGAAAACAGCACAATTAAAAATCACCCTGCTTTTGAGAACAACCTAATCCAAGCATTTGGTTCAGTCCCTGCACACTGGGAGACATTCATTCGTGTTGAGCGCCCTATTTTGGGCGTATATGAGTTGATGACCGCAGAAGAACCTACTTACGAAAAAGTAGATGGTGTTTGGACTGATGTGTGGCATAAACGTGACATGACTGCGGAAGAAAAGACTGCTAAACAACAGGATGTTATTACTGCGTTTAATGACCGTGACCAAGCATCTAATTGGTCAGCATGGACTTTAGATGAGGCCACTTGCACAATGCAACCTCCAATCCCACGGCCTGAACCTGTAGAAGGTAAAATTGTTTTCTGGTGCGGCGCAGATGCCAACTGGAAAGAAACTCCGGCTCGTCCAGAAGGCGAGTACAAGTTTGATTTCTTTGCATGGGATTGGGTTGCAGCATGAGCAAAGTAGCCAAAAAACAAAAAGTCTGCAAAGCCGCTGAATCAGTAGCTCAAGTTGTTCTTCAAACACAACTTCAAGTTGCATACCATTTTCCGTGCCCAATTTACATCATTGAGCGACCTGATTTCTTAGAAGCAGTAAACGCTATTTCTGAAGAAGCCTTGGAAGTCCAGCGCAAAGAACGTGATCTCAATGAAATCTACCCTGTATACATGACAGGCAATTATTTTGGCGACTCACGCATGGCGGAGTTTTCTGAGTTTGTTGGCGCTACAGCTTGGAACATTCTTAATGAACAAGGTTACGCCATGCAAAACAAAGCTGTGCAGTTTACAGAAATGTGGACGCAAGAACACCACAAACACTCTGCAATGGATGCTCACGTTCATGGCTTTGGCTCACAAATCACAGGATTTTATTTTCTTGAAACTCCAGAAAACTGTTCTCACGTTGTTTTCCATGACCCCCGTTCAGGCAAAGTTCAAATTGATTTGCCTGAGCAAGACATGAACATGGCAACTCCTGCCAGTAAGATGATTAACTTTACGCCAAAACCCGGCATGATGATCTTTGCTAATTCATGGTTGTCTCATTCGTTTACACGCCATGCGGCAGAACTACCAATTAAGTTTGTGCATTTCAACTTGACCGTGATTCAACAACCGCAGGCCTGCGCTATGCCACCAGCCGCAGAAATTATATGAACACATATAAAATTCGGTTCAATAAGTCGAGAGGTCAAGCTGGTCGAGGCTCAATGGATCATGTCTGGCGTGTTTTTGAAAACGGCAAAGAATTTTTGTTTAAGAATTTAGACATTACCGTTCCTGTTAAGAGCGAAAAAGATGCTAATGGAGTTGACTACAATATCACTTGCCAAGGTTACATGACAATGGATCGAGACACCTCTACAGCAGTCATCACATCCACGGTCAAGGAACTAGAGCCAGCATGATGTGTGATTGAGCTAAACAACCATAACACATACATCATAATCCAAACTCCCAGTTTGACTAAATAGAGTAAATAACCAATAAAATAATAAAAATATGGCACTCTCAAAAATCACAGCAGATAGTATTACATCAAATGTAATTACTTCAGCACTCATTGCTGATGGTCAAATTACCTTTGCTGATATCGCAAACAACTCAATCACTGGTGATAAATTAGCATCAGGTGTAACTTTAACTAATCCTGTAGCATCTATTGCTAATGGAACTGTGTATACAACTTCTTCCGTTGGTAATATTCTTACTGTGCAGAACACAACTGCAAATGGTTACGCTGGCATTCAATTCCTTAGTGAACCTTCCGTAGGAAACGCAGGTCAGGCCGCAATTAACAGCTTTGCGCCTGCAACCGGTGACTCAATACTGGCTTTTTCAACAAGACAAGCGGCAGTACTTTCGGAAAAAGTTCGCATTAACGCATCAGGCGATGTAGGTATTGGAACAAGTTCGCCTGATAGCAAACTTCATATCACAGGTAATACTACTAGTATTGTTGCAATAAAGATTACTAACAACAATGCAACTGGCGTAGATAAATATATCAATATGTTTGCTGGAGGAAATAACACAATTGTTTATCCTGCCGCTTGGAATAACTCTGGAGTTATTGAATCTGCCGTTGGAGATAATTTTGTTTTAAGTGCGTACAACGGAACAATGTTATTTTATACAGGCACAAGTAGAACAGAACGGTTTCGCATTGGTTCATCAGGTGAACTTGGTATTGGCGGTGCAACATACGGCACATCAGGCCAAGTATTAACATCTGGCGGTGCTAACGCAGCGCCTACATGGGCAAACACATCTTCGAGTGGTGGTTCTGGCGGCACCGGCGGAAATTTATATCTAGCAGTCAATTTTGGAGGATTTTAAACATGGCAGTTACAGCAACACCAGTATTTACACAGACCCCTGATGTAGGGGCAAACAATGCCGTCATTCAGACGGCAATGACCAACACAAAGGCTTTTGACGGTACTGAAGCCACTGGCCAATCAATGGCACTTGTCTTTACTGGAGGCCCTAATGGTTCTCGTATTGACCAAGTGATGTGTCGTTTGGCTTCAACGAATGGAGCTACAGCTTCTGGTACATCAGCGGCTACTGTGGTTCGTTTCTGGATCAATAACGGTTCAGTCAACACTACAGCTAATAATAACATCTTCTTGGGTGAGGTTGCAATTCCTGCAACTGCTGTTACCGCTTTGGGAACAACTGCGCTAACCACTTACCCCTTGACCTTACCTTTGAATGGTTTAAACATCCCTACTTCTTACCGCATCTATGGTGGTTTGACTGTAGCGGCTGGCGGTACAAACGTGGGTATCGCTTTATCTGCATTCGGCGGAGACTACTAAGTTGCCTCAGTCCCTTCAGCTTACGGCCTTTAACTATGTCGTTAATGAATTGGCTGTTGATATCCAGACGTTCACCTCGTCTGGTAAATGGATAAAGCCACCTCAAGCCAACATAGTACGTATCTGTGTGTGGGGCGGAGGTGGTGGCGGAGGTGGAGGTTTTTCTGGTTCAGCATCTACTTCTACTAGCGCAACTGGTGGTGGTGGTGGGGCTAGAGCAAGTTTAACTTTCCCTGCCGCGTGTTTACCCACACAAATCAATGTGACTGTTGGCGCTGGAGGAAATGGCGGAGCGGCTGGCGCAACTGGTATTGCTGGTGGAGCTTCATATTTTGGCCTTTCTACGGCTAATAACTTTTATCTTGTGGCTTTTGGTGGTGGGGCTGGTGGGGCTGGTATTACAGGTACAGCTACTACGATAAGCGGTGGGAGTGGTGGAGGTACTGGCAGTACTGGTAACACGGCCTCAACGACTTTTGCTACTGGTGGGCTTCCATCTTCCCAATACTGGAGCGGAACATGTAATCCAAATGCAATAGGCGGTGGCGGTGGTGGCGCTCAAGGCTCTACTGTTGTATCAGGCACTTCAGGTTCTGCTGAATGGGGCGGCGGTGCTGGCGGTAGAGGCGGAGAAGCCGCATCAACTTGCTACCGAGGTGGCGGCGGTTCAGTTTTTGGCGGCGGTGGTGGTGGCTCTGGTGGATCAATTGTTACTACTTTTAGACGCGGTACTGGCGGAGGAACTTCAGCTTATATAGGAAATCAATGTCTAAACCCTACCAATACTGCTGGCGTTAATGGCCCTGATGGATATACACAAACATCTGGTAGCGGAAGTGGCGGCTTTGGTGGAAATAGTGCAACAGCCGCTTCTGCTGTTGGTGGTGCTGGTGGTAATGGTGGATTACCTGCTGGTGGCGGTGGTGGTGGTGGAAACTCTGATGCTGGAACTGGTGGCTCTGGCGGTATAGGCGGCAACGGTATGGTTCGTGTTTATTCTTGGTAATCAGCTATGACAATTACTAATCAACAAACAGCATTTAATTATCAAGTCACTGGCACTGATGCCAATGTACAAACATTTACGTCTTCTGGTATTTGGAACAAACCACCCAACATCAAACTAATCCGTGTATGTGTTTGGGGTGGAGGCGGTGGTGGTGGCGGCGGCAATAAAATTAATATTGCTTGTAATGCCGCTGGCGCTGGAGGCGGAGGCGGCGCTAGAGTTAGTAATTATTTCCAAGCCGCTTGTATACCCTTGCAGGTACAAGTAACCGTGGGTGCTGGCGGCGCTGGTGGTGCTGGTGGTACTAGTGTGCTTGGTTGCAATGGAAGTGTTGGTGGCACTACTACTTTTGGAACTTATTTATCTGCCTATGGTGGAGGCGGTGGGGCTGGTGGTAATTGTAGTGTCGAATATAGCGGTGGTTCTGGAGGTGGAGGCAGCGGCGCAGGAGGTCTTTCTTCAACTACCGTTCGCAATGGTGGTCTTCCAAGCAGTACATTTTTTGGCGGCTCTACTGGGACTGACAACATGGGAACTGGCGGGGGCGCGGGTACCACAGGTTGCACTGGCAATGCCGAGTGGGGCGGCGCTGGAGGCGGTGGTTCTGTTTTTGCAAATACTGGCAGAAGAGGTAAAAGTTCTATTTATGGCGGTGCTGGTGGCGGCGGTGGCGGTGCTAGTGCTGGCGGTTCAGGCAATAATGGCGCGGATGGAGGAAGTAACGGTTATTTTAGAGGTGGTGGTCCAACCGGTAACGGTACTG
>Ga0315905_10001572_pt1 | contig 24473 bp, 17 predicted proteins | sample LakEriMetagenome_5_FD_203522 | JGI IMG/M metagenome (GOLD analysis project Ga0315905, IMG submission 203522) | Freshwater fungal communities from buoy surface, Lake Erie, Ohio, United States - Buoy 4 MA121 | ecosystem: Environmental > Aquatic > Freshwater > Lake | place: USA: Lake Erie, Ohio...
GCTGGAAAAAGTCGCGGACATGACCGGGCACCACGCCGAAGGCATCCTCAATTACATTTTTCACCGGATCACGAATGCGGCCAGCGAGGGGATCAACTCCACCATTCAAAGCCTCAAGCATGCCGCCTGCGGCCTCCCGGCCTTCAAGAGTTTCCGCACCCGGATTCTCTTTTTCCTCGGCAAACCCGATCCGCTCCCCGCATAAGTCTCCCCGCCAATTCCCGCCGCGCCGAGAAAAAAGCGTTCGTCACCAGGGCCGGCTGTGGCATTTAGCCTGGCCGCGGAGGGCGGCGGAGTTAGCGTTTGCCCGGGCGGGGGGCTTTGGGGTGGCGGCCGGCGGCTTCGACTTTGCGGAACTTGCCTTTGGTTTTGCGGGCGATGGCGCGGAGGAGGTCTTCCTCTTCTTTTTTGTCGGCGCCGGTCATGTAATAAATCGTGTGGATGCGGGGGAGGGAGGGGAGGGAGCGGGCGGCGGTGTCGATCTGGTCGAGGAGTTCTTTTTCGGGGATGGTTTCCATGCCGCCGCGGGGAGTGGAGCGGGTGGCGTTGCCGTCGGTGAGCATGAAGGCGGCTTCGGGGGCGAGGCGGAGGAGTTCTTCGATGGCGTAGTCGTGGCGGGTGCCGCCGGGGCGTCCGCCGGTGGGGGCGGCGGAGTTGGCATCTACTTCGGTGAGGATGTGGGCGCGGGCTTCGGCTTTGTGGGCGTCGGTGGCGCGGACGAGTTCGGGCTTCCACGGGCGGGCGCTGCCGCTCCAGCGGATGATGCCGAAGCGGCTTTCGGGGCCGAGGCTGTCGATGAGCTTGATGGCTTCGTCGCGGATGGTTTGGAAGGCCTGGTCCTGGCCGTGGCGGAGGAGCTTGCGGGTGCCGCTGTCGTAGTCGCCGGTGCGGCTGAACATGGACTGCGAGACATCGATCATGATGACGAGGCTGCGGGCGGTGTCCTGGACATTGAAGAAGGCGATGCCGGCGCCGGGCGGGCCTTTGCCACCGCCGCCACTGAGGCCCTGACCGGTGCCGAGCCCCTGACCGCTGGCACCGAGGAGGCCGGCGATTTGATCGCTAACGAGGGCGGAGGGGTCGAGGGGGAGCATTTGGTCGAGGTCCACGTCGGGCATTTCCGGGACCTGAATTTGGGAGGGGCCGGTGCCGGCGAGGCGGCGGCTGTAGCTGGGCCGGGGGGCCATGCTGTCGTGCCGGGCGACGCTCATCTTGTGCTCGCGGATCTCGGCGGGGAGCTGCACGCGGGGCTGGGCAGTGAAGGCGGGTTCCTCGTCCGTGATGAGGTAGCGGCTGACGACGACAAGAACCGCCAGCGCCAGGATGCCGCCGTGTACGGTGAGGCTGATCATGAGCGCGCCCCAGGTGCGGGGGCGGATGTCCGGGGGGGCGCTCATGGATCGCTGGCGGGGATGTCCGGCTCCTCCGCAGCGTGGCTCACGGGCGCGGGAGCGGGCAGTTTTGCGAGGAGCGCGGCGGCGGCGCTGGCCTGGGGCGCATCCGGATAGAGAGCGGTGAGGTCGGTGGCGGCGGCGCGGGCCGCAGCGGGGTCGCCGTGCTGTTCATAAAACTGGGCGGCGGCCCAGAGCCCGCGGGCGGCGAGGTCCTGATCCGCGCCGTGGAACACGTGAGGGTAGAGGAAGGCGTCGAGCGCTTCGTGATAGAGCCGGTCGCGCTGGGGGCGGATGTCGTCCTCCTGATCCCAGCGCGGGTGGTCCTTGAGCAGGGCGGTGAGACGGGCGGCGGCGGTCTCGGCCATGACGTGCTGGACTTCGATCATGACGCGGGGATCGAGCTGCTGCTGGAGGAGTTTTTCGGCTTCCGGCCGGACCTCGGCGATGCGGCCCTGACGCAGGAGAAGGCGGAGGCGTCCGGCCTGGGCGCGGCCGCGGCGTTCGAGGCTCCAGTCGGCGGATTCGATCTGCTGGTATACGGTGAGGGCACGCTGGATGCGGTCCGGCGTGGGGGTGCGGGAGAGGAGTTCCGCGTAGGTGAGGCCGGTCTCGCCGGCGTCGCTGCGGGGGAAGGGCAGGCGCGGGATTTTCTTCACCCAAAACTCCATGAGCGGCTCCGAGGTGCCGGTGCTCACGGCTTTGGTGAGGGCTTCGGCTTCGCCGGGCAGCGGGGCGAAGGTGATGAACTCGATGTCCGTGAGGGGGACTTCGCGCTCCTCCTCTTCCTGCCAGAGGATTTTCACGGCGGTGGGGGAAAGCGACAGGATGCGGCAGTCGGCGGTGCGGCCGTTCTTGAGCGTGATGGTGTCCGCGGCAAGAGCGGCGGCGGCGAGCAGGAAGCTGAGGAGCAGGGCTTTCATGGGGTGCCGGCTTCCAGGGCGGTGAGGCGCTCGCGGGCGGTGCGGGCCGGGGCGAGGGCGGCGAGGTCTTTGCGCTCCAGCAGGGCGCGGTAAGCCGCGAGGGCGGCGGGTTGGTCCTGCAGTTTCTCCAGCACGAGCCCATGCTGGAGGCGGGCCTCGGCGGCGGTGTCCTTGAATTTCGCGCCGGAGAGGGCGCAGCGCTCAAAGTGCACGGCGGCGTGGCGCAGGTCGCCGGCATCCATGGCACAATAGCCGAGCAGGAGCAGCGCGCGGGCTTTCTGTGAGGGTGTGGCGAGACGGTTGGCGGTGACTTTCTCCAGAGCGGTGACGGCGTCCGGCAGACGCTGCTGACGGCGCAGCAGGGTGGCGCGCTGGATGGCGGCATCAATGCCCGGACCGCCGGCGACGCTTTCGGCGAGGCAGCGGTCGAACCACTGGAGCGCTCCGGCTTCATCTCCGGCGGCGAGGGCGATCATGCCGAGGCCGAAGGAGGCGCGCTCTTTTTCCACGGCGCGGGGGTGCCACTTGCGGAGGTCGGTGTAGAGTTGTTTGGCGCGGGCCTGGCCCTGGGTTTCGCGCCAGGCATCCGCGCAGTCGGCTATGATGCGGGTCGGGTGGATGGCGGGATCGATGAGGTCGGCGAGACTGAAGAAGAGATTTTGCGCCTCGCCGGGAGCGGTGCTGCGGACGGCGTGGGCGTGCGCCCAGGTGAGGCGGAGCGCGAGGGTTTTCTGCCCGGCCTTGCGGGCGGCGGCGGCGCGGTCTTCGAATTCGCCGGTGAGCTTGCGGAGTTCGTCCGGACCGCGGTAGAGGCGGGGCAGGGAAGTGAGGAGGTCCTCCACACCTTCGCTGGCGGGATCATTGCCCAGCTTGAGCGGCGCGGTGCGGCCTTCGATGGTGTCGGTGGCCGTGGGCTGGCCGGGGCGTTCGAGGATCGTCCAGACAAGGGCGCGGGCGGCTTCGGGTTTCCCCAGGGCCTGGGCCGTGCGGGCCTGCCAGTGGGCGGCCTCGGCGAGCCGGCGGCTGTAGGGATGGGCGGCGGCGAAGGATTCGTAATGGCGGAGGGCGTCGTCGTTTTGGCCGAGCTTGCGGAGGGCTTCGCCTTTCTTGAACTGCGCCTCCTCGTGCATGCGGGCCTCGCTGGCGGGGATGGTGTCGAGCAGGGCGAGGCCATCGTCCATGTCGCCGGTGGCCATGAGGGACTCGGCGAGGAGAAGGGTGGCCTCTGCGGCCTGTGGGGCGGCGGGATGGGACTTGAGCCAGGCGCGGAATTCGGCGGTGGCTTCGGTGTGGCGGGTTTGATTGTGCAGGCAGCGGGCGCGCTCGAAGGCGGCCTGGGCGGCGTAGCGGCCGCGGGGGTAGGCGGCGATGGCTGCCGCGAGGCGCTCGCGGGCGTCGTCGTACTGGCGCTCCATGGAGAGGGCCATGCCTTCCCAGAAGAGGGCGTCCTCGTGTAGCGGGCCTTTTTTGAAACGGAGGCGGAGGGCCTGGAGAGTGGTGAGGGCGGCGTCGCTGCGGCCGGATTCCAGCTGACAGATGCCGCCCATGAGCATGGCACGGGGGGCGATGGCGTGAGAGGGAAAGTCGTTGGCGATGTCGCCAAAGCATTTTTGGGCTTCCTCATGACGGCCGTCGCCGCGGAGGCCTTCGCCTTTGGCAAAGAGGGCGTCGGGCACGTGGTCGCCGCGGCGGTGCTCGCTGAAGAGGGTGAGGTAGCGGTCGGCGGCGGCGATGACGCGGAGGTTGTCGCCGGTCTGCTGCCAGCAGTCGATGGCGGTGAGGGCGGCGCGCTCGACGGTGGGGTCGGGCTCGAGGGTGGCAGCGGCGTGGTCGAGGAGGAGGCCGGCTTCGCGCCAGCGCTGGAGGCTCATGAAGGCCTGGGCGAGGCGCAACTGGAGGGCGGCGTCGTAGCTTTCGATGGCGGTGAACTGGGCGAGTTCGCGCTCAATGCGGGAGATGACGGCGTCGGCCTGAAAGCGGAGGGCTTCATCGCTGCCGGGGCCGCTGCGGAGGCGGGTGCGGCGTTCCTGCCAGAGGGCGAGCTGCTTTTGCTGATGCTCGAGGAGGCGGCGGCGCGGCCAAAGGTGCTGAAAGCAGGCGATGGCACTGTGGGCCAGGTCTTCCTCCAGACAGCGGGCACCCAGCGAGAGCGTGAGCAGCTGGAAGGCGACGGGCTGCGTGAGGGATTCCATGCGCGGCCACGTGCGGCGGATGAGCGCGACGGCATTGTCCGTGCGGCCGGCTTCCATGAGGCTGTGCAGGTGGAGCAGCGTGGCGCGGCCTGCGACTTCTGTCTGGTCCGGCGGGAGCTTGTGAATCTGGGAGGCGAAGAAGTCGGCGGCGCCGTCGTAGTCCTTCAGCTGCACGTAGCCGGTGCCGAAGAGCAGGAAGGCCTCGAAGCGGCGCGTGCGGTCGTTGGTTTCGATGGCGTAGAATTCGCCGAACTGCTCCTGCGCGGTGGCGATGTCGCCGGTCTGGAGGAGACAAATGCCGCGCCAGAAGCTGAGTTCGCTGCGCGCGGCGGCGGGGAGCTTTTCGTTTTTGAGCGCGGCGTCGATGGTGGCGAGGGCGTCGTCGAAGGCCCCGCCCTTCACCTGACACAGCGCGAGCATGGGGCGGCATTCGTCAATGAGTGGAGCGACTTCCGCATTGCTCCCGTAGTCGGCGATGAGCTGAGTGAAGCGGCTGCCGGCTTTGGGGTAGTCCTGCGCGGCAAAGGCGGCGCGGCCCTGCTCGTAGAGTTCCGCCGGAGTGAGGTCGGCGGCGGCGGGGGCTTCCGATGCGGGCTTGGCCGCTGGAGCCGGAGCGGGCTTTGCGGGCTTCATCCCCTGCGCCAAAACGTCCGGCGTGCCCGTCACCAGGAGGGCTCCGGCAGCAAACAAAGCGGCATGACAGGACGGGCAGCGCATCGCCGTTTCTTCAAGCCAGAATGCGTCAGGCTGCAACCGCAGGCTTGCGGGCGGGACGGCTTAGTGCGCCAGCGCGCATTTGTTGCGCATGAGGTCGATGACATCGCGGAATTTCGGCGCGTTGCGTTCATCGGCGGCCACGAGGGCTTCGTGACTTTCGAGACAAATCTCTGTGCGTTCCTGCCTGGAGCAGCCGGTGGCGGCGATGGGGGCGCACTCCGGGTTAGTGCCGGTAAACCCGCCGCAGCTGTCCTCCACCGGGAAGATCTCATCGAGACCGAGGCCGCGGAGCAGTTCGCCGTTTCGGCCGCCGGCATTGATGATGTTCAGGCCGCTGCCCGCATCCTCCAGCTTGCCGTTCAGGCAGGCCAGCATGCCCATGAAGGTGCTGTCCATGCCGGTACAAAAAGAGAGGTCAACGACAACACGCTGACCTCTGGTGGATTCGATTTGAGAAAGGAGGAAGGCTTTCAGTTCACGGCTGTTCTGGTGACTGCCTTTGCCTTCGATACGCACCCAGACGCGATCGTTGCAACAGCCTGCAAGAATTCCGGAAGTGGATGTCGTCATGGGTGCTGGTGCAGCGCGGGTCTGCTGCTGCGGGACCGGATTATGACACGACTGTCTGGATTTGGCAAACACTCCGTGTGTCCGGCCGCCCTGAATTTGTGCAGTTGCGGCCGGACACGGAATCCGGTGTGGATGGGGCCGATTAGAGCGAGCGCTCGTGGTCGAGAATGCGCCCGAGGGCGTCGTAGAACTCCTGGAGGACTTCGAGCGGCACCATGATGGTATCGCGGCGGCCCCGGACGTCTTCAGTGATTTTAACGACCCGGCCGCGGGCGTTTTCCTTGAGGTCGAGGAAGAATTGTTTGCGCTCGGTGACGATCTTTTCCGTCATGAGGGGCGGAGTGCTCTGGCGCTGATAGTCGTCGCCGCCGCCGCCACGGTATCCACCGCGTCCGCCGCCACCCCCGCGATAGCCGCCGCCTCCCTGGTCATTGCTCTGATACGAATCGCCGCTGCTGTATGAGTCCTGATAGTAGTCCATGTGTTTCGCTCGTCGTCCTTTCCCTGATGGTTGGTTCTATGGTTGTATCGCGCCGACGGCCAATGACATCTGCCCCCAACGCCGCGGGCAGCATAATGGTTCCGCCGGGCTTGTCCATGACCGTTTTTCGCCTGTTTTGTTACGAAGACCGGCGCTGCCGGTGCGTCAGGAAATCCTCTCCACCTTCAGCAGCGTGACCTTCATCGTCTGCTTGAGCGGCACGAGCTGCGCCGAGCCGTCTTTGGCCGAAGCGATGCCGCCGAGCACGGCGGTGACATCCCAGGTGGTGACGGATTCGCGCGCCCAGCCGAGCGCGGCATCGAACCAGATGAAGCCGGAGAGTTCGCCCGTGGCGTCCTTGAGGCCGAGCAGTGATGCCTGCGGGCTGGACATGAGTTCGAGGCGGCCGTTGAGCGGCACCACCGCGCACAGGGCACCGCCGCGTTTTGCCCGCCCCTGGAAGGAGCAGGTGCCGTCCATGAGGAGTTCGCCGACGATGGGAATGTCGAACTTGGTCTCGAATGGCCATGCGCAGCCGGGCTTCACCGGCTCCTCCGGGACATCGGGCAGGGTGCCCAGTTTGAGCAACTGGGTCAGGTTGGCCTTGCTGAAGAATGCCTTTACATGCGTCTCGGCGTCGGGGGCGATTTGCGTGATTTCCTTCACCATCGCTGTGAACTCCGGAGTGATGGTGATGTTGCCCTTCGGGTCGATCTGGAAGAGAAACTCGCGGCCAAGATAGGCGCGCGCGGCATTGCCGGCCTCGATGGTCGCCTTGTCAGGCCCGGTGCCAGGGCGCGCGGAGTCGTAGGCGAATTTGGCGCTGCCGTTCGAGCCGCTGATGCGAAATGCCGACCAGCTCACGCCGATGTAGCGCCAGTCGCGTTTCGGGTGCTCCCGGATGGTGATGACCTCGTCCGCCGTGATGTTGGCGTGCTGCGCTTTGGGACCGTCTTTTCCGGGAAGTGTGCTGCTTTGATTGATGGTAATGCGCTGCACATAGCGCATGCCCGGCTGCCACTTCATGGCCAGTTGATCCCCTGTCTCCTCAGCGGAGACGATGGCAGGAGCGGCAAGTGCCAGGAGGCAGCAGAGGAGAAACCGGAGCGCGTGCTTCATGAGCGCGCTGATTATCAGAAATCCGGCAGCCCGGCAATCCCGGATTCTGCATCCCCGGCGGTGGAGTCAGTCCCGGCCGGACCGCGCGGGAAATCACGGTGGACACATCCGCCGCCGCGCCCACACTCGCCTGCATGAGCACGATCAACGAGCAAATCGCCAACGACCTGAAGGACGCCATGCGCGCCAAAGACCAGACCGCCATGACGGCCCTGCGCGCGCTGAAGTCTGCGCTCAAGTATGCCGCCGTGGAAAAGCTCGGCGCAGAGGGCGAACTGGGTGAGGCCGATGCCATGGCTGTGGTGCGCAAGCAGCTCAAGCAGCGCAAGGATTCAGTGGAGCAGTTCACCAGCGGCGGCCGTCCCGACCTGGCGGAGAAAGAGCAGGCGGAGATTGCCATTCTGGAGCGCTACCTGCCCGCGGCCATGAGCGAAGCCGAAGTCGGCGCGCTCGTCGATGCCGTGATCGCCGAACTCGGCGCCACCGGCAAAGCGCAGATGGGGCAGGTGATGAAAGTCCTCCAGGAACGCGCCGCCGGCCGGGCCGATGGCAAGGTCCTCTCCCAGGCGGTGGGCGCACGCCTTCAGTAACGCCCCGCCCACATGACCGCCGCCGTCATCGTCGCCGCCGGCAGCGGCACGCGTATGGGGTTCGATAAACTCCTCGCGCCCCTCGCCGGGCAGCCCGTCATTCTGCGCACGCTGCGGGCCTTCCAGGCCTGCGGGGACATCGACGGCATCTGGATCGTCAGTGGTCCGGAGCGCGGGGAAATCATCCGCACCCTCGCCGCCTCCGCGGGCCTCAGCAAAGTCCGCGGTATCGTCCCCGGCGGCGCCGAGCGCCACCTCTCCGTCTGGAACGGCCTCGAAGCGCTGCCTGCTGACTGCACGCTCGCCGCGGTGCACGACGGCGCGCGCCCGCTCATCCATCCGGACCAGATCAGCCGCTGCTGCGCCCGCGCCGCGGTGGATGGCGCTGCTGCCAGTGCCCGCCGCGTGACGGAAACCCTCAAGCGCGCCAGTGCCGACGGACGCGTCACCGGCTCCATCGACCGCGAGGGCGTGTGGATCATGGAAACGCCCCAGGTCTTCCAGCTTCCGCTCCTCCGCGCCGCTTATCAGCGCGTGCTGGATACCGGCACGCTCGTCACCGATGAAGTCTCCGCCGTGGAGCAGGCCGGGCATCCGGTGTGGCTGGTGGAAAACCACACGCCGAATCCCAAGATCACCCTCCCTGGCGACCTCGCCACCGCCGGGCGTCTCGTACCCGCGCCGGAAGATCCTGTGGACTGAGGGGATGGCCGCCGGCTGGAAGAAATCTTGACAGGGCGAGCCGATTCCTGACAAAAGTGGCGTCATGAACGGAATGAAACTCGATACTTCAGCACTGAGTGGCGCCGGCGATGGCGTCCTTATCTTCGCTGGCCTGCTGGTCCTCGCGATGGTTCTCGCCGCCCGCGGTCACGAGGGCATGATGCGCAGCTTTCGCTATCAAAAGGCCATCGGCCAGATTGTAGTCAGCCTGGTTTTGCTCGTCGTGCCCTATCTGATGATTACCTTCATGTCCCTGGGCAGCGTGGACCGCCCGCCGGAAAAGACGACGATCCAGCTGGTCATGTTCGCTCTTTCCGGTGTGCTCATCGCTCAGATTCTTCTCCTCGCCGCTGCCACGGGTAACCTCCTGCGCTCTCTGACTGAGCGCTGAGGCTCCCTATCCCCGCTCCGCGGTGATGACGCACTCGAGGTGCTTTGTTTGCGGGAAGAGGTCGAACGGCTGCACGGCGGTGAGCCGGTAGCCGGCATCCAGGAGGTGGCGGAGGTCGCGCATCTGGGTGGCGGGATTGCAGCTCACATAGACGATGGTCTTCGGCCCGAAGGCGAAGAGCTGCTGGAGGAAGACTTCATCGGAACCGCGCCGCGGCGGGTCAATGAGCACAGCCGTTTCCGCGGGCGGCAGCGTGATGTTCTCAAAGATCGCCTCGGCACTGCCGGCGGTGAAGGAACAGTTGGAGAAGCCGTTGCGCGCGGCATTTCGCGTGGCGCGCTCCACGGCGCTGGCGGAAATCTCGATGCCCGTCACCGCCTCAAATTCCCGCGCCGCGAACAGACTGAACAGCCCGCTGCCGCAGTAGGCATCCACGAGGAAACGCGCGCCGCTCTGCTTTGCCTGACGCACCGCCCAGGTCACAAACGCCCCGAGAATGAAGGGATTGTTCTGAAAGAAGTCGCCGGCGAGGAATTCAAACTCCAGTCCCCCCACGGCCGTGACGGCCTCTGCGGCGGCATCGGTCACCACTTTGGTCCCGCCGTCGCGCGAGACATCGCGCAACAGCAGCGTGGCGCCGCGCTTCCATGTCTTGCTGCGGATCACCGCGCGTTCGCGTTCCAGCACGGCATTGATGGCCGGGGTGGCGATGTGGCACTGCGGCACATCTACGATTTCCCGCCGGCGTCCCTGGCGCAGAAACCCGATCTCCTCCACGCGCCCCTCGCGGTCCGGCTCAAAGTGTGGCGTGATCTTCGAGCGGTAGCCGAAGGCGACCGGCGACGCCACCACTGGGGACACGGGGAACTCTACCTTCGCCATGTGCTGCAGCAGCTCCTGCACCTGCCGCTGCTTCCACTCCAGCTGCGCCGCGTAGGCGAAGTGCTGATACTGGCACCCGCCACACTGGCCAAAGAGCGCGCAGCGCGGCTCGATGCGGTGCGGCGACGGGCGCAGCACTTCCACGAGATCGGCCTCGCTGAAGTTCTTGTCATTGCGGTAAACGCGCACGCGCACCAGCTCTCCGGGCAGCGCAAAGGGCACCATCACCACCCAGCCGTCAACGCGCCCCAGGCCCTGTCCCATATTGGTCAGGGTAGTGACTTCCAGATCGATCTCCTGATGATAGGCAAACGGGTGCGGATGGAATTTCCGCGGCGGTCTCGGCGGATTGCTCATGCCGCTGGTTCCCGACGCAGTGCCAGTCCCACGCGCATGAATGCCTGGAGCGAGAACAGCGTCATGGCTCCAAAGATCCCCACGCGGTAAATCATGGCGCGCTCCGCTGCCTCCTGCGTGATACCGCGCTTCACCGCCATCTCCGCCGCCGGTTTTTCAATGTCACGCCCGATCTTGAATACCTGCATCCCCCCGAAAGACAGCAGCAGAAACGCCAGAGCCACGCCCGCCCACTGCGCCCAGGGCTGCCCCTTCGCTACCAGCACGCCCAGCACGCCGATAATGACCGCCGCCCCGCCGCACGCCGCGAGACCGCTCACACCGTGCGGATTCCACCCCACCGTGCGGTCCGCCGCACTGTAAAAGGCACTGGCCAGGCCGACCACGAGGAGAAAGCCGGCATACTGGAGGAGGGTGATACTGTTTCGTTCCATGCCCGATGACCGGTTCATTTGAGTCCCGGGGCTGTCGTAGTGGCTGTTTGGTTGCATAATAGATCGCCCGTAAGTCAGGCGCGCTGGTTTGACAACTGAACGCATCAGCCCGCCGGACGGATGGATCAACCTGACCTTCATCCCGCAATTCGCGGGTTCTCCCAGCCCGCCGCGCGCCGTATTCCCACCTTGCAAATACCGTCAGCGGCTCCCAGCATGATGCGTGAAATTGTCCACTCCGGAATCCCGCGAGGACGCCTCCCGGCTTTCTCGGGCGCTCATCCTCATCCTCATTGCCTTAATTGCTGCCTGCGTCCTGCGGTTCCCCGACCGGGAGCTGAAGACGATGCATACCGACGAGACGACGCAGGCGGTGAAGCTGCACGAAATGATGGAGGGGAAGTATCAGTATGACCCAGTGGACCACCACGGGCCGACGCTGCTCTACGCGACGCGGCCGCTGCTGTGGCTGACAGGCACGGAGTGGAAAACGCTGACCGAGAGCCGGCTGCGGCTGGTGCCGGCGCTCTTTGGGCTGGGGCTCATCGTGCTGCTGGTGCTGGCGGGAGACGGGATGGGGCGGATGGCGCTGGCATGGTCGGCGCTGTTCATCGCGGTGTCGCCGCTGATGGTGTTCTACAGCCGGTATTATATCATGGAGGTGCTGCTGGTGTTTTTCACCTTCGGGTGCATCGCGTGCGGGTGGCGTTATTTTATCACGCGGCGGCCTGGCTGGCTGGGCTGGGCGGGTGTCTTTACGGGGCTGATGCACGCGACGAAGGAGACGTGTGTGCTGCACTTTGCGGCGATGGGGGCGGCGCTGCTGGTGGTGTATGTGGCGGAGTTTTACTCGGCGGGCGCAGGTCTCGGAGTGGTGAACCGGAACCGCAAGGCACCCATCAGGCGGTGGCATCTATTGCTGTTCCTCGGCTGTGCCGTGGGGACTTCCATCGTGTTCTTTTCGCAGTTCTTCACGGAGTGGCGCGGGGTGTGGGACAGCGTGGCGGCTTACTGGAATATGCTGGGCCGCGCGGGCGGACAGGGGCACGAGAAGCCGTTTGGCTATTACTTCGGCCTGCAGTGGGGCGGGGTTATCTCCGGCAGAGATCTGTGGCCGGAGGGAGGGGCTGAGAAGTCGCTGAGCTGGACGGAGTGGAGCCGGGTGCTGTGCTTCACGCCGGATGCAAGGCGCGCGGTATTCTCGGAGGCGGTGCTGATGATCCTCGCGGTAATCGGGTGCCTTTCGGCGTTCACGAGCAAGCCGGAGCGGAATCAGAGTAATCACCTCGTACGGTTCCTCGCGGTGTATGGTGTGGCGACGTTTATCATTTACTCCATGATCCGCTACAAGACGCCGTGGTGCATCATGGGGGCGTGGCATGCGCTGCTGCTCATGGCGGGCCTCGGGGCGGAGAAACTGGTGCGCCTGTTCTGGAATGCGTGGGCGCGGCGCACGGTGACGGTGCTGCTGGCGCTGGCCGCAGCGCATCTCGGCCTGCAGGCGTGGCGGGCCACGCGGGACTTTGCCCGCGAGACGCGAAATCCCTACAACTACAGCATGACGTCGCCGGATGCGCTGTCGTGGGTGGAGAAGTTCCACCGCTTTGCCAGCATCCATCCGGACGGCTATGGCCTGCGCATCGACCAGGCGGACCTCAACGGCGGCTGGCCGATGCCGTGGTACCTCTCGCGGCAGTTTACCAACTACAACTGGGATGGCTCGCGGCAGATGGACCCGCAGAATGCGGCGGTGCTCCTGCTGAGCAATGCGGCGGAGGACATGCTGCGCTCCGCGCTTACCGCGGGCGGGCAAATGGAGGCGTTCGAGCAGCAGTTCGTGCCGCAGGTCATCACGCTGCACCCTTCGGGCACGCTGCACGTTTATATGAAACGCGACCTGTGGGAGCATTATCTCAACCACCAGGATCCGTGGCCGCCGCTGGCCGTGCAGCAATGAGCGCCCCGGAAGTCCACCGCTTTGGCCACGAGGCCATGGCCACCCGATTCGAGATCAGCCTGGTGCATGAAAGCGCAGCAGAAGCCGCCCAGGCCGCCCAGGCCGTGTGGGCGGACATCGACGCGCTGGAGCAGCAACTGAGCCGCTTCATCCCGTGGAGTGACATCGGCCGCCTCAACGGCAGCCCGGCCGGGCGCGTCGTGGACCTGCACGAAGCCGCGATGGATTGCCTCGCCTACGGCAAACAAATCTGGGAGCAGACGCGCGGCGCCTTCGACATGACCATCGGGCCGCTCTACGCCGCGCTGCGCTGGCCCAATGGCATCCCCCGTAAGCCGACGGCCGCAGAACTGGCGGATGCGAAAAGCCGCTCGGGCTTTCACCTGCTGGATCTGGATGAAGCGGAATTCACCGCCACACCGCGCGCCGATAACATGCAGGTGGACCCCGGCGCGATCGGGAAAGGCTACGCGCTGGACCAGGCGGCTTCCCTGCTGCGCGAGCGCTTCGACATTCACCATGCCCTGCTCAATGCGGGCACCAGCACTGTCCTTGGCATGGGCAATATGCCGGGCAGCGAGGGCTGGCTGGTGCAGGCCGGGGCCCCGGAGCCCTTCGCTCTGCGCGATGAGGCTGTGAGCGGCACGGGATTCCAGGTGCAGGGGGCGCACATCGTCGATCCGCGCACGGCGAAGCTCGTGGACATGCGGCGCACCATCCGCTGGGCCCTCGCCCCGAATGCCACGCTCGCGGATGCGCTTTCCACTGCCTTTATGGTCATGAACAAACGGGAGATCACCGCCTTCTGCCGGGAGTATGCGGAAGTGCGTGTGATCTATTGCGACGGCTAGAAGCCCCGGCCGCGGGGGACTTTGCGGTTGCGCCGCGGGGCACATCCGGCACCCTCGCGCGCCATGAAAGACATGCACCCCCTCCCGTCCTCCGGCGTCCTCGCCGGGGTCTCCGCCTCAGCCCGTGAAGCGCTGACCGGATTCGGCGCGTTTGCGTCCCATTCCAAAGGCAGCGTCGTGGTGGAACAGGGCGGGCCCGCCGGGGCGCTCCACATCGTGGTGGACGGCGAACTGCGCGTCGTCCTCCGCACGCCGGACGAACTCGTGCCCTTCGGCTATGTGCAAACCGGCGAGACCGTGGGCGAAATGGGCTTCCTTGAGGAGAATGCTATCGCCAGCGCCGCGGTGACGGCCAACGTGCCTTCGGTGGTGTGGTCGATTTCCATCGAGTCTTTCGAAGCGTTTCTCGCGAGCCATCCGGTGGCCGGCACCGAAATCCTGAAGGCTATTCTGAAGCTCGTCGGCCGCCGCGCCCGCAAAGGCAACGAGCGGCTCGCCGATGAAATCGAGGAGCATCACGAACACAGCGACAACGAAGACTGAGCCGGGTGCGCCGGTAATTGCCCAGTGAGTCCCGCCGGCTGCTCAGTGCGCCATGAATTCCGGCAGCAAATAGACGCGGCCGGGCTGAAGGCGGGGCAGGATGCGGTCGGAGAGGTCGATTTCCAGGCGCTGCTTTGCCGCGGAGTCGGCTTTGATGGAGGTGAGCACGTCGAGGAGGCTGGCGTGGGGGCTGGAGTAGAAGACGACAGCGGAATCCTGGAGCCCGGCGGTCTCGCGGGCGAGTTGCCACGCGTCCTCGATGTAGCCGGTACGGTCCACGAGTTTGAGGCGCAGGGCATCCGCGCCGCTGACAATGCGGCCGTTGGCGACGCCGTTCTTGAGTTCCTCCACCGGGATGCCGCGGGCCGCGGAGACGATGCCGACGAAGCGGTCATAGGTCTGCATGACCATGTCCTGCACGTATTTCTCCTCCTCCGGCGTCATTTCCCGGTGGCCGCCGAGAGCGTCCTTAAACGATCCGCTGCGGAAGACACGCATTTTCAGCCCGGCCTTCTCCATGAGCCCGTTGTAGCCGAGCGTCTGTACGATGACGCCGATGCTGCCGGTCCAGGTGCTTTCGTTGGCGACGATCTTGTTTGCCGCGCAGGCAATGTAGTAGCCGCCGCTGGCCGCGATGCTGTCCATGCAGGCGATGACCGGCTTCTTCGCCGCGGCCTGCTTCACGGCATGGTAAATGGTGTCGCTGGCGGTGACTTCGCCGCCGGGGGAGTCGATGCGGATGACGATGGCGGCCACGCGGCGGTCATCCACGGCCTGCTGCAGGGCGCGCTTCGTGCGTGTGACGAGAGATTCGCCGCCACCGAGTAGGGCATCCGTGGCGATAACACCCGTGATGTCGATCTGCGCCACGCGCAGCGCCTCCTCTGCATCTAAACCGGCGGGGAGCTGCAGGAGGGTTTCGTCAAACCGCGCCGGTAACCGCAACACACCGGCCCCGCGCCCGCCGAGCAGGCCGGAGAAAATCACATTCGCCACCAGACTGACCGTAAGGGCCAGCACGAGGGTCACTCCCAGACAGCCGAAAACTTGTTTGCGCATAGCCTCGCAGCATAACGCTCCGCCGCCGGGTGCAAAGGTTTATATTGTCCGCGCCCGTTGCCGTCTCTGGCTGCGGACGGGGCGCAGATCGGTGGGGAAATATACATTCGCCAGCTGGGGGAATACGGGTAGAAATCAGGAAAACCCGCGGGTTTTCCCTGTCACGCAACATGCCCCTGTCACGCACTATGAATGCTGTTCCATCCTCTATCACTGCACTGGTCCGCCGCTTATTCACCTGGGCTTCGCTGCTCCTCATGGGTTCTGCCGGGCTGACCTTTGCGCAGTCCCCCTGGATTCAGACCTACAAGACGGGCAGCGAGGTGCGGCTCTTGCGCTCGGCTGATGTGCAGCGGTTCAGCACCGAGCTGAATGACTGGCTGCCGGAATTTCGCCTTCCTCGCACTGGAGCCACGGCGTTCACCGGCAACGGAGAGGCGGCCTATGTCGCCTACGGCCCGCGCATTTACCGCTACATTACGCAGTCCTACAGCAACGAAGAACTCATCGGGATCGTGGACAGCAATGTGAATGCGCTCTTCCTCGACGGGAATCTGCTCATCGCCGTGTATGCCTCCGGCGGCTACTCGAAGGTCGCGACTTTTAACCTGACCACGCGCGCGCTGCTCGCGACGACGGCGAATCCGGTGGATTCCCACCTCAATCCATCCCACGCGCCGTCACTCAATCAGGTGTTTGGCAACAAGGTCGGCGTGAGCCCCACGGACATCATCGTGACGCACTACGGGGACGATGGTGCGCTGAATGGCACTGGCGAGAGCCCCTATCACGGGCAGTATGCCACCGGTTCGCGCACCTGGGTGGCACCGGATGAGCGCACCGTGGTGACGAATGGCGGCGTGGTGTTCACTACGGAGTCGCTGGAGTATCAGGGGAGCTTTGGCGGAACGGTGGACCGCATTGCCTGGAATGTGGATGTGCCGGTGGTCCTGCGCGGCACGGAGGTCATCGCCTTCACAAAGACGCTGCAGGAAACCGGCCGCGCGGCGGTGACGATCACGCCGTATGAAATCGCGGTGTCCTCCACGAACGTCATCGTCTTCGGTGTCACCCAGGGGCTGACCGCCTATCAGATCATCCCGCTGTCCAGTCTCAATGCCCCGCCGCCCGGGCAGCCGGTAGCGCCGCTGGGACTGCCCTACACTGTGGATGATGTCTTCGTGGACCGCGACGGAGTGGTGAACCTTATGAACCGGGCGAATATGAGCCTCTTCCGCTGGAGCACCGGCACCCGCGCCTATTTGCCAACCGTGCCGCTGCTGGGCGCGCCGGTTCACATCACCTACTCCAGCATCCACCACACGGCCTACACCTCCTACTTCAACCGGCGCATCCAGCAGATGGACCTGACACCGGCGGCGCCTGTGGAGTCGTTGTTCACGACTACCCAGGAGGTCACCCGGGGGCTAATCGCCACAGGGGAGTATATCTACAGCGTTCACCTCAACGGCTTCCGCGTCTTCCGGCCGGACGGCACCGGCATCCCGCATAACTTTACGCTCTATTCCACCAGCAACACCAATACCTGGGACCCGGTGCGCCGCCGCATCTATCATTTCAAGGATGGCGTCTCGCCGAACGACCTGATGTATCATGGGTTCAGCGCGGCGGGCCCGCCGATTGAGGTAGCAGAGGGGCCGGATCACGGGACTTATTCCTACTACTCGCCGCTGCGGGTGAAGCCGGATGGCGAGCACATCCTCGTCGGGAGCGGTGTGCTCTTCGGAGCCAGTGATCTGCGCCGCTTTGCGAACATCGCCAACCCGGTGACCGATGCGCTGTGGAATGGCAATACTATGGTGACCATCCGTCTCAATGGATCGTCCACGCAGCTGCAAACCTGGAATGCCACCACCTATGCCGCAGCCGGCACGACGCGCACCTTCACCGGCACCCCGGTCCGGATTTTCCAGCTGCCGCAGGGGTTCCTCGTCATCACCTCCGTGGACTCGTCGCCGCGCTTCACCCTGCTGGATGCGTCCTACAATACCACGTTCTCCTCTCCGGTGAAGCCCGCCGCCCCGGGCAGTCCCGCCCTGTATGCGCGGACGCATGACTCCATCACCATTCAGTGGGCGGATCAGTCCGACAACGAAGACGGATTCCGTTTGGACTACCGGGAAAGCGGGACCGGTCTCTGGCTGAGCGTGCCGGCCGTCGCCACCGGCGCCACCCGGGCAACAGTGGACGGGCTGCAGCCGCGCAAGACCTATGACTTCCGGGTCCTCGCCACCAACGGGGGGCTGGTCTCGACTCCCTCGGCCACTTTCCAGGCGACGACCCTGGCCTCGCCGGATGAGCCGGTGGGGGAACCCTACGGTCTGGCGGTGGCGCAGATCTTCCACAACCGGATCACGCTCTCCTGGAGGGACAATGCCAGCAATGAGACCGGCTTCCGCATTCTGCGCTCAACCACGGCCACGGGCGCCACCACCGCCTTCATGGCGCCGGCGAATGCCACTTCATGGACAGATACCGGCCTGCCCGCAGCCACCACCTACTACTACCGGGTGCAGGCGGTGCGGGATCAGTTGAGTGCCGACCCGTCCGCACAGGTGAATGCACGCACGCTCACGCAGGCGTCTGCTCCCGCCGCACCGACGCAACTCGCAGCCTCCGAAATCGCGGTGCGCTCGCTGCGCCTCACATGGCGGGACAATTCCGCCAACGAAATGGAGTTCATCATCGAGCGGAGCACGGTGCCGGTGACCACCTGGACAGAAGCCGGCCGGGTGGCGCACAATGTCACGACTTTCACCGACACCGGCCTGACACCGCTGACCGGCTACGCCTATCGCATTCGCGCCGTGAATGAGACCGGCACTACGCTTTCCAGTGCTATCGCCGCCACCACTCTGCGGGCCGGTGGCACCTGGCTCGGTCTCGGCATGAGACAGGGTTCCGTCTATTACATGGCCTTCAGCGGACCCTTCCGCATTGAACGCTATGACCTCGCCGCGAGAGCATGGCTGGAACCGCTGACGATGCCGGCCGCCGCCACCGCACTGTGGGTGGATGAAGTCGGCATCTTCGCGGCGGAGGGCGCAAAAGTGGTGCGGTGGAATCCCGATGGCACGAACCGCACGGAACTGGTCACCGCTGCCGCCAGCGTGGTGAACCTCTGCACGGTGGGCGAAGTGCTCGCCGTGCGCACCGTCGGCTACAGCACATTTGACCGCCGCACCGGCGCGCCGCTGGCTTCGTTTGCCTATGGTGTGAACGATACCGGTCTCAGCTATGATCCCATCCGGCAGCGGGTGTTCGCGTCTGCCTTCGACAACCTGAACTACCTCGATATTGCCCAGGACGGAACGCTGCTCCGGTCCGGCCCGGCGGCGCGACTGGGCCCGGCGCAGGCGACGCGTACCTTCGTCTTTCCGGCCGGTGGGCGCGTGGCGGACAACTCCGGCTCCGTGTATTCCACGGAAGGGCCGTCGTATCTGCTGAACATTGGCACTGCCTTTACCGACCTGGCTTTCCGCGGCGCGGACGTGCCCGTGGTGCTGCGGGGGAATCAGCTTCAGTCCTACACCACCTCGCTTCAGCCGTCCGGCGCCTACACGCTTTCCTCGGCGGCCGGATTGCGCGTTGCGGTGGAGAATACGGATGCGCTTGTGTTCTTTCCGGATGGAACCAGCGACCGCGGGCTTTCCGTGCTGGCAGTGCCGCTGACAGCGATCAATGCGCCCGAACCCGGCCAGCCGGTAAGGCCTGAGGGCCTGCCGTTCGATGTTCGCGATGCATTCGTGGACCGCGACGGCAGGGTGCACCTCTACTCAGCTGGCCAAATGCAGCTGTTCTCGTGGTCACCTGAGCTGAGGGCCTACGGGGAAAGCATCGCGTTCACCGGTGCGCCGTCGGAGATTTCCTACTCGCCGGACCAGGGCGTGCTTTTCACGGCTTACGGCAACAGCCGCATACTGCGGAGGCTGTCCCTGCATGATGCGGCCCCGGTGGAGACGGAGGTGGCTGCGCTGGCATACCTGCCTCAGGGTATTGCCGCGGGCCCCGATTTTATCTTTGTGGGGAATGCCACGCCCCGCAGCTTTCGCATTCTCTCTCCCTCCGGTACGGAACTCTCCGCGACCATCACTCCCGGTTATTATGGCAGCGTCTCCGATCCGCTGCGCCGGCGCGTCTTTTCCGGTGGCGGTGACTTCAGCGGCACGGTGCTCTACCGCTACACTGTGGCGGCGGACGGCTCTGCCGCCGGGACGATCGTATCCCCCGAGCCGCCGTTTCAGTTGATGCGCCTGCCATTCCGCGTCAGCCCCGCCGGCGACCGCCTCGCGACGGGAGACGGCGGCGTGTATGACGCCGAAAGCCTGCGGCTGCTGACCCGTTTGCGGGGTGCCCCTTTCACGGACATCGCCTACAGCGCCGACAGGCTGGTGAGTCTGTCGCCGACGGTCGCGGCCGGCGCTACCCGGGTGCAGGTGTGGCGGCCCGACTTCACCCGTGGACCGGACACTGTGCTCGCCGGGGATCCCTTGCGGGTGCTGGCGCTGCCGGATTCCAGACTGGTGGTCGTCACCCGTCATACCACCGGCGAGCCGCGCCTGCATTTGCTCGATGCCAGTCTCCAGGTGCAGGCAGACAGCATCACCGCGGCCCCGGTCATCGTGGAGCAGCCCGCATTCACGCGGGTGGCTTTTGGAGCCACTGCAGTGTTGGAGGTTGCGGCCGCAGGCACGCCGCCCCTGCGCTATCAGTGGTTCCGGGACAATGCCGCCATCGATGGCACCGAGGGGCCGGTGCTGGAAATCCCGAATATGGGCTCGCTCGACGGTGGTTCATTCACCGTGACTGTTTCCAATGGCACAGGCTCTGTCACTTCCATCCCGGCACGCGCTGCCGCCGGGCCGGTGGAGCAGCCACTGTTCAGCGCCGGCAATCTGCTCGTGAGCACTGGAAACCGCGTGCTCGAATACAGGACCGATGGCGTGCTGGCGCAGTCGCTGCCCGTATCGCTGGCTCCAGGTGCGAATGCCGGCAATCACCTGCAGATGGATGTGGCTGCCGATGCCCAGGGTTCACTGTATTTGCTCACCCGCGGAGTCGTCGCAGGCTATTTTGGATACTACCTTTCCACCTTCGATCCCGACTTCAACGCCTGGAAGCATACTGCGCTGCCGGATGTAGTGGAGTCCGATCTGCTCACCGTGATGGAAGGCGATCTCGCGCTGTCGGGTGAGTGGCTCTATCACATTCGGGGCCGCTACAATGTCCGCACTGGAGAGACGCAGCTCTACCCCCCCGGGTTCCTGCCCGTAGAGGTCGCGGTTGCTCCGGACGGAGTGCCCTACGGGGTTTCGCTGACGGGTGAATTGCGCCGGCTGTCAGTGAGCGACTGGACGTGGTCGGAGCCTGTCGCCTTGACCGCTCCGCAGGAAGTCCACGCGATGGCGCTGACTGAAGAGCAACTCCTCACCGGGCACCGCGGTCCTGTGCTGCAGGAGCATTTCTACAGCGGCCAGGCTGGTGCCAGTGCGCAGCCCGCGCTGGCTTTCGGCGCCGTGCAGGATCTGAGCGCTGCCCCCGCCGGTCTGCTGGCTGCCGGGCAACAGGCCAATCAGGTGACGCTGCTGGACGGGTCGTTGCAGATCCTCCGCACCATCGTTCCGGCTGTGGCTTCGAACAGTGGTGCTTTCACGGCGTGGGCGGTGCCGCTGGCTTCAGTCACCCCGTATTTCGTGGATGAGGAAGCGCCGGACGCCACCGAGGACATTGCCTGGACCTGGACGCCGCGCTTTGGACACCCCGACCCGGATGCCCGTGTCACCCTCAGCGCTGTGAATTTGCCGGCGTGGCTTAAATTTGATGGACAGACACTGTCCGGTCTGGCCCTGCAGGCTGATGCCGGCAGTCATCAAGTCGCGCTGCGCCTAACAGATGAACGCGGCCGTGTCAGCGACGTGACCTTTGCGCTCACCGCAGTGGAGGTGAATGACACACCCTCCGCGCAGCCGCTGACTCTGGACAGGCTGGAGGACGCGCCCGCCGAGGCTCTGGATTTGGCCGCGCTCTTTGCGGACGAAGAGACACCGGCGGCGGTGATGAGCTACACGGTTGTTTCCAATGACGGCGGGCTGGTGAATGCGGCCGTGGACGGCAGGCTCCTGCGGCTGTCCTACCTGCCCGATGCCAACGGTGCCGGACGCGTGATGGTTCGCGGCACGGATGCAGGCGGGTTGAGCGCCGAGTCCGCCATCACCATCCTGGCAGCTCCGGTCAATGACCCGCCGGTGTTCCCGGCCGCCATTCCCGATATCTCCGCCGGTGATGCCGCAGCGGACGCCGTCGTGGATTTCTCCCCGCTGGTGCGTGATCCCGATGCCGGGGACACGCTGACGTGGCGCATCGTCAGCAATTCCAACCCGGGGATTTTCCGCACGCTGAGCTTCGATGCCATGGGCCGCCTGTCGCTCGCCTACACACCCTATGTCAGCGGAGCGGCGGACATCACGGTGGAGGTAAGCGATGGTGACGGCACCACTGCGCAGCGCAGTTTCCGCGTCGAGCTGCCGCCACTGCCCGCCCCGGCGCTGACGCTCAGCACCAGCATCACACTCAACCGTCAGACCGGCCTTTGGGAACAGCGGGTCACCGTGCGCAATGCTGGAGCACGGGCGATTGGCGGCTTTGAACTCCGCGTCAGCGGCCTGCCGCAGGGAGCCTGTCTCTATAATGCGGCGGACTGCCTCAGCGGGGAACCGCTGGCCGGCCACTATCAGCCGCTGGCCCCGGGGGAAAGCATCTCGCTGGTTCTGGAATACTACACCCCCGCACGCGGTGCCGTGCTGAACCCCACCGTGACCGCCACTCCCGTGCTGCCGCGGGATCTCAGCAGCACCGCCGTGGGTACCGTTGCGATCGACCGCGTGCAGATGATCGAACCAGGCGCGCTGCTCCTGGAGTTCACCGCTGTGCCCAATCGCCTCTATCTGGTGCAATACAGCACCGATGGCGTCATTTGGCGGGATTCCCTCAGCCGCATCCGTGCCGCGGGCACCCGTGTGCAGTGGATCGACCGCGGTGCGCCCCGCACTCATGCGCCGCCGCTTCCCGGTCAGTCACGCTTCTACCGCATCATGGAATTGGCCGAGTAAGACGACCCCGGGACCGTGCTGCCGCCGCTGTCGGTGCCGGGCTTTGATGGCCTCCATTTGTACATCGACGGCTGAGTGGTGCTGTGGTAACATCGGCTCTATGAAACCAGCCCTGTTCTATGCGCTCCCATGGGTGATGCTCCTCACGTGTGTGGCCTGCTATCCACAGCCCCCCGTTGCGGCTGAGAAACGCCTGGCAGCGGAAATCGACGTCTCCGTGCCGGTGGCCTCTGCCGGGAAGCGCAGTGATGCACTTGTGATCCAGTTGGACGCCGGGGGAGCTGCATCATTGCAGGGCCGCGAACACACGGACGAATCGCTGCTCGCCGCGCTCGAGGAAGTGGCGAGGACCAACCCAAAACAGGCTGTTATCATCCGGGCGGACGCGAAAACCGATTACACCCGCGTCGTTCAGATGCTGGAACTTGCCCGCAAGGCCGGCCTGTATCACGTGTCCTTCGTTACCGCCGCTGCGCCCCGGTCAAAGCAACCGGAGCGGGAGGAGGCGGTAAAAGCTGAAGCAAAAGAGAAGCGCACGGTTGTCCTGGAAAATGCAGACGGCTCGAAAGCGACGGTCATCCTCGACACCAAAGGCAGAGCCCGCCGGGCCGTTGTGATGAGTCCGGAGAATAACCCGGTGGGCTTCCTTCAACTGGGGTTCGATAAAACCACCGGGCGCTTCACCGAGGAGCGGCACTTCGATGCGCAAGGCCGGTTGGTTAAACGCATCTTTGCCGGCAGTGCCTTGCCGGAGCTTCCATCTGAGTTGTTGGAGCCGGCGACAGAATAGTCCTCGCCTGGTGGGGCTCGCTGTGGTGCGCGAGTGGCCTGCGGCATACACACGCTACGGCTGGTAAAACCGCACCGGGGCACAAAAAAGCGCCCCGCAGCCATAAGGCCGGCGGGGCGCTGGGAGGTTTTGATATGATTCCGGGGCTTACTTTACGCCGAAGGCGTAGAGCTGGCTCATGGTCATGATGTAGAGCATGTCGTTGGCATAGACCGGCGTGGCGAAGAGCGAGCCGGGGAAGTCGATGACAGCGAGCTTTTCGAGGTTCTTGCCGGCTTTGATGATGTGGAGTTCGCCCTCTTCATTGCCGACGTAGAGCTTGCCGTCGATGTAGAGGGTGCTGCCCCAGATGTGGCCCTTGGTGTCGTAAACCGAGAGCTTGGCACCGGTGTTGGCATCCACAGCGTGAACGAGGCCGGAGTAATCGGCGATGTAGATGATGTCATCGACGATGGCTGGTGTGGAGACCGAGCGGTTGATGTCTTTGTAGGTCCAGACGGGCTTGCCGCTTTGGTCGCCGGTCTTTGTCGGGTCGATGCAGCTGAGGCAGCCTTTGCCTTCACCGTGTTCGGGGTCCTGACCGATGAGGGTATAGACCTTGTCTTTGTAAACGACCGGGGTGGAGATGATCTCGCTGGGGCCTTCGTAGGTATTGTAGTCGCGCTTCTTGTCTCCGTCGAAGCGGTATTCCTTCGGGTTGGCATCGTAGCGCCAGAGTTCGTTGATGATGTCGAACTCGCCGTCGTTCTTGAAGGTCATGTCATAGCCGTAGCAGAAGCCGTCGCCGGCTCCGAAGATGACCTGCGGCTTCCCGGCGACGGTGGCGAGGGCGGGCGAGGACCAGGAGCAGTGCAGGCAGCGCTTGCTGATGCCGCTGCCCTCTTCGCCCATGAGCTTGCCCGTCTTCTTGTCGAGACAGATGAGGCTGGGGGCTTCCGGTGCGGGAATGTTGGTGTGCGTCCAGTCCACGCCGTTGGAGGTGGTGACGTAGACGCGGTCTTCGAGCACGAGGACGTTGCTGCTGGTGACGTTGTGGGGGAAGACGCCGCATTCCTCGCGCATGTCGAAGCGCCAGATGATGTCGGCATCGGTGTCGCCGGTGGCCTGGATCTTGTTGTCCGGGCTGCTGAGGTATTTCACTTCGTCCTGGTAGCCCTGGTTGCCGTTGCGGAAGCCCTCCATGTCGATGCAGAGCACTTCACAGCGGTTGGTGGCGATGTAGGCGTAGTTGCCGTCCACCGTGGCACCGGAGCACATGCCGAGGTATTCCCAGTCGGAGACTTTCCCTGTGCCGAGTTTGGGAGCGGCGAGCTGCCAGATAAGCTTGCCGGTCTTCTCATCCAGCGCGAGCAGAATGGAGCGGTCCTCCGGCG